>Ga0302114_10000798_pt1 | contig 21321 bp, 36 predicted proteins | sample AG5_Surface_MG_FD_203107 | JGI IMG/M metagenome (GOLD analysis project Ga0302114, IMG submission 203107) | Marine microbial communities from Western Arctic Ocean, Canada - AG5_Surface | ecosystem: Environmental > Aquatic > Marine > Oceanic | place: Canada: Western Arctic Ocean | collected...
GATCCCTGAGATCAAGGAGCTCAACGCGCTCAAGGGCATCGCGAACCGCAACCCTGTCTGACTGCCGTGGAATCCGGAGCATATTCATGGATCCATAGCGGCCCATCATCACCACATCCCAAACAGAGACGGGAAAATCGCAATCGATCCCTTCATTCTGAGGCACATAAGCAACGGCTTGATCGCGCTGAGCCCGGGCCACACTGCGACCGTTGATTCTGATATGTCCACGCGAGGGGCGAATAAAACCAGTCAGTGCCTTGAAAAGTGTCGACTTACCGGAACCATTCATCCCCACTAATCCACAAATGCATCCCGAAGGCAGATGAAGGGAAGCGTCATAGAGGGCAACTGTGCCGTTGTAGTCAACACAGATCTGATCTGCCTCGATCCGCATCAATTCACTTTGGGTCATGAGGACTTTTCGGCGGAAGCAGCCAATCCCTGCCTAATAAGTTTCACATTGTGGCGTTGAAGGTCGAGCAGAGTTGGTGCAGGACCGTTGCGTTTTGATAAAGAGTCCACATAAAAGCTGCCACCAAAACGTGCTCCCGAAGCACGAGCCACCTCCCGTTGGGCTTTATCACTCACTGTGGTTTCACAAAACACCGCAGGAATCTGATCTTTCTTCACACGCTCAATCAAACGAGCCATGCGTCTTGGACTGATCTGGCTTTCAGCATTAACCGGCCACAAATAGGCCTCTTCAAATCCATAGTCTTGAGCTAAATAAGAAAAGGCCCCTTCACAGCTGACAAGAACACGCTGCTTTTCGGGAATCACAGCGAGGAGGTTGCGTAATTCAGCATCCAAACTTTCCAACTGGAGCTTGTAGCTATTGCCATTGATGCGATACACCTGGGCCCCCTCTGGATCGAGTTGGGAAAACGCATCCACGAGTCGATCGACATATCCCTGAGCTCTCAGAGGTGACATCCAGGCATGGGGATTGGGCTTGCCGGCATAGGCGTCACCTTCAATGAACAACGGCTGCATCCCCTCGGTGAGAGTGACAGTGGGCACATCATCAGCAGATTGAACGAAGCGGCGAGCCCAAAGCTCCAAACCCAACCCATTTTCAACAATTAAATCTGCGCCTGAGGCTTGCTCTAAATCCCGGGGTGAAGGCTCATACCCATGAATTTCTGCACCAGGCTTGGTAATCGATTTAACTTGTAAACGATCACCAGCAACCTGACGAGCCATATCAGCGAGGATCGTGAATGTTGTCAAAACAACTGGGCGACTATCCACACTATTCTCTATTTTATTAGGCAAAGAACCCTGACTAGAGCATGCAACAGTCATTGGCAAAGCGATAACAATGGCCGCCACCTGACGCAAAGTACGCCTCCGCAATATCCCAGCCAAAAAGATGTTAATGATCTTCAAAACAGTAAAATCTGTGATGGTGAAAACATGGGTTCACGAGGGTAAACTTGCTGCAGTTGCTCCGCGCCTGCGTCTGCAGCGCTCAGAGCAGTAACGCACTTCATCCCAAACATCTTTCCATTTACGACGCCATTGGAATGGGCGCCCACAAACAACACAGATTTTTGTAGGGCGATCCTGTGATGGCGCCATCTGACAAAAGGCTCAGAAGGTAAGGCTGTTCAGGCTTGGAAAACCCTCAGCAATATAATTCTAAGGCTGACGGAGCTTGATTGAGACTTGTCAAGTGACCAATAGGATCAGCAGGCCAATTTGACTGCATTTAAGCTAGGTCGCAATATTTAACAATTTGTTGTTCAAAAAGTGTTTTCAAAACTTCTATGGGCAATATTTTTAGCTGCTTTATTTTTGCCCCAAATGGCGTACAATTCAAGGGCAAAAAAGTTATTGCCAACTTATCTCTAGGATTCATCAAAGCCGCACCCTGAATCAATGAATAAAGCAAAGGCCCATTCTTGATCAGTCAGCATCAGTCACTTTCAGACTGATCGGTCCAACGTCGCTCAACTTGAACGAACAGGAACCAGGCAAATGCCGCTCCTGCTCCGGCTGCCCATTCGGAGCGCAGCAACGCAACCAATGCCAAAGTGCTTGCCCCGATTCGCAATGCCCTTAGGCCAAAACGGCTGTATTGACGCAGGCGATGGTCCATAAGCGAAAGCAACAAGCATCGGAGTTCAAACAAAGACAGAGACAGGGGAGCCAGCAAAACCTGCACGACTTCGGCTGAACCGAGGAGCGTCAAGTTGCTGCTGTCGCTGAACTGAGGAGAGCCGAACGAAAAATTGCACGCACTCGTCGTCTCTACCGCGTAGCTTTACAGAACTATATGTATGCGAGTCATGGTTGAAATTTACCTAGATGCCACTTTGCATAACCAAATCAGTGTTGAGCACTATCGCGAAGTTTTACTTAATCACGGATTGGACGAACAAGACCAAAAGCTGAGGAGCAATCTTTTGAAACGCATTGAAGCGGGTACGATTCAGCTGTCATCCTGAAGGATCTGGTCAGCAGACTCCGCATGTTTCAAACGAATGATCCTCGCTTCTGGAAAGCGGTTGCTGGATTCGTTTCATTGGTAATGAGCTGCTTGCTCGCTTGGCTGATCCTTAAATCTTGAATCCCGTTATCGATTGCAACTTGAAAATCCAACTAAAAATTAATAAGGCTTAAATAAACCTTACGATCATGAATACATCATCTAGAAAAGAAAATTCATAATGGTCAATATCAACAATCCAATCATAACTATTGATACAATTGAAAAGATGATAAGACCGCTTCCAGCAATCAAGGCCACTCGTTTAGCTGTATCTGGAAATAACAAATAAAAACTAAGACTTGCCGCAAGTCCCCAAAGAGGAGGCAGCAGCACACAAATACCTGTCAAAACGATCAAACGCACACGTCTCTGACGTTGCTGTTCGATCATCCTCAACGCTTGGGTCTGCTCCGCTTCCAAAGCCAAACGCTCGTCATCGCTCAGCCAGCGTCCGAACTGTTGCGCTTGCTCGAACTCACGTTCAAGTTTGTCTGTGCTGGAAGAAGGATCCATATTGCCAAGTTATCGCCGTTCTCAACGGGGACTGCGCTCCCAAGCCCGTTCAAGTGACTCTCTCATCGCTTTGCTAGAGGGCTCAGCCCATCCATTATTTCGACGAAAGGCTGCTGTGATCCGCCAGAAACGTGTTGCGCAAGCAATCGCGACGACGAACCAAGCCAACAAGATCCAGGCAGAACCGTGCACGACAAAGTTGTGAATACCTCCATGATGGTGGCTGCGGAGATTTCGTCGATGAACGGCAAGCTCGTAGTTGGAGCCATTGGACTATTGGTGGGCGCAGTCGCGATCTATGAATTCCTGTTGTTGAGAGGGTTGGCACCGTCTACCTGAGCCTCACAGGCATACGTTTCAATCGACGCTTTCCTTTGGCGGAATTCAGGATGGTCAGCATCCTCCACCCGCCACCACCAACGTCCATCGGTATAGCTGGGTGGACCAGCATTGTTGGTGCGTGGCAGTTGCAGGCTGAGGTCTCGCCAATGAAGAAGGATCCCATCGCCAGGAACCGTTCCATCAAAACTGTTCGGGATCGGTTCCAAAACAGCGCCGATCGCCTCCTGACCCAAATTGGTTCGCTCCGCAATTAGCAGATCGCCGTCACACCAATAGCTATTGGCAAACACAGGAGAACATGGAGCAAGCCAAAACAAAGCCACCAAGCAAAACGAAAGCAGAGAGTGCAAGGCAGGCGAAGGCGTTTACCCCACCCAAGCACCTAACACGACAGAGTGTGGTGAAGACGAATCGTTTTGATGACACCGACGAGAGATCAGGTGCTCGCTGCATCAGCTGGCTGGGTAGCGGTTGTGCTGAACGTGGTGCCCGGTCTTGGAGCTGGCTATTTGTATCAGCGACGCTGGAAGGCTTACTGGATCACCTCCTTACTCGCCACAACCTGGTTTGTAGTGGGAGCCGTATTGGCTCAAAACTCCGCAGCTGAAGCTCAACCACAAAACCAACTCGTTGGGCTCATTGGCTTGATTGGTCTTGCCGTAGTGACCAGCGCGGAAGCAGGTTTGGCTGTGAAGGCAGTGCGGCAAGACAGCTGATGGAAACCAGCCCGAATGCGGTGCTCCGCTTCTGGTTTCAAGACTGTCGCCCGCACCAATGGTTTCGCAAAAATGCTGACTTTGACGCCAAGGTGTTCGACAGCTTCGGAAAGCTCACATGTTCAGCATTGAACGGTGAACTGAGCCACTGGGAGCAGAACGCGACAAGCGCATTAGCGCTGGTTTTGATGATGGATCAATTCACACGGCAGATCTGGAGGAATGAACCCAAAGCGTTTGCAGGCGATGCTTACGCACTGTGGCTCTCCCGCCAAGCGATCGCAGAGGGATGGCTGGCTGAAGAACCAGAACGGGTGCGCCGCCAGTTCTGGTTGATGCCAATGCTTCACAGCGAGGAGCTGGGAGTGATCCTGGATGCGATCTCATTCATGGAGCGCTGGAGTGACCCCGCCACGGTTGCAGTCGCTTGTCGCAACAAGACTTTGATCCAGCGGTATGGACGCTATCCCCAACGCAATGCCGTACTGGGAAGAGCCTCCACTCACGAAGAGTTGAGGTTTTTAAAGGATTGGCACTCCCGTGGCAAACACAAACGATCCCAATCTCATGCTTGTGATCAATGCTCTTGTCACGGGCCAATTCATTACCGGATAAAAACTGCTGGCCAACCAAACTGGCAATTTGCATGCCCCAGCTGCTGGAACAATCTGCAGCACCAGCCTGGATATCAATACGGGGGAACGCGAAAAGCAAATCGTCGTGAACGACAACGTTGATAAGCAACGAATCATTCACAGCTCAAGACAAGCGAATCTCCCCCAAATCAATCACATCAACTCGGAGAGACGATTAAGGGCGCTGAAGACTTGCATAACAATGCATCGTCAATTCGCCTCTGCATGAATAAAAAGTGGATTGGGCAAGTGGGATAAGGGAGAAGCGTGATGGAATTGAAATCATGAGCACCATGTTTCAGTGTTTGATCTGCAGGCAAACGATCGAACGTTCAACCCATACCTATTGGAAATAAAAGGGTCATCTGCTTTGCTCGGCCTGTAAAGACAACATCAAGGCAGAAGTTGGTCAAAGTAGTCTGCAAACGCCGCTTAGCTCTTGAACCTGCTCCATATTGTGGCTTTGATTGCAGGAATCACAGCTTTAGCGGCCGCGATTGGCTTGAGCATCCTGCTTGTAGGCCTACAACGCGTGTTTGCCTCAGCTCCAACGCTGTGGCAGAGCAACGATCAAGGCATCTCGGACACCAGTCTCAGCGTTGTGATCCCAGCCTTCAATGAAGCAAACAACATTGAGGGTTGCTTGTCTCACGTGCTGATGTCTGAAAGGCCTTGCTCTCGATGGGACGTAATGGTTGTCGATGATCAGTCGAGCGACAACACAGTCAAGATTGCGGAACAGGCGATCGTTACCTTCGCTGATGCTGACCATCCCAGCGCAGCAGTTCTCCAAGCTGGCCCACGACCAAAGGGAGAGCGCTGGGTAGGAAAAAACTGGGGCTGCAGCCAAGCGATGGAGCAGGTCAACAGCGAGTGGGTGCTGTTCATCGACGCAGATGTGACCCTGGCGCCGGATGCCATACGAAGAGCACTCCATCAGAGCATCAATGAGAAAGCCGATTTATTCAGCCTGGCTCCACGCCTGACCTGTGGCTGTCTCGCAGAATGGATGGTCCAACCGATCATGGCGAGCTTGTTAGGGCTTGGGTTTCCGATCCTTGAAGCCAACGACCCTGCCTCATCGGTGGCCTTTGCTGCAGGACCCTTCATGTTATTCAGAAGGGACAGCTACAACTCGATCGGCGGCCACAGGGCCCTTGCGGGAGAAGTTGTAGAAGATCTTGCGTTAGCGCGTCGGATTAAAAAGGGGGGATTTCGCTTGCGATACGTGCTTGGAATCGATGCAGTCGACCTACAGATGTACGACAATTTTTGGGCTCTCTGGGAAGGCTGGAGCAAAAACTGGTTTCTCGGTCTTGATCGCAGCATCAGCAAATCCCTTGGAGCTGGCGGAGTAGTGCTGTTGATGTTCACGCTGCCATGGCTGCTTTTGCCGGCCAGCCTGACGATGGCATGTGTGAGCAACCAGGATCAGATCCTGTGGCTCAGTGATGCTGGTCTCGGATTGGTCGCAATCATGATGCAGCTCAGCGTTCGCCTATGGACCCGAGCCCGGTTTTCAGTGCCATTGCGCCATTGGTGGCTGATGGGAGTAGGCGGCATGATCATTGGTCTGATCGCACCCACATCCGTTTGGAAGAGCCTTACGGGAAGGGGCTGGACCTGGAAAGGCCGCTCCCTTGCCGAAGCACAAGCGCACTAGCAGTTAGTGCCACCATCCAGACAAAATGAGTGCATCTGTAGAAACCCCATGTACCGACTTGGTGCACTGATTGCTTTGTGCTTGGCATTGCTTTTACCTCCAACCGTGCAAGCAAGCACGATTGAAGTCACGATCAACAGCATCAACGCCGAGGGAATCGGTGAGTCCATTGGCACGATCAGTGCCAGAGACACAGACCAAGGGTTGGTGATTATTCCTGAACTCAGTGGCCTTAGCGAGGGCGAGCATGGGTTCCACTTGCATGCTGGCGATCAGTGTGACCCACAAACCAATACTGAAGGGGCTTCGATTGCAGGTCTGGCAGCACTCGGACATTGGGATCCTGACCAAACCGACACCCATCTCGGACCTTTCGGCAATGGACATCGCGGAGACCTCAGCCGATTAGTGGTGGACCGAAATGGCAACACCACCACAAGCGTTGTGGCACCAAGGCTCAAGGCCTCCGACCTTCGCGGCCGTGCCCTCGTGGTGCATGCAGGGAGTGACACATACACCGACACGCCTCCCCTAGGGGGAGGTGGTGCTCGCATTGCCTGCGGTGTCGGGTCTTGAACGCATCACGCTTGCTCCTCATCCATCCCATTGGCGTTGGCTTATCCAGTCGGTTTTGGGATCGTTTTATCACCTGTTGGCAAACCTCAGACCAAACCACTGCCTTGCTCGCTCCAGACCTACTCGGATGTGGTGGGGGCGAACATGCAAATCAACAGCTTGCCCCTGAGGATTGGGCGGCACCACTCATTGATCTACTGAGAGAACACAACAACGCCCCAGCGGTGCTCGTTTCGCAAGGCGCCTCTCTTCCGATCGCTTTGGCTGTGATCGAGACCGCACCAGAACTCGTTGCTGGCTTGGTCGCGATCAGCCCACCAAGTTGGCGCATTCTTGAGGAACCATTTCCGAAAACGCAATCACAACTGCTCTGGAGATTGCTGTTTCAAGGACCAATCGGATCTTTGTTTTACCGCTACGCACGCCGCCGTGCATTTTTAAAATCATTTTCAGTCAATAATTTATTTGCAAGCGACAAAGACGTTGACACCGAATGGCTCGACACGTTGGGGCAAGAAGCAGCCAACATGACAACACGCTGGGCAACATTTTCTTTTTTAGCTGGTTTTTGGAGACGCAACTGGACCAAGCAATGGCAAGAGATCAAGCAACCGATGTGGCTGTTGTTTGGGCTCAAGGCAACCGGAATCGGCCGTTCCAAGCATTGGGATGATGCACAAGAACGTATCCACTCTTATGCGCAGCAACTGCCGAACGCTACAAGCGAAAGTATTGATGGGCGCAACATTCTTCCTTATGAATCAACCGCTGAATGCGTGACCCAACTCCAAAGCTGGTTGCTACATCAATAAAACCCATCAAGACCTTTAAAACCGCGGTTCGATCGCGCTTCTCGACTTCTATTACTCGTCTACAGACTCATTCTGTCTTTCGTCAGGATCAAATCATCGAAAACCGATCGAGAGACTGAACTATTTACTAGTCAAATGCTCAGGGTTTAGAGCATTCCCTTACGCCAACGGATGACGTGCATGGGCTGAAACATCCCGCATGGCTCCAGATGGATTCAACGAACGGGCCAGAACCAACAGTCCAGCAGCAAGAACCGTTTCACCCTCAACCTGCATCATTCGGTGGAGACTGATGACCTCGCTGTAGTCAGCAGCAGCCGTTCCATTGATCAAACCGCGAGCAGTGCATCGGGCCACAGCCAGTTGAAGAGAAATCGTCATGACCTAAAGCTGGCTCAAAGCATGACAAAAACCAAGGAAGCTTCCAGTTTCCAGCTGATTCAGAAACGCGGTTCAGCAACAAAGCCGTTAACGTTTCGTAACAATAAGGTTTATTTCCGTGATTTCTGCACTTTTCCCTTTGGTCTACGGAACCGTTTTTGTCTTCCTGTTAGTTCAAGCCTTTCGGATGATGCGATTGAGCTCTGCACCTGCAAAGGCAATACGCCGCGCAGATCGCACCGGTTTGCTGACCACCCATCCCGAACTGCTAGACGCCAATGGCACGATCACAGGCGAAGACCTGCTGGTTGTCCGCTTCCCAAACCAAGATCAACCAGAAGCTTTGATCACGGATTGAAGTGGCAACAGATTGCATTCAGAATGAAGAACCATCTCTAGAGCCCATGACCCTCAATCAGTTTTTGATCTTCTTGGTTGTAGGGATTGCGATCGCACTTGTTACAAGTGCGACTTGGATTTGGTGGATATTAGCGATTTGCACAGTCTTAGTTATATTCAAACTCTTAAGGAAATAATTTTCAGCCAATGAAAACTCAATTAACAGCAATTAACTGGGCGAAAATAATTACAATTTTAGTCATTTTGTCATTAATACTAGTACTTGGCGTTGATGGGCAAAGACAAATTTTATACGCCTGCATGCATATCAGTTATTGCGTGTGGTGGCTCTTAGAACAAAAAATTTATCCTGAACGTTGTAGGCAGATTTTTACGGAAAAAGTTAGTAATACCGGATTTGCAGGGTCACTTCTAATTGTTGGTATCTTTTATTCATTACCGGCATTCTTAGCCTTCACCAATCCAACAAATTTATCTATCGCAGCGACAGCGACAGCGATCCCACTGTTCTACTTTGGCAGTTTGATTAATACCGCTGCCGATGTACAGAAAACAACGGAAAAAACCAGTGGTGTCGGCTTAGTTCGATCAGGAATATGGAGTGGAATACGACATGTTAATTATACAGGCGATTTAATGCGCTACTTAAGCTTTAGCGTGGTGGCTGGGTCTATATGGGCGTTTTTAGTGCCGTTGTCTATCTTTGTTTTATATATTCAACGTATTAAAGAAAAAGAGGCATCCATGAGAATTAAATATCAAGATTTTTCAGATTACAAATTATCAAGTTTTCGTTTAATCCCTGGAATTTGGTAATACTGAAAAATGCTCAAATCAATACTCAACATTCTTTGGATCGTCCTTGGAGGCTTCCCGATGGCGTTGGGTTGGTGGCTAGTGGGACTTATCTCTGCCATCAGCATCGTGGGGCTGCCATGGAGCCGCTCATGTTTTGTGATTGGGAAATTTGCTCTGTGGCCTTTTGGTTTTGAAGCCATCAACCGTCGCGAACTCAGCGGACGTCTTGATCTAGGCACTGGCCCGATGGGACTAATCGGAAATGTAATTTGGTTTTTAGTAGCAGGCTGGTGGCTTGCGATTGGACATCTGACCTCTGCACTCGCCTGTTTCGTAACCATTGTCGGGATCCCCTTCGGAATTCAGCACATCAAACTGGCTCTCATTGCCATCGCTCCGATTGGAATGACGATCGCTCCAGCGCATCGCACTGACTAATGGCCAGGAGCTAACCAAGAGGAACTGAAACCATGGATCCAGAAGTACGCCAATTGGTGATCGCTCAGCTCCTGGTGATCGTGATCCCCGTTGGAACACTGTTTGCAATCTGGATCAGCATGCTTCGCTGGAAACGCAATCGATGAAGGAGAAGATAAGACAGCTTGCAACTGATGTGGTCCGTCACAACATCCGTTGCCAAGATGCAAGCGACGAGCATGCCAATAATCAGAATCGCAATGATCATTCCTAGTGAATTTCAAGCCTTCTCCAACGTCCACGCCATCAGAGACGGCAGCGCTTTCATTAATGTGCTCGGCTGGGTGTGGAGCGAGGACAAAGGCATTCAGTATCTGGCCTGGGACGGGAGCATCTATTCAGCGAGTTCCATTGACGGGATAAGCCCGCAGGCTTCACACCAGATGTATCGAACAGCTAACTCACTGGAAAAGCTGGCGGAGCAGTAGGCAGAAGTGAATCAACAAGACATTGGATGCCTGTCCACTAGATCCCAAAAGGGTTGCAAGGCAAAAGAAAACAGCTGTTGGAGCTCAGTTAATGAGCGACGGCACAAAAGGAGTTGATAGGGCAGTGAAACAAGGTTTGCAAATTCAGGGCAAGACGTGCCAGAACAAAGGAACAAATGGCTTTGGCAGATGACCAGCACAGCTCAGCGCACGATTCAAGCCCCAACAGGCGAAGACATGCTGATTGATGCCTTACGAGGAATCAAAACAAAACAAGAGCTCATGCTCTTGCAAAACAGGCTGACCTCGAACCCAGCCAATCCCCCCCTGTTTAATTGGGTTTGTAGCTTATTGATCGAACGAAGGATTTCACGAGGTCTAGCCGCAAGGGTTTTATCCCAATTGCATGAGGGTGGGTAGCAAAACTGAAACAAGAAGCATGGTGATGGTGATCCACAGGCCTCCATGTTCCTCCCGTTCGTTTTGAATACACAACTCGCAAGCCTGCGCAGCGGTGGAGCAGATAAAGCAACCTGGGGACAGAAAAGCGCAGAGGCAGAAGGACCTAACGAACAACATCGAAAACGATTGAAATCAACTCAACTCAGAACAGGAACTAAGCGAAATAGCAACAGAAGCAACGCAAGTGACAACAACAGATCACCACGTGTGCTCAATCTGTCAAAGCCCCATCAGGAAATCAGTCCAACCGTGAAAAATTGAAGGGAAAAAGACAAGACACTGCAGCTCGAAGTACAAAATACGAAGAAAAATAAGAACGGAGAAAAGCGACTTGATGGACATGAGAAGAGCCGAACATCACATACAAAAAGGAAGATCAAATGAAACTAAACAGTTGACCTTCATGAGGAGGAGCTGTTAATAATAGTTTGTTGAAGCTTATCCCAAATGCTTACTGGTGTAGACCTGCTTGCTAAGGTCAAAGATCGTGGTGATGTATCCAAAACCGATTTAGCTACTCAGTGCGGCTACGTTTCGCAAAAAAATGGGAGCGATCGAGTGAACTTCACAGCTTTTTATGAAGCTCATCTTAATGCCAAAGGCATTGATCTTAGTGGCGGAACAGGCGAAATTGGCAAAGGTGGGCGAAAACTAAGTTACATCGCCAAAGTTCAAGGCAATGGAAATCTTTTGATCGGCAAAGCCCATACAGCAATGCTTGAGCTCAACCCAGGCGATAATTTCACCATCAAGCTTGTTCGCAAACAAATTCGGCTCATCCCTGAAGGTGCCGAAGACATCGAAGAATGATTGTTGTCAACAAACTATGAAAAGAGACTCAGGAAGCCTCCCTTTTAGATTAAATGCGTTCAAAAATAATTATAAATTGAGAAAGTATTCATATAATTAAAACTAACAACTTGCAAAAACAATCAAATAAAAAAACGACTCACTTATAAATGTGATACTTGATTCCTTTCAAGAAAGGTACCAATTCCTTTCGTGGCAATAAAAATTAAACATTCTCCCATTTAATTTTGCCATCAAGGAGCTCCATGAGTTCCTCAAGCTTTTGATTCGTCACGCGAACATCTGCGGCATCTGGCATGGTGCCCTCCTCAATGAGCACGTTGTAATGCTCACGACACAAATTGCGCAGTTCCTGAAGGCGCTTTTTCGTAATGGTGCGCTTCTCTTCTGCTGTTGCCATGATTGATTCCTTTACCTAAGTACATTCTGCCTTACCGACAGCAGCAACTGATCGGTCTAACCAGTTAAGTCATCAACCTAAAACTGAGAGGCAGCTCAGCAATGAACGTTCGAGTTCATCCAAAAAGTCCACGAAAGATCAATGGGAAGACTGAGGGAACACAACTGCAAGCGATGAAGCGACAGTGACTAGACGCACAGCCAGTGCAACATTCGTCGAATAAAACCAACAAAACCTTACTTCAAAAGCACTCCCAATAAACAAATTCTTGTGATGGCAAGACGTTTCAGCGCATTTATTATTCACAACCAAGAGAAATTGGCAACATTTTCAATAAAGAAAATAGAAATAAGAATAAGTAGAGCTTTATCGACCCATGAAAGAAACGACTGAGTGTCATCTGTCATTTGGCCATGACGAGTCGCACACTTGGCGTGGCGACTGCGACTCTGGATTTCCCAACGTGGCCATTCCACAGAAGAGGCAGTTGCAGCAAATGACATCAAAGCTGGATCAATCCAATAGTCAGGTGAATACAGAGTGGATTGATGAATGGGGCAACATGGTACGTGGTTCATGGCGGATAACTACATATTTTCTTTATCCAGTTCCCGTAGGCTGCCGTTGCAAAATGCTCAACCAAAGAGGGGGCAGAAAAAACTCTAAGCAGGATAATCAAAGGAGCAGAGTCGCAAAGCAGTCAACCACTCCCCTGAAGCCATCCAGTGAGGAGGGCACAAGTGAGCTAACAACGAATTACAGAATTTCTGAAGGGAAACCGAAGAATTGGCCTGTTCTGATTTCAAGATCCAACGTAAGCTCAGTTGCCTGATCAATTGGTCGATGTCCGCACCTCTTCAAAAATACGAATTGTCATCAATGAAGTGGGCGTCGAATGGAGAACTTTCTACCCATGACATCCATAAGCTGCTTAGCAAAATGAGTCAGGCACAAGCCTTTGACCGCCAAGCTCGGTGCCTGGAACCAACGAAAATTCTGAAATAACTTCATCGCCAGAGCTCAGCGGAGCTTTCGATTTCCTGGCATAGGCGCAAGGAAATTAACTTGAAACTAAATAAAAAATACAGAAATCAGTTGGAACAGTTAAAAGGGCTTCGCGATCCCAAGGTTATTCAGTAGATCGCACACTTTTGACCCAATCGAGGCCAAACTATCGATAACGAAAAGGATTTGATGTACACGATTGAACACCTTACGGATGAAAGCTGGACACCTGAAGTAACCAGAAAAACCGAGTTCAAAGCATTCGTAGATGCTCGGACAAAATGCATGGCTACGGGCAAAATTTATAGAGTTGTAGATGACAAGCATAATGTTAGATATACAATCACACTAGATACATGCAAAAAACAACTTTTTTCAAATCGCTAAAAGCTATTTTGCCAAAACTTACTGCTGCAAGGCCGGCATAGCCTCTTGTAGCTGAGTAGAAGGGTCAGAATCGCTAACTTCCCCGGTCAATTGGAACGCCAAAACGGCTAGTCCAAGAGAAGCAAAAAAGACCATTACAAGTAAAATTCTTGTTGGCGTCATAATGAGTAAAAGATTGAATCAATAATAGGATAACACCGAAATGATAAGAAAACTTACACTATAATGTATTATCGATATCGAGCCTAACGCTTAAGATAAATAATTAAAAACATCCAAAGGAATAGACAATAATAAGTTGGTAACTCAAGAATGCCTTGACAGATGTTAATGAAAGAAAAATAAGCTAATTTGTGGAAATAAAGAAGAAAGCATTACTCATATCAAAAAAGCCAAGATGCGTGTAAGCACAAACAAACCACTAAAAACAAAAGTGGGCATCCACCAATTAATCCCAATCAGCCGGTCTTTTACACCACATTTAGATGTGACGTGCAAATCATAGTGACGATACACTCCAACAGAGCATAAGTATCGATTCACTCAAGATTATAGCTACGTTCAGTAAAGCCATGAAAAGGGCAACAACTAACAGTTGGCGTGCAGATACATCACGAAACATATATAGTAGCGAAATTCAAGAGATCAAAAACAAATGAGTGTTGTCGTATAGTCTCCACTCATCGAAAGCACACAATCAGCTTACTCAAGGCCAATAATGAGAATATGCCACATAAATGTATACCTTGACAACCTCCTGACCAAAAAAATAATTAAATTTCTACAATTGAATACTCAATCCTCTCATCAGAGCAGCATAAATCCCCGTAAAAGCGCTCTAGTTCATCATAAGCATCATCGTAACAGTTAAATTGCAACTTAGTGATCAAATCTTCCTGAAAATCATCACGAGCAATGCGATACAAAGGAATATTTAAATTTATTTTTGCAGTATCCAATCGCAAGTCTTGAAAGGAGTCGCTTTCCATATAAATATACTATTAAACATTCACTTTAGGGCATCAACAGAAATGGGCAGCAAAATAGTAGAAAAATAGAACTAAGCATAATAAGTCAGATCAAAAACAAAGCGACTAACCCACTGATCTCAGAATAATAGAGACCCAACTAGGCAAATGCCCCCCTAAATACATATTAAAGCAAATTAGATGTAAAATCAAGGATATTGCTCCTTGCCAAGAAAAACTTGCCTTAAATCCATCAAGAGACGACGGTACCCATTTCGGAATAGAAAGCAACTCTATAACGAATGGATTCGGCATAAGGCTTTGGTGTCTCATAACGACAAGCAACATTAGTGATAATCTGATTATTAGCAATCAAGACCCAGTAGCGTGCCTACCCTTCCAACCGCACACCATTGTATATCGAGAGTCGCGAAAATATTGGTCATGCATTGCTTCAAGAGGAAAACAGGGATTGCCATACGCATAAACAATATCGTCAGTCCGCAAGAATGTTACTATTAAGAATTTCTTTCATTGAGAAAAATCTTTCCATCATATTAAGTAGCAATGCGCTGAAGTGTAAGAATCAGTATCACACACCCAATTGATCGAAAGGGAAGAAGTAAGGGCTACCCAATAGAATCAGTGCAGGAAAGCAAATAAAAGTTAAAAAATCATTTCAGTTAGTATCAAATAAAATAAATAATAAATACACTCATAAAGGCAGCTAGAAAGCAAAGTAGGGACCTAAAAAGTACTTACTAAGGTGAAATGAATACTGGCAAGTCGAAGCCATTAAGCCACTCCATAATAGAATCCATTAAAAAAAGAGTCAGCGAGAAATACCATATAACGTCAGTACCTCTGGTTAGTTCAAGAAAAACGTCGGCATAAAAATTTCAAGCGTTGCAGGAAGTCTTTGTTCTCTGGAAAAATCTATTTCGATCTGACAAGAAACAGGCGCAAAAAGGGCGCAATGTCCAGATACTGGCCTAGAACATGGGTAACTGAGTCAATCTAGTGGCCTTTCTCAGCAGAATCTGTGCAACATCCAAGGGTTCAACAATCGATGCCGTTGGGAATGGGAAGTATCGAGTCTGTGACAAGGAATTCGCATGCTCAGAGGTCAATGGGTTATGGAAAGCTTATGAAATGCTTAGAACTCAGGAGGAACGTATGATCTAACAACTGTATGGCCATCTATACATTTGAATAAACAGCCATATAAACAAAGAGATTAAGGCAGCGACAAGACGATCACAAGAGCACCATAAAGGAATGTGCTTCCACCCAGATCATAGATTCATGCAAACAAGCTAAAAAGCTTGATTTATTAAGAGCGGACTCTGAACAGAGCATTTTCAACCTCCATATTCTGAACATTCACGAAAGGCCGTTCACTTCATTCTTACTTTCAAGCTGCAATGAAGACGCAATGAAAAAGAGTGGTCATCATGGATCAGTAACATGCATCACCCTGCTTGAGCTTATAAGCAGCTTCAGGATATGCATTCTTCCAAATAACGCAATTCTTCTCTTCCTGAGACAAACTTGTGAATTCTTTAACAGGAGAGGAAGAAGCGGGTTGTTGATCTCTTTTTTGCAATTGTTTAATGCCCTCCACTTGAGGCTTGGATACATTGAGGCTCACACTATCAGGAGATAACTCACTCAAATAAGGTTTAGACTCAAGTTCGCTGATTTCCTTGGGTGAATCTAGCTTGATTTTACTATGTAATGTGTTACCAATTAAAAGTGAGCCAACAGAGAGCCCAATAAAAGAGAAGCCAATTCCCACCAATAACTCCAAACTCTTTATTGGGCGTAATCCGTTAATCATATTCTTACCTATTTCCTTACCAATATACTGAAGATGAGGTCAGCTTTCAACTAGGAGTAATTATAAACATTTTCATAGGACCTCAAAGACAAGTAATAAAGCCCAATCATGCTTTACATTGCTTGACCAAAAGCACATAGATATATATTGGAAAACAAAATATTAAATCGATAAAGACCTGATTTTGATCAAAAGAAAGAATTTATTTCACTAAAAAAGAGGATGAGGCGAAATCGATCAATTATTGCTGACATATTATGACTTTTGAGCCAAAAAATATTCGAGAGCAAACAGTAAAAGTAAATACTAAGTGCAATTCAATGTGGCGAGATGCCATGCTTAGCAGCAGAATATCTGTGGGGATAACTAGAAATCGGCGACTTCATCATTACGCTCTTCAAATCAGAGCTCTCACTGAACTTGCCAATAGATGGAGAGGCATTCGGGTCGCCAACTCAACCTTGATCAGTTGTGACGGCCTAGTGGTTCAATCCAGTCCACGAGGACCTCGCGATGATGCAGCCAGCGCTTCGAGACACGGCACCCGAGATTGACTTGACCTTCATCCATCAAACGACCCAAGCGAATGGCAGCTGCTTCTTCAGGCCGCGTAAACGTCTGCAGATGATCGGTTAGCCAAGTGACCTCATCTTCAGTAATCACACCAGTGGAGAGGGTTTCGAGCACGAGTTCACCAACAGTCATAATTTTTGTAACGATTTCGTTACATCCTGGCACCTCTCTCGGCCAACCGTGGCCCGCAGTCTCCATAAAGAGTTTTTAAGATAGGGATACACCCAGGCATTTCCATGCAGGCCACTCTTGCCCAGCAATTCGAAACAGAATCAATTAAGCGACAAATCGACTCCACAACTGACGTGGTGGAGCTACAAGAACTTGCTAGAAACCTTGTAGATCTCTACCTCAAGCAACGCGTCGCCACTGCCTGGGTGATTGCAAATAAATGAGTTTTCGATTTCTTGTGTATTTGCAGCCAATGTTTCAGGCCTAATTCCATGATTGTATAATCTTCAAACTTGCAAATATCAGGTCAAATAGCATATGTTTTTACTTTAAAACCTTTTATTTCGTATAATTTTTTAACACATATAGTTAAATCAGAGAAATTCATTAAAAAGTTAATGCAAACAAAGCTATTGCTTAAATTTGTAAACAGTCTTTTAGGCATTATAAGCTAAATAAATTATTTTATTTGCAAAATTTTTAACCATTAGCTTTTAATCTTTGTAGCGGTTTTGGTTATTCAGAAATAAATATTTTCAACGCTTCAACATCTGTAAATCCATTATTCGTCTCAGGATATCCAATCGATAAACATCAATAGATTGAATACCTTTGGTTGCCTCTCATACTTGTAAGCCAGCGCTGTCTGCAAGCAGCTCTCATTGATCAGTGGAGTGTAACCACTGCATTACTGCTCACATTGATGAGCTCATCCTCGCCACAAGTTCAAAGTTGAAATATGGTTCCAAGCACGCTGGATGGATGCTCAAACTTCTCTGCAGTTCGACGCTCGAGCTGAGCAATCATCACGAGATGAGCCGTGGTGCGTATAGCTGAAAGCAGCGCCAAGCCGATACAAAGAGGACAGTGAGTCAAAGTCATAAAGCCAATCTTGGAGCCAGTTCAAGCCTCTGACCCCATTACTTGCCATTTCTTGACTTAATGGAAGATTCGACAGCTGATGATCAGAAGCGACAACCCACTTCATGGATCAAGTCGATGCTGTTAGGCCAACGCCGAATGTGCTCGTAAAACTCCATGGCCAGGATGCGGGCTTCCCAAGCATCTGATGCATAGAAACAAGCCTCCTGCTTGCTGCCATCAGACATCTTGTATCGAATCGTGAAATGCTTGTAGTGACTGAAATAAGCCATCGGTTAAGCCACCAATTCGTGATCTGTTTGGATCGCAGTCGATCCAAAGCGGTTCATAAGGCAAACCATCTCATCCAAAGGGTTGAGGACTCTCGCAGATTGACCTTCCTGCTGGCTCAAGGCATGAGCAGCCCCAAAGGCCTCAATTTCGGTTGTTCTGGCTCCATGATCCGTCCAGCCGGAAGAGCTCAGTTCTTGAATCTTGTACATCAACGGAATTACGTATGTATTGAACATATGCACCCAACCTGCAAAAAACGGTGCAAACCACGCACATTGATCAGAAGTCTTCGGGATTACGGATGATTCATGTGGTGATAAAGACAAATAACCGCGATTTTTCAAGCTTTCAGCACATTCAAAGAGACAACAGACGACGCACAGAACTTCTCCACCATGGACAGATCAGACGCATAAAAAGGCCGTGGCCCCCCGGCCAAGGCCAAGAGACGCATTCATTGAGCTTGATCTGAGCTCTTCCCATCGGACTCTTTCGTTATGGCGCATGCCATCTCTCAGACACATCAGTGTTTGTACTAAGCAGCTTTACTCAGTAACGGTGTGGGTATTCACCAGGATGATCAACACGAAGAACCCGCATCCCTTTCAATGACTTGCCAGACAGCAACAGCAGCTCGCTTCCAGACACGGGGTAGCCAAGCTCCTGAGCGATCATCGCAACTTCAGCCGCTGTCATTGCTGACTGGACGCGGCTTTGCAAACGACCATCGCGTTGCAAGTGCTCCAAAAAGGACTGAAGAGCGCTCAAAACAGATATCCCATGCCCTTTCTCTCCGTTAGTGAATCACGAATGAAGCCACAACACGACTCCATACAAGCGAAACCCAAGAACCGGAACGAGCTGCTGAATCGATCGTGACAAATCGTCCAAGCCACGATGGAGTACGAATCAAGTCATGACCAAACACCAATCTCCAGCGATTGCTGGCCGAGAAGCCAATCTGCATTCTCTTTTGCAGAATCGAGAGCCTGTCTGGATGCGACACACGAATCTGCGGATTGAGGGGATCAGCTCAGCATTCGCCTGTGCTCTGCACATGCATCAGCCAACGATCCCGGCCGGCAGAAGCGGAGAACTGGTTTCCCATCTTCAATACATGGCTGAGAACCAGGGAGAGGGCGACAACCACAACGCGGAACCCTTTGCTCAGTGCTATCGACGCATGGCTGATCTGATACCGCAGCTGATCAGCGAAGGATGCAATCCAAGGATCATGCTCGATTATTCCGGCAACCTCCTCTGGGGAGTTCACCAGATGGGTCGCAAAGACATCACAGAGGCACTGCGCTATCTCGCCTGTGATCCGGACATGCAACGCCATGTGGAATGGCTAGGTACGTTCTGGAGCCATGCGGTGGCTCCATCCACACCGATTCCCGATCTCAAGCTTCAGATCAGTGCTTGGCAACACCAGTTTGTTGATCTTTTCGGCGAGGACGCACTCAAACGGGTGAAAGGGTTTTCACCCCCCGAAATGCATCTTCCAAACCACCCAGATACTCTTCATGCCTTCGTCCAGGCTCTCATTGATTGCGGATACAGCTGGTTGATGGTTCAAGAACACAGCGTAGAAAACCCGGATGGCTCACCTCTTACACACGAGCAGAGGTACCTTCCCAATCAACTGGTCGCACGGAGCTCAACAGGAGACACAGCAAGGATCACTGTTTTAATCAAGACACAAGGCTCTGACACCAAACTGGTGGGCCAAATGCAGCCTTATTACGAGGCGCTCACCCTTGAACAACAACAGCTTGGAAACAGGCGCATTCCATCAGTGGTAACGCAAATCGCTGATGGCGAAAACGGGGGGGTGATGATGAATGAATTCCCTGAGGCGTTTCTTCAAGCGCACCGCAAAGCGCGCAATCAGAACCCAGTGGGAGAGGGGCACACCCAAACGGTGGCAATCAACGGAAGTGAATGGCTTGAGCTTCTGGAGCAGGCAGGAGTTACAGCGACCGATTTCCCCGAAGTGCAGGCAGTACAGCAGCACCGGCTTTGGCAACAGGTAGGGAGCGATTCAAATCGTGAGACCGTCAACGCAGCGATCGAGGAACTCAAAACAAATAACAATGGCTTCTCGATGGAGGGAGCCTCTTGGACCAACAACCTCAGTTGGGTTGAGGGGTACGACAACGTTTTGGAACCCATGAACCAACTCAGCGCAGCCTTTCATCAACGTTTCGATGAGAAGACAGCAAAAAATCCATCGTTCACGACAGATGAAACGTACCAAAAAGCACTGCTGCATCTGCTCTTACTAGAAACAAGCTGCTTTCGTTATTGGGGCCAAGGCACGTGGACGGAGTACGCCCGCAACATTCACAGCCGAGGGAAGGCTTTGCTGAACTAACACACCCAACTAGCCAATAAATGAGCTGCAACACCAATGCTGCAGCTCATTTGAGCCCTTTAGAAAAGCCCATCAAAAGAGAGCAATGAATCTAAAGCTCAAAAAGATGGTCGATCTGCTGATGCTGATCAAGCAATCCTTGTGTGCTTAATCGGCAGCACGCGAGCGACGACGCACCACGCGACGACCATCCGGTGTTTGATCCACCTCCGGCTCGCTGTCAGCACTCGTTGAGAATTCTTTGCCCTCAGGTTCGTTCTCAGGCGGTTCTTGCTCCGCAATGAGCCCTACAACAACTGCAGCCTGAATCTGATCGGACAGATCTCCAATCACCATCAGTGCCTTGAGGGTGAGCTCCAAACGTGATTCACGAGGCAAGCTAGGGCGGAGCTTCTTGACAGACCCCCACAATTCCTGTCCGACTTCCTTGAGTAGCTCCTTGTCCGCCATCTAAATTAATGTCAATGACATCAACTTACCGAACGAACGATTGGAGGGGCTTCTGAAAACGCTCGTTTACGACGGTGGCTGTCCTTTCTGCGAAGCATTTGCCTTGCGAAGCGAACTAAAAGGTGGAATTCCAGATCTAGTGATCCGAGATGGAAGGCACGACGATGCACTTCGCAAAGACTTGCGTCGACGGGGATTCAATTTGAGCAAAGGAGCCGTATTGATCGACGGAGATCAGATCTGGCATGGAAGCAAAGCTATCTCTGTTCTCTGTAGCCAACTCAAACCAAGCGATCCTTTATTGGCATTACTGAACGGACTCTTTGGTGATAGCAAACGAGCCAGTTTTCTTTACCCGGGGTTGCTCGCAGCCCGTCAATTGGCACTGATACTAAAAGGACTTCCTGTAGACCCAGATCGTGCTTGAGCAGCTTGATAGCACTGCTCTTCAAGATCCATTTGATATGAGAACTCGAGTATCTCTGCCTGCATTTCCAAAAGCATGACCACTAGTGATTGAGCCAA
>Ga0302114_10000801_pt1 | contig 21262 bp, 18 predicted proteins | sample AG5_Surface_MG_FD_203107 | JGI IMG/M metagenome (GOLD analysis project Ga0302114, IMG submission 203107) | Marine microbial communities from Western Arctic Ocean, Canada - AG5_Surface | ecosystem: Environmental > Aquatic > Marine > Oceanic | place: Canada: Western Arctic Ocean | collected...
AGTGGTAGTGTGAGCACCGGGCGCCACCGCCGCTAAAGTGCTGTCGGTGATTTCCATGCTAAAACTTCCTACTGAAAATTGATTTGAATACACCCCATCCACTCCAAAAAGTAGCAGCGGTGTTTCCCGCGGGGTGTGAGCCCGTGCCCCACGTGTTTGTTAATAATTTAATCGGGTCATATGAGCCGGGGCATTCAACTTGTTGTAAGTATACAACTTATTGTACGTATACAATAATCGTTGGACGTAGTAACCCCCGACATGGTGCTCTTTAGCGGCACCCGTGCTGTTTGCATCGCAACACCACTGCCACCGCACCACATACAGTGGCCGGCCGCGTAAAAAGTGGCAGTGCTGCGCATGTGGTCTGCTTGTGGGTGTATATGCGACAGCCCGCGTCAGCACTTTGAACCACCATGCTTGTAGCACATTTCTCTAAAAAAAATAAGCACGGCGGGGTTCGAACCCGCGGCCGTCTGCATATAAGACAGAGACTCTGCCACTAAGCTACGTGCTCGTGTTGCAGCCAGTTGCCATTTTTTGCTATATCCCAGTGCGGACAAAGCAGGGTGGCAATGGCGCGGTACGTCGAAGTGTTGCCAGGCGCTGTCAAGGCGGCGCGATGGTTCAACACAAATGGGCGTGCTGGAACTCATTCTGTTGAAATTTCGGTGGCCACTGCCGTTTCAATGCCCGAAGTGTATACCGCGTTGCAGTGGGTCGACGCCATGACCTCCGGGCAGCTCAACGAAACCAGCGAGCTGTTGCGCGACTTTGTAAAAGCTGATTTGGGGTACGACCGGGGTGGCACTATTGTTGTGCCGGCCGCCCCAACCACTGAGGCGGCTGCTTTAATCGACAGCGCGTACTGCTTGTCGCTGGAGACTTGCGCGCGGTTTGGCAGCATGCCCGTTGTTGTGATCCGCGGCGCCGACGGCCCGCCGTTGCATCTTCGCGTTACAGCGGTCGGCCGGGAGGTCCCGCGCCCACTAGCAACGTCAACCGATGTGATTCTTCTTGGCCCGTGCTAACCCATGCGGCCGCAACAATTCCCGCAGCAACCCCGGCACCATCTGCCATGGCGGCGGCAGCGTCGTCGTTGCCGTGTCGGAAATTTGTAACGAGCGCAATCCCGCCCGCGACTGTTGCAATGCCCCCGGCTACTGATCTCCTGGGGGCGTCGCAGACGGCGATCACCAGCGCCAGCGCTCCAAAGGTGGCGGGCACCGTGGCGTTGCGCGTGTCCAGCACTTTAGTGGTTGTACTGGGCGCCGTGTCAGTGTGATTTTCTCCGAATAAAACGTGATACATTGATGACAACATGACGGTGGCAATTGCCAACGCCGTGGCTGTTTGACGGTAGCTCAGGCTCGCATTCTTTATGCAGTGCCACGCAAGCGCTGCAACCGCACCAGCCATTGCAACGTTGACAGCGCGCTCCGCGGCATCGTGACAGCCGTCGCCAATTGATCCGATGGCGCCGGTGCGCGTCACGTTGCAACTGCCGGCCATGCCCACAATTCCGGAGCCAGCATACCCGTTCAGATCCATGGCCCGCAGCCGACAATATCAGGCGCCCTTTATATACGCAACTGTGGCACTCGTACCATTGTGGGAGACGTTGTTTAAGATATACGAGATTCTCCCGGGGTGGGTTGCTATATAGGCGGGCGTGTTGCAACCGGGGCCGGTGCCATCATGACTCGCAAAACGCATGACTACATTGCATTTGGGGTGCACCTTGTAATGCTGATTGTGATTTTGGTATATGTTGTTGGCGGGCGCGACGACGTGTACGAGCAAGCCCGACTATGGCTTATCTTTGGGGTTGAACTTATTTCGTGCGCGTTTCATGCATGGGTTGTGGCCGGTTGGTACAAAAAGTCGGACCATCGTTTATTGCACAAATTTTGGACGGAAACCGGAAGCACCGCCGACCATTGGAATTGGCTCAAATGGGCCGAGTATGCTGTCACCGCGACAATGGGAACCATTTCCGTCGGCATCAAAAGCGCACGCCGTGTGGACTCGCACCGTGTTGCCGGCCTGTGTGTGTTGCTTGCGATCGGTGGCGTTGCGCAGCAAACGTCCGGCTATTACATTGACAAGCCGGATACCTCCAATGTCAGGCGTGGCATGTTGTGGCTGGGCGCGACGGCGTGGCAGATTGTTGAGTTTGTTGTTATTGTCAGCGAGTGGGGCTTCAAAGTGAGCGCGGGCGGGCCTTTGTTTGTTGTGTACGCTTCCATGTGGTCTGTCTTTGGGGTCATCGCTGCGTTTCGCTCTCTCAACACCGCCAACGTCGCTATTGGAGGGTTTTTTGATCTTGACGTGACAGAAACGCTGTACAGCGCGTTTGGCTGGATGGCCAAGCTGGCTGTTGCCGCCACTACACTGGCCGACATTGTGGGCAACAGCAATAGCCAGACAACCAATGTTGGCTATGTGTTTGCGGTGGCGGTGCCACTGGTTGTGATGGCGGCCACTTTTGGCGCGCAGTATACCGCCAAACGTAACGGCGCACTTGCCCGGGGCGGCGCCTATGATGTGCTCACAAGGGGCGGCGTTGATGCCCGTGGTGGTAATGAACTTTGACTCGTCGGGGCCTGACACCACGTGCAGCAAAGCACAACACCGCAGAACATCCAAAGGCCAGCCACCTCGGGCGTAACCATGGTGTCGTTGCGTGGCACGGGCACTGCACCAGTTATAGCGCGTCGTATGCGTTTGATCGCATTAAAGGGGTGTCGTTGCCAGTATTGTCATTGCTTGCCGTCACGTGCGCCAGCAATGCCACAAAAAACAGCAGCATGACGATTGCAATAATTATTGCAGCCCACGCTCCAACTGACAGGTTGCCGTCGCTGTGTGGCGCGGGGATTTGGAGGGGCGTGGGCGTGGCGGTTGGGGTTGCGGTGGTAGGGCCCGGTGTAGGGTATGGCGTTGGCGGTGGTGGCTCGATGGTAATACTGACGGTAGCAACATTTGACGTCTTATTGCTGTCGCTGATTTCAAACGTAAACGAATCGGAGGTTGCGGACGTGTCGCTGTGTGCCGTGTACGTAACTTTGTGAACGTCGGTGATATTAGAGCGAGTTCCGGATGACGGGGCGCCTACAATCAAATACTCCAACAGCGCCATTTCCGATTCAGCGTCGTCTCCTTCTAGGTATATTAGTTTTGGCTGGCCTTTGATGGCAGTGACGTTCATATCATGCGCAACCGGGGCGTCGTTAACAGGTGTAATAGTAATAGTGACAGTGGCTGTGTTTGATGTCTTGTTGCCGTCGTTGACGTAGAAAGTGAACAGATCGGAGAGTGCGGTGTCACTGTTTGACGTGTACGTGACGTAATTTCCGTTGGTAACATTGGTAAGTGTCCCATCTTGCGGGGTTGTGCTAATGATAAACTGCAACTGCGCTGGGTCGGTGTCTACATCGGATCCTACTAATGTTATTGTTCTGGGTTCGTTTTCAGTGGCCGACACGTTGGCACCAGTTGCGACTGGGGCGTCGTTAACCGGACTAATGGTAATGAATACGGTGGCAACGTTTGATTTGGTTATTACACCACAGTGGCATACGGGCTGATGGCCGGCCTGGCCTACTGACGTCCCGTTAACTTGTGTTCCGTTATTATGAACATAATACGTATCGTTTCCGTACAAAGAGCATGCCCGTGTGGTCCAATGGAATTGGGCGTTGGCGTTCAACTCGTCGTAGACTCCAAGTGGGACGCCCGACGTGTTATGATAAAACGCCGTTGCTGCAACACATTCTTCCGCGCTTACAAGGTTGTCGGTACTGCAGTTTGATGCCCACTCTGATTTTGCATTATATCCGCAACCGCTACACGTTGAGCTTAACTCGGTGTCGCATGTTGCTGATACTGGCAATGTGCTGTCATCGACGAGTTCGAACGTGAAACTATCGGATGTTGCACTGTCGGAGATGTTAGCATTGTACTGCACATGACCGCTGGTGCTGAATTGAACTAAAGTTCCGTTTTCGGGATCGCTCACTTTTGCAAACGTAAACATGGAATCTGCGTCGGTTGAACTACTAAGGGTGAAAGCCACAGTATGGCCTTCAGGGACGGTGACATGTTCATCATTTGCAACTGGGCTGTCGTTAAGCAGTGTAATGGTAATAGAGACATTGGCAATGTTTGAGGTCACCGTGCCGTCGCTGACACTAAAGGTAAACCAATCGGATGTGGCAGTTTCGCCCGTGTAAATGTATGATCCAGAACCGTCGGAATTCACAGCGAGTACGCCATAAGTCGCATTATCTTCAACTTGGAATGTCAGCGTGTCTCCTTCCGGGTCGGTTGCGCTTGCACCCAAATCAAACCCCCATTCCTCGTTTTCTATAACGGCCAAGGTAAACGCGGCAGCGGCCGGCGGAGTGCAGGTTTCACTACCAGCGTTACTGCCAACAAACGTTGTTGTTGATGTGGTTGGCAACGTTGTGTGATTAAATGTCATGCACGTCCATTTCTTGCCGGCGCCGTTGTTAACTGGTGCATATGAAACCCCAGCGCAAGTAGCGCTGCAAAGGCCCCGGCAAAGTGTGGCGCCCGCCTGCTGCATTTCAGGCGTAATAGTGCCGTTGATTATGTCTCCAAGTTGTTGGCCATCATTGATTATAGAATTGATACCATCGAGTACGTTCCAAATGTGCCCATCTGTGTTTGAAGTGCAACTTGCCGCTGCAGTAGCCAATACACAGGCGCCTGCCGCCAGCAAAGCTAACGGGTTCATTAATGTGCTAGATGTGTTGCTATACGCCATTGTGCATTGCGTCCGGTATATGGTCCGGTGCCGGAAGCCCCAATGTTATTTTGTCAGAACGGTGCAACCTCCGTTGCTGCGGGGTGCTGCGGGGTTTTTATTTTGTCATAAACCGGTTTTGGCAGGGGCCCCTCTTAATTGTAATAAATAAAACGCACGTGTCACAACGCCCCGCCATGAGCTACAGGCCAAGTTGGGTTCCTAAGTGGCCGGCCAAGGGCCTTGTCAACGGGAGTGTCGACGAAGTCGTTGCGCTGGCGGCCGTCTACTTTGCGGACACCGGCCGGCCCGCCACGTTTGTGGATGTGCTTTGCCCCGGGGAGTTCACGGTGGACTACCTTGTTGGCACCGAGCCGGCGGCCGATACCAAGTACATGATCATGCACTACGTCTGGCAGCTTGCGACCAAGGACATGTTCCCTGACATTGCAGACCCGCAGAAAGAGATTCGGGCGCACGGGTCCACCCTCAAACGGTGCCGAAGTAACGCCGATCGCGACTCGGACCGGCCGTACAAAGTGCCTAAATCGCACTGTGGCCGCACGTGGGCCGCCGACAGCTCCAACCCGAACCACTGGAACGGCACGATGCTGGCAAACCCGCACCTCGATCACGTTCTTGGGCCTTTTGGCACCCCGACCGCCCTCGAAACCAAGCTTGGCGCGTGGGTATTTACCGTTCGGTTTGGGACGGCCACAACCATCTGGAACAGCGGCTTCGAGCGCGCGATTGACCGGGATACGCGGCACACCGCTGATTATGAAGCAACCGACGAGCTCATCAGCGCGTCCTGGGCTGTTCTGGTCGAAGGGCTGCGGCGGTGCCCGCACTTGCTGACACACATTTCCGCGATGCTGCGGGACTATAAGACGTCTGTCGACGACGAGTGGGCGCGCCGCCGCGACGAGCTGTGGGAGTTTGTCGAAAAGATGCCGTGTTTCAGCGGCTTTTTCAAAGAGGATCCAACGCTGCGGCCAGGGCGCCTGCTGCAGCAGCTGGCGGCTTTGTAGGTCCTGCGCATTTGCTGCGCTTCTGCCATAAGTTAAATTCTGACAAAAAAAATTGCGTTGAATGCTACCCCACAAGCGTTGCGCGGGCCAATGCCTGCCGGTAAATAATCTGCACCCCCACGATATGCTGTTGTGGTCCGACAGACGGCGGTTATCAATTCTTTTTCAAATTCCCCCGTCGTCTACCCCCTTGACCGCACCCTTTTTTTTGCTGCATTGAGCCCCGCGGTCACATAAATAAAACGCACGTTGCAAGTGCCCCTCATTATTGCTTTGGCGACCATGGCCGACACCCCCTCGGAAGCAAACGCCGCGCCCAAGTGGGTGCTGGAGGCGGACCGAGCAAGGTATGAAACGTGGAAGGCGGAGCACACGCGCGGGTGGTCCAATGCTGAAAAGGCCACCATGTACAAGTTGCGGCATGAGGAGGTCCAGCGCCAGTACCAAGCAAATGTGCGCAAGGAACGAAAGCGCAAGCTCTCCGACGCGCATATCGGCCCAGAGGCGGCTGTGCCCGAACGTGCTCAAAGCGGGCCCCGCAACGAACAGCTTGAGACGGACAACGCCGAGCGGCGGGATTTGGAAGTGCGCGCAACCCGCGAGAGCCGCGGCCGCGAACCCCAATGGCTGCTGGACGAGGTGCGTTTGTTACGCCGGGTTGAGTACGAACTTAGGCAGGAGAATACCAACCTTGTTGCCGAAACTGTCCGAGGGGGCGCTCGCATCCGAGAGCTCGAGGCAAAGTGTGGCCGCTTAATGGCGGACATGGCCGAGAATGGGCGACGGCAGCCAGACGGCGTATATAGCCCCGCGGCAGACCCCTGGTAGCCAACCATGGCATACCCCGAGCCCCGGCACATTTTGATTGGCGTCATTGGTGCCCTTGGCTCGCTGGTTTTAGCAAGTTACCTTGTTGTTAAAAATCGGTACAAAGCGGTCAGAACACAATCCGAGCAGGAGCGCGTGGACGCCGTGTTGTTTCGTGGGTTTAAGGCCAAGGGCGAGCCGCTGTACAATGTGTGGTTGGTGGCTACGCCAATTACCGCATGCAGCTTTTTAGCCGCGGCAGTGTTGCTGGTGGCTCTGGACAACGTGTTGGCGCTGGCGGTCATGGCTGCGTTCACTGCGTCAGCGCTGATGTGGTCGTGGGCCATCTGCAACGAAATGGCGGCACCGCGCCCGCCGGCACCCCGCTACATGGTTGACAACGATGCGGCCGGCTACGCTTCCACCGCGGACAGCCCAGTGCGGGGTACCAAGCTGGCCGACTGGCCGCAGGTGGCGGTTATTGTGACGGCTATTCTGTCGGTTGGTATGCTGCTGGCGGCGGCGGTGGGCCCGCACGGAAATGACAACGAGGCGTACTACGAGTGGTCGTGCGTGCTCCTGACATTTGTGGCGTTTCACCATGTTGTGATTGACGGTTTTCTGTGGTCTGACACGACTGAATACTCGGATGAATAAACGCAAACCGGGCCAGTGACGACACAAGCGCGACCGATGCTGCTGGTGTGCTGCGCTCGATGGCCCAGCAGATGTTGTGCGGTGTGACGACCGGGCGCTGCTTCCGGCACCGCGTGCACGTGGCGACGCCGTTGTGGTGGGTGTCCTCGCGGATCTCGTACTCGTCCGCAATCGTGGTTGACGTGGCGTGCCGAACAATGTGCTCGCGCTGCGTCTTGGTGGCGTGGCAGTTGGCGCACATCGCCGTCACATTGGCCACCGAGTCGGCGCCCCCGTCGACCAGCGCCACCGTGTGGTCCACCTCAAACGCCGACGGCAGCAGCTCGCTACACCCCGAGCATCGCCAGTTCTGCCGCGCCGCCACCACAAGCCGCACAGGGCCAGTAATTGCCCCGCGGCGGGTAGTCATTGTTTTGCGAGTGCCCCCCTGTGGCGTATATGAATCATTCGCTGCTAAAGGCCAGTTGCCATGTTCGCAATTGATGCCGACCCGGGCGTTGTGGAGTTTGTGTTGGTTGTGGCGGCCGCGCTTACTGTGCTAGGTGTCATCTTTGTCCAGTTTAACAGGATTGTTATTTAAATTCATGTGGCCTACATACTCGCAAATGCGACACGGCAAATAATCGTCCGTGAGAAACAACGTTTTTACAAAACGTTGCGAGATTCCTGACCGCTTCCATTCAAGATATTGTGTTGCGTTTTGGAGTTTGTGTTTTAATGTATGTGGGTTGTCCCGTGGTGACACCACTACGGCTGAATTCATGTCTGGTAAATATTGCAACGAGTTGTCGTTGCCCCATACAACCGGAATGCTGCCGGCCAACAACGCTTCATACCGCTTTTCGGTAAAATAATGTGGAGATAACGTGTTTTCCAGGCTGAACGAAAACGGGTGTAGACTTGCCAACAGAGTTTTTGTCCCGTCTCTGTTAGCTTGTGAGTCGTTGTAAAACCAGTTTTTCCGAGATGGCTCCACCGTTATTTGTTTGTTGTGAAAGCATTGGCCATACCGCGCAATCTGCACGCCCGCGGTGGCAATCGCGTGTTTGACATATGCCCCTCTAGGCCCGCCGCAGTTGCTGTGCACAAACGAAGCAACCTCGTCGCCAGGTGTTACGTTTGGGCGGGGGGCTAACATCTGTGCTACAAAGTCCGACGTGTCGTTTAGCATGGCAATGCTGGGGGGCAAAAGGTGCAAGTGGGCATACGATGTCTGGAAGGGGCCTGATACGGCGGCAAAACTTGCGTCAAAGTCGTAGCTGCGGTGTCCGGCCTCAAAGTATGCACGCCCGGTGCCCGCTTGAGATTCCCCGCAGCCGCCAACCGTAATTTGCCACGACTTTTGTTTTACCGGGCGGCCACTGGGACACCCGGGGTTCCACAAAACATCCGCAAGTACTGTGTGGTTTACATTGCCCAGCGTGCGGTGGCGCACCTGGCAGTTGGGACACTGCCCCGATTTAGCTGCCATATTTGTCCATCGTGTAGCTGTAATCCCAACCCATTCGGCGGATTCGGGCAAATCAATTACAACGGGGCGGGCAATATTAAATTTAAGAATGAGGGGTGTTACGGCGGCCACCGACGCCTTGTCCCACTTTTGGCGACGCCCCAGGTACTTTTGCAGCCGATCCATGAATAGAAGGGGGGGTCCAGCAGTTGACGTGACAGGAGTGTCATGTGTTGTTGTTTTAAATGATGTAGTTGCAACGGCGGCCGCATTAATGCGAACGGGCTCAGCGGGCGCGGGTGTTGGCTCATTGTATGCATCTGTGCTGTTTAGTGGGCGTTGCGCCAAACTGTAAACAGTTACACATATGGCAACGAAATAGGCAACGCGGAGATGCAGCCTTTTCATGAACAGGCACATTTTGGTTTGCCGCGTCATATTGTTATATATGTTAACGCTGTGTTGTAGCTAGCCAAGGTCATGGTGAGCCCCCCAGTAGTTGCCGTTATTCTGTCAGCTGTGCGGGAAAAGGCGGTTGTTGTGGCCGCCATAACAGCCGCGCTCAACGAGCCTGTAATTGACAGTGTGCACGTTTGGGGATACAACCCGGTTGGGCACCCGGCTGTAACGCATACCCAAGTTGACACTAAATACCACCAGGCACTGAGGGCCAATAGCGGAAATGTTCCGCTTAATTATTTAGAAGTTGGAAATAAATTTGCGGGGGCTGATTCCCGCGCCCGGGTGTTATGGCGAGCAACGCTTGTCTTAAACATGTGGCAAGCGCTCCGGGAGGCGCGAACCATGTTTCCAACGTCAACAATTGTGTACCTTGAAAACGATGCTATTCTTCGACCTAACTGTCTGCGACAAGCACTGGCAGCAAACAGTTCACTTGCGTGCTACAATGGCGGGCGTTCCACACGCACATACGTCGGGTCTGGCGCATTGTGCTTTATTATATCCCCAAATGACAATGTTGCACCGCACTTGCTGGGGTATCACCTGGTGCAGCCATCCGATTGGATTGTGTTTGATTATTCAAAGGGGCACTGGCCGGTTACCAATTGCGTTACGCACGGACAACCGGGGAGGAAGCACTTATCTACACGGGATTAATCAAGCCGTCTGAAAATACCGACTCCGAGGGCCCGCGTGGGCGAAAGTTACTTTGTAGCATCGCGTGAATTACGCGGCGACGGCGCATGCCGACGGGGCCGAGTATTTTGTTTGGGTCAACGACAAAACTGACTTTGTAACGCCTGGGTGGCTGACAATTGGAGTCGGCGCCCCCGTCGACCAGCGCCACCGTGTGGTTCACCTCAAACGCCGACGGCAGGAGCTTGCTGCACCCCGAGCATCGCCAGTTCTGCCGCGCCGCAACCACAAGCCGCACGGGGCCAGTAATTGCCCCACGACGGGTAGTCATTGATTTGCGACTGGCCCGGGTGGCGTATATGTACACTGTAAATTGTCAACAGGAACCGCGCACCACGGCATGATCGCTCTTATGACGGCAGTGGCACTGTCATGCAACAGCAATGCCACCGACATTGCTACCTTCCCGGTGTGCCCATGGTTGGGTGATCGCGTATTGCCACAGGGGCCGTCGACGCCGAGTGTGGGGCCGGGTAGCGTTTCGCGTGATACAAAGTTGCGGGATTTATATGCAATCCCGCCGCTCGACACACGGTGGCGGCCTGGCGTCGTCTACGCCGTACAAGGCGGCATGCTGCTTGCCGCAATGGTTGGCGGTAATCATAACCACGAAAACGACCAAGACCTAGATTGGGCTGTGTACAGCACCCCCACCGCAGTCTGCCGGTGCATGATCAACGCGGTGCCGGCAATGTGCCCAGTTGAGCCAAACGTTTACGGTTCGCTTGGGCCGTCTTGGTGGGTGCCGCTTCCAGGTAGTAAAGATATGGGCAACGTTGGCAATGTCAACCACTATCGGTCGTCGGGTTTAATTGATTTCGCCCGAACTGCAACCGGGCGGCATTGGTTCCGTGGCAATTTGGCATCTGCCCGGGCGTTTGATATTGATAACAACGACGAAGTAACACCTGACGAACTCATGTTAACTCTGTTGCGCGACACACGGTTTTATATGCAAGCTGTTTCGCCCTGCATGATGCAAAATGCTGCCCGTCATATAAACGAGACCATATACTGGTTTAAGCATATCGTAACGAGCGCACCGTACACGCCACCTTACAAATTCTTAGCGCAGTATGTCCCGGTCGTGTACACTCGACCATGCAACGATGACTGGACGCGTGGCTCGCAGCATTTACCACTGCAACATTATCAGTATCCGTGAGGTAGCGGAAACACAAAATGCGTTATCTGAGATGGAGAAACTAACACCGTTTTTCTTAGTGGTAACTGACGGTACTGCAATTGGGGACCAGACTCAGGCAATCAATAATCCGTGAAGCGTCTCATTTGTGCTTTTCATTGTTTTGTGCCAGTATGAGCGCATTCCTTGCGATTTCTGACCCCAGTCTGTATTGCGAAGTACAGACCGCAGATCACCAAATGAGTCAAACGTGACGATGTGTGGCCATTGGTAAACGTCTCCAAATGCCACCCAGTGTTTAAATGCTTGCTCATCAAAGTCATTGTTGGGGTCTGGCGTCAAGTTGGTGACTCCGGCAATGGGTGACCCACTGGGCCGCTTTCCAAATCGCACCCTGTCCCATGTGCGCTCCGTGGCAATATCGTATTTGTCGTGCAGTTTCCATAAAAACTCAATTGACGGAACTATGATTGGGATGCCCATTCCGTATTGTTCAAACAGTGACATGACCGAAAGTTGGTATGGTATGTGCAGAATGGCCGTGTTACTGCACAGTTCGCGGTACGTGTATTTGGGGTATTTTTCTCGCAACGGCACTAGGCGATGAGATACAGACGTTATGCTTTTCATAACTTTGTTGGCGTTGGTCGAATGCATCTCGGCAATGAGCACAGTGTCGGATTGCGGGGTGTACGCGTCTAGTGCCGGTGCAAAAGAAGGCAGTACCAATGGGCGCAGCCCCGTAAAGTATTCAATGTACTTTGCATCATACAAGTTGTTAGCGGCGACAACATTTCCCGGATCCGCCGCAATCCGTTTCAGATTTGCGTTCCAATCCAGCCATTGCTGTTTTGAGTGTCGCCCCATCTCGTATCGTGTCGTGGCTATCACAAATAGCCGTTTCTTTAGCGACATGAACAGTTCGCACATGGCAGACGGGTGGAAGCACATGACGATGTCAACCTTGGCAAACTCTGGATTGTCCTTGTATGCGTCAACAAAGGCCCGTCGCGTCGCCGGCGACGGTGAGATGCCGTTGTTCCGGTTCAAGACTTTGAGGTCGGTGGCGCACGTCTTGGTCTGGCTGCATGCCCCGCTCAGGCTCTTGTCAATAAATTGAGCTTCGGGGAGCAGCCTCTTCATGTTCGCAATTGGCGAAATGTGAAAGTCATTTGACCAGATGATGGGTGTTGGTGAATCTGGAAAACTGGAGTTGTACGCGTTAACGCAAAAGTCTATACACTCGCGAAACGAATAAAACATTGGGGCCACTTGCACTCCGCCATTGAACACATTGTGTAACAAGTTATTTCGTGCCGCTAAAATCCTGGTGGTATTTGCCCACGATCGTTTACTTCGCACTTGTATTTGCCGGCGGATAATTTGCGCGTGCACCTGTGCTAGTCGTGGAGTGACGTACATGTATACAATATTGTCAACCCGCTCGTGGTCGTCGTGCGTTGAAGTGTGCCATCTATGGGCATTGTCGCCGGTTCCAAAAAGTGCCGCGTTTGATTGGTATGATTGTAGTAGCAAACTTGTGCGGTTTACACCTTGGTAGTCGTCAAAATCAAGCAAAGTTACGCCCAAATATTGCCCGGCCTTTTCTTTTATAAACGTTGTTTTGCCAGCACAAGGGTGACTATTAATCTTGATTAACAGAGGCTTATTGGTCTGTTTTAAATGTTGGAGTTTTTGTTTTAGCCGCGTGTACACTTTGGAAGTTATGTCGTATTCGGGATTTTCCCATAATTCAGGGGCGCTCACAACCTGGCGGGCGGCTTGCGCTGCCATCCGAGGGCGTGTTGTTACTTCAAAATTCCATCCAAACCGTGTTAGGGTCAACGGAAATGTGGTAAGCACGGGTTCTGGTATGCTCACCAAACGGTCGTTTGGGTGACCTTTTGCTCCTGCGTGCACACCGGGTTCGGCCCAGTGCGCAATCAATGCGCCGTTGGGGGGGTGCACGTACAGCGTGTACAGTGATTGATTGTGCCAGCACCACCAGATCCAAAATTGCTCCCACGAATCCGGGTTCGAACGGTGCCACGTGGTTGATATTGTCCCGGGGACGTCAACATTTTCTAGAGCCAAATTTGTGATTCCTTGCGCCCATTTGGCAAACGGTTTCCAGTGCCGGGCGTTTGGGGAAAATCCAAACGACCCCACCATTTTGTACAAAAACGGGGCGTCATGCTGTTTTATAATGCTTGCCCCATCTGATGCGCGAAGTCGTTGTCTACACAGCGAAATTCCGCCCAGATCGTTGCGATCGCCGTAGGTCTTCCACGCCCGTTGCAGCCATTGAAACCATAGCGGTGACAACTCCATGTCGTCCTCGAGAATTACGGCGCGCTCGGTCTCAGAGGTTGGCGTCCACGCGTTGAACCAGGCGCGCTGTAGACCCTGGGTGGTGTTATGAATGTAAACCTTCTTTGAGCCGCGGAAAAACGCAAATGATTGGGCAACCTTGACGGTCTTTTGATTGTATTTTGAGTCATGGAAATCAACACGGATCTCAAGATGAACGGGGGGGCCGCTGTCGTACACTGATGCGGCTATACTGTCAAGTAACCGTTGGAGTGATTTGTACCGACGCTGAGTCAAAATAATTATTTTAAACGCGGTGGGCGCGGCGGCACTGCTTGGGGTGAGTGCAGACGTGCTGAGTAATTTCCTGCCGGGCCGACGAGTTGTGGCTGGAAATGCCCACAGCGCCAAAACTTCGGTAAACTCTGGACGGTCTTGCTCACTCCATGTCTCGATTGGTGGCGGAAAGTTATAGGGGCCAGTTTCTAAGTTAATTAAACTGTTGCTTCCGCCGCTAACCAATTGGTAATTTGAATTCACATCCGACCGGTATGTGGTCTGCAAAACATACCGAGCTCCGGAACGGTGCCAGTTGTTGATTACACGCAGGTTATCCTCGGCGTTCATGTGTTGCAACGCTTGTCGGGAAAATATCAGGTCTGCTTTTGGTAGAATTGCGCTAACCATATCCAGGCGCTTGAAGCGGTGCTCTGGAAACTCTTTGCGCAATTGAGTGATCTCGGCAGTGGCAATGTCAACTCCAGTGTACTGCACATTACGTTTCTTGAAGAATGGAAACATGGCGCGCATCCAGGTTAAATCTCCACATGGAGCGTCGACAATGCTTGTTATGTTGTAGCGTACAACTGCTTCTTGTAGCGCCCTCCGAGTTCCTTTGGTTTTTGTTAGAGTTGATCCGGATCCGGATTTTGGAATAGTTGGATCCCCGTGAGTCCAAGTGCTGTGCGAATAGACGTCTTCAAACATTCTTTGCCTCGCTGCGTCGGTTTTTTGCATTGTTGCAACGTTGACATTTCGTGCTTTTAAAGTAGAAAGCAGGTCACTTTCCGAAAACAAGGGCACGAACGCGGTGTTGCGTATGAATACAGCCCACCCGGCGCCATCGACCCCTTTTTTGAGTAACTTAAACTGCGCCGGATGGGTTTGAATGTACGCCTCGACCTTGGCGGTCTTGAGTGTGCCAGTGTCGTGGAGCGCCAGGTACTTGGGGCGACAGGCCTCCATTACCACTTGAAACTCGCCCCACCCCGTGTACTCGTTTCCGTCAATCAAAACCACGTCGGGGGACAACTGGCGGCAATACGTTTCCAGTTGGGGGGCATTGTTCTGCATAATCTTTTTGTCGCGCTCGTAGTACAATTGGTAATGTTCGCCCTTTTCAGCGGTTGGAATCTCATCGGCGCGTAGCATTTTATCACCCCCCACCGTTGTGCCCATCACCAACCACACCGGATTGTTTTGGTGGTACAGGCGCGCGTGATTCCACGCGGGCTCATAGATTTCAAATGTCGTCACAAATGCGTCACAGCAATGGTGCGTGCCGTTTGAAACGCAGTTGGCTTTTGGCTTTAAGCCGTCGACAAACGCCTGCGTGCTGCCGCCACCGTACCACGTTCCAATCTCAAAGATGCGGTAAACGTCCGACCGTGCTGCTAGCGCCGTTAGCGTTCTTGCAAATGTGGGTGCGTAAACAGGTGAAACTTGACCCAGTGGGCCATTGATGTGCGGAATGTCCCCCGTGGCATGGGGAAAGCACGTTTGTTTTGGTGTAGACGCATCCACTGGTGGTAATGCGCTGGTTTGCTTGCGGCGTAAAATCCAATATCCGACCGTGTCGTGTAACCCGATTGGCCGACCGGTCAACACGTCAATGTGCTCGTATAATATATCGAATTGGTTGAAAAAGTGGTTGTACACTCGTCGGAAGGGGCGCACCGGGTGATAGTATGCGTCGGGGACGTACCAAAAATTCTCGTCTGTGCCATCGAAGTAGTAGTCTGAAAACAATAACATGCCACCAGGGCGGACAGTGTTGTAAAGATCGGTGAGCCACTGGTAGCCGTTTTGAACATGTGTAATAACGTTAAACGCTATGACTGTGTCATATTGTGCTGTTGGCATTACGTTCAACGTTGTGACCGGGTATGGCCAGAATCCGGCTTGTTTGTACCGTTTTAATTTGCCCGTTTTGTACGAGCAATGCTTGACTTTGGTCATATACAGGTCCATGCTTGGATCAAAAAAAGTTAGCGTCTCGACATTAGCCCCGTGAATATTTTCTAATACACCCTTTGTTTGTGTAAATGGCCCGGACCCCACTTCCATTAAATGTCCAAAATTTGGAGTTGGCCCCAAGGTGGCAAACATATTGAACCCCTGTTGGTGTGTTTCTATTCGGTCATCGTCGCCACCAGACGAGGCCCATAATGCGGATTCAAAGTGTTGGGCCTTTTTCCACCGTTCCGCCCCGTCGGGGGGGGCCATTCTCCCATTCAGTCTTGAATGAAAACAGCGATCAGTTCCGGACTCGGGGGTCAAATCGTCGGGGTTTTGCCCGTTACCGTCTATACATGGCAGTACGGTACGGGAGTGATCGGTACAGTTTGGGCCTCGAAACCCGGCGTCACAAAAACACATTCCAAAAAAGATGTGCCCGTGCGATGAACACGCTGCATGCAACGCCGCCGGCTTGCATTCCGTATCCATGGCATTTTTTAGTATGTCAACATCACCTTGCCTCATGTTTCCTCCAACGTATACGCTTCCAACGTGCTCGGCGCCCAACCGAATTGACGGGAATGGTTGGGTTTTGCCCCATTTACTGCTGTGGCAGCCAAACGCGTCATGCTGCATAATGCTCTGTTTTGCAATTGGCCACACCATCTTTGTCAAGAAATTCATGTCTGCAATGTACTCGGATCCAATCCCACCAAGCAAGTCTTTCATGTGTGGGAATGCTTCTTTGGTGCCCCCCCACATGCCCCCGCTCATGGCGTAGTTGCTGTGACTGGGGTGGTCGCGCATTACGTGAAACGCGTTTGATGAATTTATCCACTCGTTGACGGCCGCCTTTTCACGTCCGGACAGTCGTGAATCTATGTCGCGCACAACATACCTATTGACCGTGTAATCGGATGCCACCAAAAACCGCCACAACATTGGGCTAAGTGTGGGGTCGCCGCGAACAAGGTTGGCATATGAATACGCGCCAAGTTTTGTCAGGATGTGCTCGGGTACGGTTGAATCGTAATACACTCGCATCTGCCAGCCAGGGTAAACTTCTGGCATCAACTGGGCATTTGCCACTGCACCGTCTGTGTACCGCGGATTACTGCCGTAAAGTGAATATGAAACAACTGTGGTGCCGCCACCACGCGCCTTTCTTGTCCATTCTGATACGCGTATTCTTCCGGCGTCAACAAGTTTGTAAAGGGTGCGCTCTTGGGATGTGTCAATTGTGTATCGTGTGCCGTGTTTTGATGTATGATGCTTGACGCGCCACAGTGTTAACTTTGTACTGCGCCCCGGTTCATACACCCGAGTGATCCAATCGTCGATGTACCAATTGTTCAACACCGCCGGGTAGTATGTGCCATTGAATAGTCCCAAGTGTGTCCGATGCACCATGTCGTGCGTCATAATGGCCGTGTTGCCTTCATTGCATACCGGGCCAACTACTCCGACATTTGGCGGGTCGTACCGTGTAAGCGCCCGAACTGCGGATGTGAGCCAGCGGCTTGTTATAAACTCGGTGTCGTCGTTCACCCTGACTATGTAGTCGGCGCCGTCGGTCCACGCGGCGTGTGTAATTTCATTGAACGGTATGCGGCCAGTGGGCTCAAACATTGCGACAGCAAGAGAAAGCCATGATGGCGTCTTTAATTGTGTGCGCACCCACCGGGCGTATTCGTGGTCGGTGCTGTCAATGCCAACATACAACGAAACGTTGTACTTGTGTAACTCAAACGGGCTCACCGTGCGCTCCAGAGATGGGGTCAAAAGCGTAGCAAGTGCGGTTTCGGTAAACGGCCCAACGGGCTTAGCACAAACACACACGGCAACATTGGTTGAAGCCCGCGTGGCTGCTGCCAACAGAATCGCGGCAATCATGTAAAGGCGTTAACTGCCCTGATTGTCAATGGCCGGGCTACACAAAACCGCCGCTATGTCGAGGCAAACCACTGTGGCGCACACGCTGCTGAACCGTGATTTCCAGACCGAGGTCCGCGCTGCCAGCGTCACGGTGTCGTCGTTTGTGTACGGCTATGGCAACCCGGAGCAGATGGGGCTCTCGGGGCCGAACACGACGTTCTTCGCTTCGATGGACAACACCACGCTCGAGAAATGGCTCCGGCTCCTGTTCGGCGGCGTCGAGACAGGGCCCCGCGTCCCGCAGGCGCTGACCAACTGGAAGCGGCTCGCGCCGTGCATCCTCAGGCTCTTGATGTGGTTCATTCGCGTCGAGGCCATAACCCGCTGCACCGCCCGCGTCAAGCTCGATGACCGCATGATGACAACCAAGTGCCCGTGCCGCATTGACGACGCTCGCCGCGTTGCCAACGAGGCCGAGGTTATCGCGGGGCGGCCGCCCAAGTTTCCGAGCGACCGTGTCCGCGCCACGGTGGCCCCGCACACTACGTCGTTTGACGACCGCGCGCTGCCGCCGGGCACCGTCCGCGAGGTTGCGTACTTCAAGGGCGCGGTGCTGCAGCACATGCAGGCCGAGCTGATTCCGCCCCGGCCCCGGCACCACCCGGTGCTTTGCTTGCCCGCCCTGGCCTTTTCGGCCGCGGGCCCAGACAATTTGACAGACATCCAAGAGCTCCAGGCGTGGCACGTGCTCTGCGCCCCGTTCTTGTGGAAAACCACCCGGGCCAACGGCATGCTTTTTACCGCCGTCAACGACCCCGCCGTGTACGACGACGCGGGTGCCGTGGTCGAGAATGAGGACGACGCCGACAAGCACACGCTTCGGGTGTGGGACCGCCTTGCGACGGAAATCGAGAAGGCGTGCCCGCACATGGAGGTGGTGCTGCGCAAAGCGGTCGCCCGGCTTGTTGTCGACGAGGAGCGGCTCATCAAGGCGGCGCGGGCCGCGCTGGTGGCTTACCTTGTCATTCACCCGGCCTACGACGGCCTGACGTGGGAGCCAGACACCAAGGCCAACCGCGAGTGCTACGGCGACAAGCTGGTCGATGCCATTATTGCGCACATTGACGCCACCCCCCTGACCGAGCCGATGGCGTGAAACACGCGGGTGCGTTTATTCCAGACATACGACCAAGACCAACAAGCTACTCTGTGCCTCAGCTAAATTTGCTTGCCCACGCGCCGCCTGGGAACTCATCCGGGTGCATCACATACAGCGTGTTCTTTTCTCGGTGGAGCTTGGCGTTTTGCTCCCGCAGCAGCGTGTTCTCAGCAGTTAACTCGGCGTGTTTGGCGGCAGCAGCGCTCGCGTCGGTGCTAAACGCCTGACGGGACTTGATGCTGTAAATTTGATTGCTCACTTTCCGCCGGATGTGCGCCAGAGCTTTTATGTCGCCGCGGCTCCACCCGGTGCAGACGCGTTGCTTGTATGCCATCCATTCGCTTCTGCTGGCGCCAAGCGACTTTTTGCACACCTGGTCAAACACGCGGCGGTTACACCCTTTGGGGCACTTCATGGTTATGCCACGTGTGTTTGTTTTGTTTCTGTTTAAATTGGGTTACCAGGCGGTTGGCAACGACCGTGTATTTGGGGCATCCCGCCCGTGTTTGCACAGCGGCCATGCGGCTGCGCATTCTGACAATAGTCGCGCCGCATTTGTTTGATGTTCGGTTGAACGCAACGCTGCGGGCAACCGGCGGCTCAATGCGGGTGGGGGGGCCCGTCGCTCGCGACACCACCGCGGGGCCCTTGGTGACGGTGGTCACAGCAGACGCCGCGTCAGCGGCCGCAGTCACCGACGCCGCGCACTTGTGGAACGGATACCACCCCAACTACACCGGGCCGCTTGCCCGCGTCACCGGCCAAGTTGTCAGCAACTGGGCGAAATTTGACGACGTGGGGCCGGACACCATCGGGCTGGCGCTTTGCTCTGAGTGCTCCGGCTACACCCCACGGATGTGCTGCGGCATTACCGACTTGTACGTGCTGGATGTGGTCGGCGGGCTCATGTTTGACGTGTTTGTGCACGAGATTGCGCACGCTGTGCTGCCGGCCACCGCAACGGCGTACAACGGCAACCGCCAGCTGCGGCCACTGTACCACCACTGGGACCCGTACGAGCCCGGCGAAATCTTCGGGCCGTACATCTCATCAACGCCGTTCTTGGCCACGTATACCGTGGCCGCTGCGGACGTCGCCGCCACCACGGTGTGCGCCGGCGACTTGCCAGCGTGCGCCCCCCCGCTGCAGTGCGCGGCGGTCGACGGCTACCAGAGGGTGCCGGGCCGGTGCGCCATGGCCGCACAGGGGCTAGGCCCCTTGCCAGCGGGCGCCCCAGAGCCCACAAAGGCGGACACCGACGATGGCTTTGCCGGCTCCGTGGGGGTTTGGTCCGGCCTTGCGGCCGCCGTCGTGCTTGTTCTTGCGTTGGTGGTGCTTGTTGCGCACGAACGCGACAGCTACGACACCGCGCCCGGCGGCGAGTTTTTGTAGCAACGTATATGGGCTGCCGGAACCGCTGTGGTGCAGGCATGATCGATGTGATTGTGCTCGAGGGGCCCATTGCGGCGGGCAAGAGCACCGCGCTGGACCACATCGAGGACTGCAACTTGCCCGGCGTTGTTGTTGTGCGCGAGCCCGTCGACAACTGGCAGGGCGCCTCCATGCTGCAGGCAATGTACGATGGCACCCTGCCGATGTGCACGTTTCAAGTAGCCGCGCTGGCCACCAGGGTGGCCGCGCTGCACAAAGCGCTGGCCGCCGAGCCGCCGCCGGTTATGATTGTGGCCGAGCGCTCCGTGTACACCGACCGCCTCTTTGCCATGGCCAACCTCGACAGCGCGTCGGTGGCGGCCAGCGCGTACGACGTCGCCTGGAGGGCCATGGTGCCGCTGCTGCCGGTGCACACCGTGTTCCACATCATGCTGCAGTGCCCGACCCCAACTCTCATGCAGCGCGTGGCCGCGCGTGGCCGGCCCGAAGAGGCGCAGATCACCACCGACTACATGGACACGATCAACACACTGCACGAGGCGTGGGCTGTGTCGGCGCCCGCGTGTATTGTTGTGGACGGTTCCAGGGGCGCTGTAGCGGTTGCCGCATCGGTGGCTGCCATCGTTATTGAAAGGCGGGGCTCTTTGTGACAGATTACAATGTATGACACAAATAACATTGATCAAATGCAGGCTGCTTGTTGCGGCCGCACCGGCAAAAATAGCCCGACTCTTCAGTGGTGCCCCCGCGCTTTCGTTTGGCATACCCCCGCTATATCATAATCTGTATCAACGAGTGCGAATGTCGCGTATGTGCCACATACCACACCTCTGGCTCTTCACTGCGGTCAATCTCATCAAATAGTACCACGTGCCGGTGCTCGGTCCCTTTTGCGCGATGTACGGTAGACACCGTGCAACTGCGGCCTCCAAACGGGCCGTCGTGCGCTTTCAAAAATGCGATAGTATCTTCGCGGTCTGTTGCCGTTAGCGTTGCTGCCCACCGATGTAGCGGACTTTTACCGCGGGTGTTGCTGGTGCACCGATCGAGGTCTTCCGCAATCTTTTTGCCGCCAATGACGGTAATGCGGGCGCCACTGTTGGCCAGTTGCCGCGCCGCAGCATACACGCGCTCGTTTGACCGGGTAAGCACGCACGTGGCTGATTGTGTGCACACAAGCGGAAGCGCTGATGCCGGGCATTGCAGCCAACCACCGCGCCGCGTTGTTGGTGGTGTTGTGCACTGAATGCCAATGGAGCACATAAGTCGC
>Ga0302114_10000805_pt1 | contig 21195 bp, 10 predicted proteins | sample AG5_Surface_MG_FD_203107 | JGI IMG/M metagenome (GOLD analysis project Ga0302114, IMG submission 203107) | Marine microbial communities from Western Arctic Ocean, Canada - AG5_Surface | ecosystem: Environmental > Aquatic > Marine > Oceanic | place: Canada: Western Arctic Ocean | collected...
GGTCAGGACGTTGAGAGCGGCGGAGGCAGCCTCGAGCGCGGGCAAGGCCAGCGCCAGGCCGTGTTCGCAGTCCGCCGCGATGGCGTTCGCCTCCTTTGCCTCCTCGCCGATCTTCTCGGCGTCAGCCTTCACGAGCCGTTCCTGTTCGTCAGCCGCGCGCTTGTCCTGCACGATGACCACGAGGAGCTCCTCGCAGTCAACCTTGGCCTGCGCCACCGACACCCGCTTCTCCTCGGCGATGACGGACATCTCCTCAACCTGCACGCCCGTCTCGTCGAGCTTGGTCAAACCGCCCCGGAGCTTATCGCGCTTACCGCCGATCTCCTTCGTCTTCTCGACGAGAAGTGTGCGGTATCCGCGCACAAACTCGAGATAGTTGGTCGGGGTGACGTAGTTTTTACGCTTCAACGCCGCGAGCATCTCGGTCGACTTCGCCGCCGTCGACGAATGAATGAGGGCAAACACGGAGCACAGGCTGTCCTTCACCTCCGGGCTCATACCTTTCTCCTCCTCCATCTGCTTCATGGCCACCTCGCGGAGGGCGTCCGCGGGCCACTCCGTGAACCAGTCGATGGTGCAGCAGTTGACCAGGCCCGGAAACATCCTGCAGCGCTCTCGGAAGCCCTCGCCGATGGGCGACATGCACAGCACGATGTGCAGATTCCTGATGACCCGCGATAAAAAGTAGGCGTAGAGCTGGTCCTGGGTGTCAGCCTTGACGCCGTCCTTCTTGGCGCTCGCGCGGACGTCCTCGCACACGCCGCCGAGTTCATCTTTGGAGAACAGGTTTGGAACCTCGCCAGAGGTGAGCACGTTGTTGATGTCCTCCAAGAACGTCTCAACCACAATCTGTGTCTCGTCAAACAAAAACACCGTGGGCTTGTCCGCGACGCCGGCTTGCCTGAACAGGCTCTTGAGGTCCTCCCTGAACTCCGTTTGCCGGTAATTCTTGGTGATCTCGATGCTGAAGCACTTCAGATCAGCGACGTAGGTGGCCAGCCTGGCCAGAGACTTGCGCCCGCTTCCGCCGACTCCGACCAAAAGCGCGTTACCCCGCGGTTGCATCAACACGCGGTGAATGCGGCAGACGTGCAGCAGCGCATCCTTGAAGAGCACCAGGTCCATGGCGGAGTACCCGGGTTCCATGGCGTAATCCTCGAGTTTTTCGGTGAGCATATCCTTCAATTTTTTGGTGTCGGTGACGATCTCGTAAGGCGGGTGTTCCGCGTTGCTTCGAAGAAACGAGACGAACGGCGGGCACTCGCCGTAAAAGGGAAACTTGTCAGCCTCGCCGAATAGCGCGTCCCACCCGCTCATCAGGTTCTGGTTCAGCTTCTGGTCGAGCTGCTTCTTGAGCCAAGCCTTGTCGTTCATGTCCCACATCCGGTCGCCGAAGATGCGGAAGCACTCGTGCACCCACAGCTGGAGCATGGTCTCCCTGCTGTCGTAGTACTGCCGGGTCGCCTGCATGGTCCCTTGGATCACCTTGGCGAGGTCTCGCGTGTTGAACAGGTAGTGGGACTTCGCCGGCGTCGGCAGGAGCTCCTCGGCGATGTTGAAGTAGAGCTCGATGGTGGCTTTCGTGATCGGATCGCCCAGCGGCTTGATCGAATCGTCGAATTGCGACAGCTTATCGTTGAGCAGGGTGCTGTAGATGCGGTGCAGCTGCTGGTCGGAGGGGTTGGTCATGTTCAGCACGGAGAAGACGGACATGATGCGCTGCGAGAACGCGTTGCGCCCACCGCCCGGCGGCGCCATCGACGCCATGAGCTGGATGTCCTTGATGGTCTTCACCTCCTGCTTCTCCCTGTCGTACCAGAATCCGTTATCCACCCACAGCTTGAGCAGCTCGAGCGGCGGCATGAACCCGAAGACCGACTTTTGCGGCATGTTGAAGTCGTCGACGTACACCACCATCTTCTTACCGCCGCTGGGCGCGAACACGCCTTTGCTGCGCTTCTCGAGGCGGCCTTCGATCGTGTTTTGCAGCGAGTTGCTGCTGGTCTGCGCGGAAAAGTTGATGATCATGGAGCTCTTACTCTCGGGAAGGGACTCGAGGCATGACTGCGCCACCATCGTCTTACCCACGCCCACGTTACCCACGATCAAAACGTGCCGCCCGATCCCCGACAGCGTCAGCGCGATCGTCTTTGAACGCAAAGTGTCAACCGTCGGGACCATAATTTTGAAAAAAGGCATCTCCGGCGGGGGCCTGTACGTGGTGAGCTGCTTCTCCCACAGCACCCACTCCCGTGCCTTGGGGTCCACGAAGTACTCGTACACGGTCTGCTCGTGCGGCCACCTGGTGTCGTTCTCGCGGAGGAAAACGTCGAATTTCTTGCGCGAATCGTCATCCAGAGAGGCGCCCACGGACCAGATGAGGCAGAACAAAAACGTGAGCTCGATCATCGCAACGTACGCCTCGGGCTCATCCTCGAGGTTTGGGTAGAGGCTCGGGTCGATGCCGTGCTCGGCATCCTTGTGCGCGTCGAAGAGCGCGCAGAACTGCCGGACGGATGCGAGCCTGTCGGTGTCCACTCCCTCCTTGAGCTGCAACCGCCGGTACTCGAGGCTCTCTTCCATGTACTTCTCGAACATAGCCGTCAGCGTCTGCGCCAGAACGGCGTCGTCGGCGTACTGCGGCTGCTGAAGCCAGGACTTGACGAAGGGCCACCAGCCGAGATCTTCGGTGTTCAGGTAGATCATACCCGCGCGCGATACCGTCGCCGGTGACGCCTGGGACAGGTCCTCAACCTCGAAGAGGATGGACACCTGCGGCGCCATCATGATACGTTCGCCGGAGAGCAGCGTGAGGAGCTTGTTATCGTCCAGGAGGGTGTTCATCGACTCGATCCACAGCGTGTCGACCGGGCCGTCGAATAGGGTCCACTTCTGGTTCGGGGATTCGTCTTTACAGATGTCGCGCATGACCCGCGCGAGGATGCCGTCGCGCCATTCGTTGGACTCGAAGCATCCGTATATTTCGTCGTTTGAAAGCGCCAGCGGGTTGATGGTGTACACCTCAACCTTTTGAAACTCACCCTCACCCTTGCCATCCTCGCACAGCTGCTCCATGGCAGCCTTGAGCACCTTCCACGCCGCGGATTTACCCGCGCCGGTTCGTCCCACGATCATGTTACCGTGCCTGGCAACCTTGCAGTCGAAAATCTGGATAATCTTGGTGATCCAGTCGTCCACGACTTGCAGCCCCATCTCGCCGCACTTGCGCTCAAGCATCGACTTCAAGTCACTCCCAGTCTCCTCCGGGAGCTCGACACCCGGGAACAGGTCACCGAGCAACGCGCGGAACAGCGGGAGGTCCATGTACACCAGCTTGGGCATGATCAGGTCCTGCATCGTGCGGTATAAGATAGCCTCCTCGCTCCCGTCGGGGTCGATTCGCTTAAACGCACCCGCGGCTCTTGAAATCGGAATCACAAACGAACGAAGGGTGTAATCGTAGTGGTCCTGCTTCGACAGCTGCTGCTGCGACAGTTCCATGATCGCGACCATCTTCTTCGCCAACGGTTTCGCCGACGAGAAACCTTCCGCGAACATCATGATCTCGGCGATGAGCGAAAAGTCGGGCACCATCATCGAAACCGGCCTGACGATAGCCTTCAAGTTATCCGGAAGCTCCGCTCGGCCGGCGTAACCCGGGTTCATCGTGACGAAAACCCCGCACGACGGAATCAGCCGAATAGTCTGCCCCTCGAAGAAGAAGGTGTCCGCCCGCGCCTTGACCGCGGACATGATGACGCCAATCTGCGTCGCCACGACCGACAGCACCTCAACCGTGATGCGGTTGAACTCGTCGAGGCACGCCCAAGCGCCGGTTTGCGCCAAGCCGCTGAACATCTTCGCCGTCATCTTGTAATCGACGCCGTCGGAGCAGTTGAAGACGATGACGTACCGTGCGAGTGCCTTGCCGAAGTCCTTCACGGTCTCCGTCTTGCCGGTACCCGCGGGTCCGAGCGGGTTGCCGCCGCGGCGGGTGAACAGCGCGGCTCCAAGAGTCATGTAACACCTATCCGTCAGCGGCGTCACCACCAGCCGCCCGTTGTTGCCCTGATACTCGTACCCGTACGAGAACACCGAGAGCACCTGCTTGACCACGCAGTCGTCCTGTTCCTGGTCCCAGTAGAACCGGAGTTGCGAGACCCACTCGAAGTCCGTCGGGGCTTTGCAACCGCATTTGGCGAGTTTGTCGATTGAGTCGCGGGCGTGAACCTCGATGGTGATCAAAGCGACGACTTTTTTCCTGTTCACCTTGTCGAGCTTGGACCGTGTGAGGGTGACGAGCTTGGACAGGTAGCTGACCCACTTCTTCTTCAGGGTGCGTACGGCTGTCTTGGCGGTGTCTGGGTCGGACAGCGCCTTTTCGCATTCGGTGGTCCACACCATGCAGCCCGCGCTGATGATCATCTGGCCCGGAAATTCGCGGACCCAAGCCTCTTTCTTCATCCCTTTGCTGTGCGTCAGCGTATCGTACAGCGACTTCTTGCACGCGGCGTACATCGCGCCCTCGACGTCGTTGAGCCACTCCTCCGGGCGTCCGTCGGTGATGACCGGTTCGTTGAACGGGATGGTTTCGCCGTCGGGGGAATGCATGGCGATCGACGCGAAAGTTTTCCGGCCGTCGGTACCGGGCTTGGTCATCTCGAGCTTCTTGATGCCCTCGAACATACCCTTGAAGTGCGGTTGCACGTTCGGCGGGTTCTTGGCCTGGCCCAGGATCTCCAGTAAGTCGTCGCTGGAGATGAAGTAGAAGCGGGGGAACTGCTGGCGCTTCTTCTCGAGGTAGTTCTCCAGGCTCTTTTGGATTTTTTCCAACTTTTCGTCCATGTCGGCGAACCTGTCGAGCATGGCGTTGTCGACGCCCGGGGTTGGATCGGGCTGCGACCCCGTGCACGCCTTGATGACGTTCGCGAGCGTCTTCATCTCGAGCATGTACTTGGCGAACGAGTCGTTGACGCTGTCGAACATGATGCTCTCCTGCGGGAGCTGCTTGCGGATATCCTCCGATCCCACGAAGATGTTCTCGAGGTACATCCACGACGTCTGAACCTTGGAGACAATCTCGATAACCTCGGACACCAACGCGAGCTTCTGCTCCCACGCGATGATCGGCTGCTCAAAGACGACGAAGTACTTGGAAGCCTTCATCGTGGACAGCGTGACGATGTTATCCTCGAGCGCGGCGAACACGTCGTCGGTGGAGCGAAGCTTGTAAACCTCCTTGCCCTCGCGGAACTGAACCATGTCCAGCTCGAGCCCCACCCATGTCTCGCCGATGTCGCCCAAGGTTGTCTCGATCGCGAGCTCCTTCGTGGCGTTCGTGGACATCTCCCCGATGAACTCGTCGTGGTTGGAGAGGCCGAGGTCGGTCACCTTGCCGAGCGTAAAGTCGGTACCGTGCGGGTCAAACTCGCTACCGCACTCCTCCATGAGTTGCTCCCAGTGCCGCTGCCTGATCGCGGGATTGCGCAGATCCGTGATGAGCGGCATCGTCTTCTTGAAGGCGTCGACGACCGACTTCATGGACGACCACGTCACCCAGTCGTTCACCTCGCGCCCGATCTTCTGCAGCTTCTTACCGATCCCCACGGCCATGTTCTCCATGACCTCGACGTCCAGATCCTTAAATTCGCCGTCTTTCAATCCGTCGTAAACGCCGATCCATTCCTCGCAAATCGCCCATAGGTCGTTCAACAGCGCCGTATCCTTCTCCACCTCGAGCAGCTCCTTGAGGGGCGGGCGGGACATGGCGAATATGTCCATGCCGCCCTTGAGCTCCTCTTCTTTCGCGCGGAACCCCGCGGATTTCTCGGCGGTTCGTTGGAGGAAAGCCTTGGCGGCGTCGAGCGACAGCTTCGTGTTTGGCGTGTCGATCTTCTTTGGCGCCTCCGCGATGAACGCGTCCCTGTGGTCGCACACGTCCTGCACGAACTTGTCCACGGTGCGTCCGAGTTTCTCCTGGAACGTGTCCTTCGCGTCGTCCAGGTCCGCGGCTGTCTTGGAGAGCATGTTGACGAATGTCATCCAAGTGTCATCCAACGCTTCCAGCTGCGCGAGTTTCGACGGCGTCGGCGCCGCGTCCATGCGTTGCAACGACGCGTAGATGGCGCGCAACGGTGCGAACCGCGCGTGGGTCTCCTCCTTCGTCTCCATGATCTTGGCGTGCGTGTTCACCTTGGCGGCGAGTTCGTCGAGGTTGGTTGGCGCGGTGACCAGTGTCTCGGTGTTGCTTTCGAAATGATTTTTCAAAGCTTCGAGTTCGTCATCCGCGGTTTCTGCGAGCAACCGCGTGAAGCGCTTGACCCACTCCTCGCAGTGCGTTTTCAAAGAGGATTTGAGCGGCGCGCTGTCGACGCGGAGGAAGAGCAGGTTTGCGACGCCGTCCTCGCGCGTCACCTGCTCGGCGAGCGCGCGGTACCGTTCGATGTCCGCCTCGAAATCGGCGAGCGGCTTGTTGGCTTTGCGGTACCGAACGATGAACTGGTCCTTGTCCGTCTCCCACACGTGCCTGTAGGACGCCTCCCACCTCGCCACGAACGTCGCGACCGGGTCGACGATTTTGCCGAGGCCGTTGTCGATGGCGATGATCTGCTTGAGCGCGGCGTCTTCATCGTCGGAGATGACGTCGTAGAACGTGGGTAGGTCATCGCCGTCTTCCGTGTCATCCGGGCCCAGCCGCGGGACATCTTTAACCACGCCGATGAGCTCCCTGCACACCTCGTGTACCATGTCGAAGATACCTTGCGTGTCGGGCGCGAGCTTGCAAGCCTTGTCGTCCTTGAGCATGTTCGCCGATGAGAACATGGGTATCACCTCGGTTCGCTTGTCACCGTTGAACGCCTTGGCGAGCTGCTGCAACGATTTCTTCACCGCGACTCGAAGCGACTCTCGCAAATCGTCGTCGAGCTCGCGCGTGAAGCGACGCCACTCGCGCTGGACGTCCTCGCTGTCCTGCGCGAAGGTCCGCGCGAAGCACCGCCCGAGCGCCACGCGCATCTCCTCGTGTAACTCCTTGAAACGTTGTAACGTCTCCTCCCGGTGCGTTTTTTGCGCCGCCGCGAACTCTCCGTCGGCGTAAATTTTCTTTCGAACGATTTTGATAACCGGCGTCTCAGCCACCAGCGCCAGGTTGGCCCTCACCTTCCGCACGGTGTCCTTGTACAAGGTCACGGCTTTGTTCACCTCGGCGCAGAACTTACCGGCGTCCGCCATGAACATGTCCTGGATCGATTTCGAGGATGTCCAGGAGACTTTTTGCAACCCTGGGGCGATTTTCTTGTCGAGGTATCGGATGCGGTCGGCGAAGAGAGCGCGCTCGTTGCCGTCGAGCATGCCGAGGATCCCGTTGTAATCCGACACCACCTGCAGGACGTTCTCGCGCAGGAGCCTGTACTTCTCACGCTGCGACGCGAGCTCGGCGCACTTGTACGGCGCCTGTTTCTGCAGACGCTCCCACAGGCCGACTTCGGTGAAGAGGCCCATGAGCTCCTTGTCAAAGTTCATGGAGATGCCGCCATCCTCCTCGGCGGCCAGGAGCCTGGCGTCGAGCCTCTGCGCGATCGTCGGCTCGATCCTCGCCTCCACGTACTCGCTCCACTGCTCGTGCGTCGTCTTGATGTACTTTTCAATCGCGGGCAGCGCCTGCTCGAAGCTCGCCTTGAGCTCGTCGAGCTCAGCCACCGCCGGGAACAACTTGCACGCCACCTCCAGCTTGGACCACGGCTTGGACAGCCTGTCGTGCAGCTGCTTGGCCCACATCGCGCCGCCCGCGTGCCTCGGCATGCTCGCGTGTACCGGCGGGTCCATACGTTGCGAATCGAATTGTTTCCGGACGGATACCAGCTCTTTTGTGTACGCCGCGTAGAGCTCCACGGTTTGCTTCTCGACGTGTCGCTTCACGCCCACCCGCCGCGCCATCTGGTTCAGTGCCTCCAGCGTCTCCGTCTTACCTTCCAGCCCGGACGCGGCCGCCAACGCGGACGTGTACATCGTGATCGTGCGCTGGTCCAAATCCTTGACCCCTTCCTTGAACTGGTTGTAATCGTCGTGCCAGGAAGTCGCCTTGATGTCCATGAGGTGGTAATCGAGTCCTCGCAGCGAATCTACCAGCTCGACAAAGTCGTTTTCAATCTCCGACATCGTCTGCGCAATCTCCGGGCCCTTGGTCCCAGCAAACACCGGCGGGGGCACCCCGCTCTTACCCGCGAACTGTTCCTGCGCCTCGCACACCTCCATCAGGTCCTTACACCTCTGCACGAACGCGTCGATCTGCGCGAACAGCGAAGCTTCCCGGAAATCCCACCGTCGGGACGCGTCGTTCCCCGCTTTTCGGTCCACGGCGCTCTTCGTGGACTCGTACACAGCCTTCCACGCCTCACCAGCCGCGATGGAGTCCCGCAGTGTGTCCTGGCAACTCGACAGGTTGGTACCGTCCAACACGTCGCTCACGTGCACGTCCGTGGAGCACCGGTTAATCACCTGTAAACAAGACACGCCGTCAGTCTCAAATTGCCCATACGCAAATAAAAATAAAACTTACCTCGGCGGAGATCTTTCGAAGTAATCCGTACGTCAGCTCCGGAGTCGCGTAGTGGCCGGCGTTGTTCCAAATCATCCGAACGATTTGAAGTATGGGCGGTAACAACGGCGCGACGTCTTTCGCGTGCGCCGCCGCGAGCGCCTCGCACGGTTCCTGAAGCGCGGAGAGGAACTTGGCGTTATCGGACGCGGCTGTCGCTTCCCTCTCAACCGATTCGCCCAACGCCAAAAACGCGGGTAAATACGCCGACTTCGCGCTCTCCAGCACTCGCACGGTGGCCAACAGCTTCGGGTCCGTGAGCTGGTCCCGTAGTCCCGACATGTCGTCGCCGCGCCTGCGCCAGAACGCAATCTCCGCGAGTGGGCCCAAGGATTCGTCGGGTGACTGGTTATCCGCGTCGATCACTTCCCGTATTTTGCGAGTCCAATGTATGACGGTCGATTCGAGCCTCTGCACCAGGTCCTTCGAGTTGGCTGCTGCGTCCGGGTCGCTCTGTTCGTACCCTTCCGATGGGACGTACAGTTTGGTGGTTCCCCGTAGTTCGTGCGTCTGTTCGGTGAGCTGCGCCATGTACCGGTGTATGCCCCCCGCGAAGTCCTTACGGATGCTCTCGGGCCATTGTTCTTTTGACTGCAGCGCGGGTGTGAAGACGCCCTTCATGACGCCGAGTAAGGAGCCCGCGACGTCGGCGGTGACCACGGTGGCGTGCACCAGCCTTGCGATCGTGAGCGGGTGCACCGGTTTGGTCGGGTCCCTGACGAACGCGAGCATTTTGTCCCATCGGGATGTCTTGGGAGGGACCCGCGTGGTGACCACCAGCTTGGGCGGGACGACCGCGTCGCTCGCTTTGCCTTTAGTGCCCTGGGTGGGCTCCGGCGGGCGCTCGAGGTACGCGAAGAGCCTCGCGGGTTTGACCCCGGAGAGGAACTCGATCGTCGCCGCGTCGTGCTCCTATGCGATGAGAGAGGGAGGATGAGAGACGGTCAGGGTCAGGTCGGATGCGGCGGCGACGAGGGATCGCGGTCGGTCCGCCCGATGGCTGTCGCCACCGGTGCGATGGTGTGAAATGAGGGAAGACGCGCCTCGGGTCTCCAGGCATCCTTCGCGTCCGCGCCGAGCGCCTCGCACCGTGCCTTGCACCAGTCGACGCAATACGCGTCGACGGTTTCGGCTGGTGTCGCCATCGGCCGCCCCGGGTTCCAGTCACCCACACCGCGGCCGTTCAATGAGGCGTCCCAAGGGAGAGCGCAGACGGTCACCCAGTCACCGCCTGCCAAACGTTCCAAAAATGGATTTTTAATTTGGTTTCGGTTTTGTGTGAAACACGGTCACACTGTGGAAATCCTAATTGCCGTTAATATTGAAGTATTTCGCCGAATCTAGTGCTATTCTGGGTGAATGTCACAGGAAAGACCGTGAATCACCCGCGCTGCCGAACCTACCCTTCAAGTCGCCGCCAGCCTTCTTCATCATATCCTCCGGGTTCAGCGCCTTCGTGCTCGTCCTTCCCGCCTCCAGATCGGTATCCCTGTTCCACGGCTTGTACTCCCACCCCGTGCCGTCGCCCTCCTCGCCCTCGCCCGCGCCGGTATCGCCCTTCTTCCGCTTCTTAGAAGACTTCTCCGCTTTGGCCTTTTCCTTCGCCTTCTTCTCAGCCCGCGCCCTCGCCCTCGCGTCTTTACTCTCCTTCTCAGCCTTCTCGCGGTGCTGCTCCAGCAGACTCCTCGGCCGACGCTTCTCGTTGAACTCATCCACCAGCTTCTTCGATTCCTCCGCCTTTGCGTTCGCGTGCGCAGCCTGCACCGCGGGCAAAGCGTACCTCTTCTCCTGAGCAGCGAGAAATAACCGAGCTTCCCGCGTCGCCGCATCCTTGGGCGTATCGGTCCAATCGGCGACGGTCGACGCGTCCCTCTCCACGAACGTCTTGGCCGCGAAGGCGGTCATGGACTTGCCGAGCGGTGCACCCGCGCGTGGTCGCAGTTGCGGCGGGAGCTTTGTCATCCATTCCTCGCGGCCCGCTTCATCCTCGGGTGGTTTCGGGCCGTTTAGAATTTCATCGTCGGTTGGCAGCGGCGTCCCTTGTAACCGCCGCCACTCCGCGCGCTCGCGTTCGCCCGCGAGCCACTCGTCGAACCCTTCCATCTTCTTCTTCTCCTCGCGCGCCGCGTCGATGGCGGCGCGCTGCGTGGGGTCTAGGAGCGATTGGTGCGCCTTCTTGACCACGTTGAAGGCGTCGGCGGCGTTCGGATGTTCGCACTTGTCCGGGTGGACCATCAACGACATCCGCCAGTACGTCTTCTTCAGCACGGCGTTCGTCGCCTCCGTGGGGGGTACGCCGAGGACGTCGTACGCATCCTTGGCCGGGTCCGCGTCCGCGGCGAGGGCCTTGTCCGCGGCGGCGATCTTCGCGTCCATCCCGGTGAGCTCAACCTCCTCCACGATTTCCGGCGGAGCGGGCCCGACGGATTCGGACGCCCATCGCGCCGCTTCCAACGCGGCGGCGTCGAGCATCGCCTTGGGCGGGACCATCGGCCCGAGCACGCGCTTACCCGTGCTCGGGTCGGTGCCGGGCGGCTTGTCGTAAGGGTTGGGTCGGAGCGACGGGCCGATGTTCACGGCGTCGACAACCTCCGGTTCCCTCTCTGTTTCCACCCCGAGGGGATCTGTGACACCCGCGACGTCGGAGGCTCCCGGCGGCGGTCCTTTCCTCCGCGCTCCTTGCCCGCCGCCCTTCCCGGCCTCCTCGTCTCCCGAGCTGATGTCCTCCTCGGAGCCGAGGAGCGCGTCGGCCTGCTCGCCAGTCATCGCGCGTCCCTCGAGTGAGTCGTCGCCTCGGTCCGTCGGTTCGGCGGATGCCAACGTTTTTGTTGGCTCGGGTCGCGGCTCGGGCGTTCGCCATGGGGACCTCGCGCGTTCAAACGGCGCCAGCTGCGTCGGTGTCATGTCGAAGATCATCGCCAGCCTCACGGACGTGCTCGTGGCGTCCTTCGGTAGCAGGTACGCGCCCGTCTTGGAGCTCTCGTGAAGTCCGAGGGATCGGAAGAGATGGGCGATGAGAGCCTTGAGTCGTTCGTCTGGGATGCCGTCGACCGCGACCGCCTCGCCGTCGTCCACGGTCCGCAGGAGCCCGCGCAGGTCCCCGCGGACGTCTGGGAACTTGGCCAGGATCTGCCGCGCGCACTCCGCGGCGGTTCTGCCGCGTTCGAGCTCGTCGCGCTGCGCCGCGCGCCCGCCGCCGCGACGAATGGTGTGCCGGTCTTCGGACGCGGAATCGATATCGGAGTCGCTCGACGAGGCGTCGCTGCTGTCGCTGCTGCTGGACGACGCCTCGCGCGTCTTACGGCTCTTCTTCTCCTTCTTCTCCTTCTTCTCCTTCTTACCCTTCTTCTCCTTCTTCTCCTTCCTGCTCTTCTTGTCCTTGCGCTTGGAGTCCTTCTTCCTGCTCTTCTTTGACGACTTTTTTGAAGTTCTCGCCTTCTCCCGGCGCGTCTCGTCCTCCGCCGCCTTGAGGGACTCGCGCTGATGCTGGAGGTACACCGCGTTGAGGTCCGCGATGTTCTTGAGCGCGGTGCTCATCTGCGGGTGGTTGGCCGCCATCGTCCCCGGCCGTCCGACCCGTCAGGCGCGCCGCCCGGAGTGATTGAAGGCACCCTAACTAACACGACTTGTTTTGGAGCCCGTTTTCAAATCGACGGCACTTTGTGGGGCGCGCGAAGGAAGGATGACGACGACGGTGTGGCGGCCACGCGTGAGGATCCCAGTTCCGGATATCGACGGTGTCAATGTCGACGAGAAGCGGAGAGAAGAGTCGACGACGAAGGGCACGAAGCGGAAGAGAGCCCCTCCCACAAAGGGGCCATGCGAGCACGGGGTGAAGTACCGCTCGAACTGCAAGGTGTGCAGCGCTTGTCCGCACGGCCGTTGGCGCCGTCAATGCAAGGAGTGCGGTGGGGCATCAATCTGCGAGCACGGTCGTCAGCGCCCTCAGTGCAAGGAGTGCGGTGGGGCATCAACCTGCGAGCACGGCCGTCAGCGCTCTCAATGCAAGGACTGCGGTGGGAAGGGAATCTGCGAGCACGGTCGTCGGCGCTCTCAGTGCAAGGAGTGCGGTGGGTCACAAATATGCGAGCACGGTCGTCAGCGCTCTGAGTGCAAGGAGTGCGGTGGTGCATCAATATGCGAGCACGGTCGTAAACGCTCTCGGTGCAAGCAGTGCGGTGGTGCATCAATCTGCGAGCACGGTCGTGAGCGCTCTGTGTGCAAGCAGTGCGGTGGGGCACAAATATGCGAGCACGGTCGTATACGCTCTAAATGCAAGGAGTGCGGTGGGGCATCAATCTGCGAGCACGGTCGTCAGCGCCCTCAGTGCAAGGAGTGCGGTGGTGCATCAATATGCGAGCACGGTCGTCAGCGCAATAAGTGCAAGGAGTGCGGTGGTGCATCAATATGCGAGCACGGCCGTGAGCGCCATCGATGCAAGGAGTGTCGCGCCGATCGCTAAAGTAATACGTCAAACTCTCCGTTGTTATTAAGATGTCAACTACCGTCCAACCCAGCCTCCTGAATCGCCCTCGCTCTCGCCTCCCTGTACGCCGCCCGTCTCTGCGCCAACGACCGGTGCGCCGGTGACCCATCCGGCGGTTTACCGTACGCGTACGGCGACGAAGGGCCGCTCCCGTCGCGATCCCCGTCGGCCCTCGGGCTCGACATCCGAACCCGTCTGCGCTGCACGTCCACCGCGTAAGCCGCCCTCAGCCTCGCCTCGCTCACCGATTTCGGCGTAGCGTCGAGAGCGTCCCTCGCGCGAATCACGTCAGCCTCCGACGCGGGCGACATCAGCAGCGCGTCCAGGTCCCCGTCGTTCCGTCCGTGTGGAGCCCTCTTCGTTGGAACTTGGTCCCACGAGTTGTAACCACCGAGTCTCGCGAGGTCGCCGAGCACCTTCGCCGCGCCGACTCCGTTTTTGTTCGACGACTCGGCGAGCTTGCGACGAAGCGCTCTCAGGGATTCGAGGTCACTGGAAGCCTTCGGCGCGAGTCCCCGGGCGCGAAGAGCGGCGACTGGCGAACTGCTCGAGGAACCGTCGCCATCGCTCTCGATGTCTGAACCTTCATTTGGCGAATCAAACCCGTCTGAATCGGATGCCGCCTCGCGGAATTTAGCCTCGAGCCCGACGGCCCGATTGCTTCCTCGTGTCGCCAGACCCGGGAGCCGTCGTCGCGCCGCCGCCGCCGCGTTCCTCGCGCGCATCGCCGCGATCGCCGCGGGGCTCTGGCTAGCCGAGAGTCCTCCTACCGCGGAGGTTGGTCGGGAGTTTGACGTTTTCAAATCGCGACCTCGCGCGAAACGCTCGGGGCGATCGAGCCAGCCGCCCACGTCGACCTCGTCCGATCCCGAGCTCGTGTCCGACGCGTGTCCGACGGTGTTGTTCCGGGCTCTGTCGTTTCGTACATCGTCGGAGAGTTCGTCGTCCTCGTCGACGATCGCGGCCGCCTTGACCTCCGCGGCGGTCCTCCGCGTCATGGCGTCCAACCTGTTCTTAATCCCGGGTGGTAAATTCTCGCGTCCTTTCGCGGTGGACGAGATGCGCCTCCGTTCCTCGTCCGTGAACCTGTGCCGCGGCGGTGGCGTGCGCGGGCGTGTCTGTGTCCGCGTCCGTGTCTCCATCTCCTCCTCGATCTCCGCGGGTATGGGCAAGAGCGGCGCGTCGTCGATCGAGGTGTTCAAAAGCGAGGGCTCGATCGAATCGATCGACTTTTCAGGCGAAGGCGGAAAGAGCGAGAGCGCGGCGTTGACCGCCGCGTCGACGGCGGCGGACGACGACTCCATCTCAGCCTTGGCAGGGGACATGTGCCAGTGCTCGTCCATTCCCGGCGGGTCCGGGAGGACGCCGATGTCCAAGGGCGTCGGCGGGTGGACCCCGGGCCCGAGGCTCATCGACGAGCGTTGACTTTGATTTTGCCGATTCTGCGATTGCCGATTCGCCTCGAGGTCCGGCGCCCTCGCGACTACGTACGGTTCCCGGCGTGACGCGGGCCGGTAGCTCTCGCCGACGAACCCCGTGCGAAGCTGAAGCCGCCCGAACGCCACCGCCGCGGGCTCCACGTCCTCGAGCTCCTCGATGAGCGCGGACATCCCGAACGCGATGGCGACGGTTGATTCGTGCCGTCGGCGCATGTCCCCGATCGTCTCCCGCATCGCGTCTGCGAACTTTCGTCGGACGCTCGCGGACTCGACCGTTTTATAAAACGCATCGCCGGTAGATGCGTCACGGGCCCGGGCCGCGGCGTCGCTCGCGCCGGTGCCACGGCCCGCGAGCGCCCAGCGCTCCCTCGCAGAGAGAGCGCCCGCGTCCGACACTTCGACGCTAATCTCATCCGCCATGGCCAGCAGCGCTTCCACGTTTGTGTTCGAGTCCGACCGTCCGTGTCCATGTCTCGCCCTCGTCTGACCGGACACGATGGCGCCCTCGACATCCCCGCCGAGTATGCGGTCCACCAGCTCGGGGTCCCACGCGCGCCCCACCATCCGCTGCGGCGAGTGTTCGGCCATCGACATCGTCCTTGAGGGCAGGTGCCGAGTCGCCGGTGGTTGCATTGTCCTCGTTTCCGTCGGTCGTTGTTGTGTGTTTGTGGTGACCGGTTGGCCGATGATCTGCGCGAGCGCTGACTGGTACCGTGTCTCGCCGCCTGACCCGGTCTCTCCTCCCGGTGAGTCACCGCCCATCGGGTCCATCGACGCGAGCTCCGGAAGTGTCTTGGGCGTCGCCGGAAAGTTCGCTCGAGCCTCTCGTTCCGCCCGCTCCTTCTTGGACGGTATCCCCATCGATCGCTTCATCTTCTTGTACGCCATCAGCAGCGGGGACTTCTTCTTGGAGGCGGACGCGATGGCCTCGTCCGTGACACCGGACGCGGCGCCCGCGGTGGCCCAGAGGTCCTTAGCGCTCCGCTTAGACCCAGGCGTCGAGTGCGGATCATTCTTCAAGTTGGATGCGCTCGCGCCCCCCGCCGGTGCGGTCCTCGGAGGCAGCACGGACGCGAACGCCGCGGCGCCCCGAGGCTTCGCCGCGTCCTTCTCATTCGCCGCCTTTTCCTTCTTCGACGGGATGCCCATCGATCGCTTCACGGCTTTGTACGCGAGCATGAAGCCGCTGCGTTTCTTCGTCCCTGGGTCGGGGTTGTCCGGGACGCCCGTGGCGCGCCCCGCGGCTTTCCACCTGTCGCTCGCGGCGCTTGACCTGCCTTGGAGTGACGCGGGGCGCTCGAACGAGGATCGGGTCGGTCCGGGGTTGGACGCGGATGCCGTCGTCTGTGTCTGGGATCGATGCGCCCCTCCGAGGTTGACATTATCGAGGTTGAACGACGACCCGACGGGTTGGCCCGGCGCGGCGAACATCCTCGGCGGGGAGGACCCGCCGACCTGCGACGATGGCGGCGTGGGTCCCCTAGCGCTCCCTCGCTGCGATGTGCCGTGGACCCGAGCGTCAATGCCCACGCCGGTGGACAGCGCGTCGTGGTACCTTCGCCGCGATGCGGTCGATTCGCCGTCGTCGTCGTCGTCGCCTTCCCTTTCCGATGGCCCGGGTTCCATCGACGGCCCTTTCTTCGAGGGCGGCATGATCGACCGCAGACACGGGCTGCCCTCTCCCCCGCACACACGGGCTGCCCTCGTCCCGGCCCGTCGCGCTCGGATTCTCTGTCGTCCGATTTGGCGCTCAACGCTAAGATCTTATTTCAATTAAAAGTCGCTTTCTCTGACTGATCGTCATACAGTACAGATGAATTTTGCCAGCTGTACCTCGCGAGCGGCAGAGAGCCGCTCAAGTCGAGCCTCAAGCGACGCCGAAGATCAGACGCCCGCGGTGGTTCCCGCGCGACGCCTCCGGATTTTCGCGAATCGTCATGCGGCTCTACATCGTCCGCCACGCGCAGAGCGCCAACAACGCGCTCGCGCACCCATCTCTGACCAACCCCGAGCGCGACAGCGACCCATCGCTGACGGAGACCGGGTTCAAGCAGACGGAGTGCGTCGCGCGATTCTTAAAGGAGGAGTACGGCGACGGTAACCCTCGATGCGCGGTCGAACACCGCATCAAGCGGCTGTACGCGTCGCCCATGCGCCGCTGCATGCTGACCGCCACCCCGATAGCCCGGGAGCTCGGCGTGGACATCAACGTCAGGGCGGACATACACGAGCACGGCGGGTGTTTCGAGGGAAGCGCCGAGGGCGAGGTGGTGGGCAGGCCGGGGATGGGTTGCGAGCAGCTGGAGCGGGAGTTCCCGGGATGCGTCGTGCCGCGCGAGCTGGAGAAGGGGTGGTGGAAGGAGAGCGCGGGGGTGGAGACCGTCGAGGAGGTGCGCACATTGGCAGGGGCCCCAAAGCACCACCCGCCACTCGAGACACACATCTTTCCCCCTCACCATCACACACCGAGTTTCACCAAAATAACCAAAACTAACCTAGACCCTCGACCACCACCCGACTCCTCACGCACGAATTCACAGGCGCAGACACGGATCCGCGGTGTGGTGAAGTGGCTGTGGCAACTCGCGGAAACCTCGCAGCCCAAGGACGGCGCCGTGTGCATCGTGGTCCACGGCATGTTCATCGACATACTGTGCAAACAACTCGCGGGCGCGCCCATGCAATGCGGCAAACAAACCGCCATGTTTTGCACAAACAACGCGGGTACCCACGTCTTTGAACTCTCCGTCAACGACGCGGGTAACATCGCGGGGTTCCTCCGGTTCAACCAGGTGGAGTACATCCCGGTTGAGCTGCAGACGGGTGGTAGCGTGGACGGCCTGGACGAGTGCTACATGAACGAGGGATCCGCGTAGGGAGAGAGAGGGGACGGGGTGGTTTACATTTATTTTTTGTGTTGACATGGATTGTGACGCGGCGCGACCTGCGGTGGTATCGGGCGCGACCTGTAGTAGCCGATAGCGTTCAACTGGAGTTGTCTCCAGTTGAAAGATTCGCTCTAATTTATTCGTTTAAGTGTTACAACGTACGTACGCGCCTAGTAGTAGGCCGGGACTAAGTGGAAAGATGCTACATTAAAAATGGGAAGCCTCTTGGCGCTCACAATCACAGCCGCTTCTTCTTCGCCGACCGCATGAACGGCCTCAGCGCCCACTCCACGTCCGCGTCGTCCGCGTCGATCGTCCCTAGCTTGATCTGGTACAGTTTCATCTCGAACCGCGGGCCAACCTCGGTGAGCTGCACGCTCTTAGGGCCCTTAGGCATCTCGTACGTGTGGTGCCTTAACGAGATCCAATCGGCGTTGTTGGCGAACGTGATCACTCGTTTGCTCTTCCCCTTGGGCGCCGCGAAGAGGTGCTTTAATATCGTCGCCGTGCGTTGACCGAGCGCGGTGGTGAAGTTCTCCAGGATCAAGTGCGGGTTCGCCTCGGAGACGGTACCGATGTCCTCGTCCTTGATGTCGTGCCGCATCACCGTGCTTGAGATGCCGAAATACGCCGTCGGGCCGAAGGGCATGTGGGAGATGACCATGCCGTCGGGTTCGCCGCGGTGCTCGTGCACGACGACGAGGTCGGTGAAGTCGTTGCTGCGGCAGAGCTCGACGAGGTCGGGTAGGACCTGCGCGCCTCTGTTGATTCGCTGCGCGGTTGGCATGAGCAGCTTGACCTCTTTGATGAACTGCGTGAGTCGCGAGCTAGGATCGCGCGAGGTGGTGACCAGAACCTTTGGGTCGCGCAGGTTAGCCTTGGCGTACTCGTCGTCCGCGGACGCGCCGTTCCCCGCCGTCTCCACGTCCTCTAACTGCAGCTCTTTCCGTAGTTCCGCTTCGCTGTTACGCAGCTCCGTCGGAATGGCCTTGCCCTCCTCGAGGCACTGGCGAATCTTGCGCTTCTTCTCGTACAACTCGCGCTCCTTCCCTTCCAGCGACTTGCGGTAGACGAACTCGCGCCTCAGGCGGTTGGTGCGACGGATCATCGTACCTTCTTTTTGTGTGTCGCGTGTACAGGTGTCCCTTCTCTTGACCGGCGCCCTTCGCCAATGACATCACACGCCCAAAGAGCACCGCCGACATTATTATTTTCCTCTCTCGGCAACGCCGCCCTCGGCTCCTTCGAGACCCGCTTCCTTCTACGAGCCGCGCGCCATTTCTTTAACCATTTATTCACTCGACAATCCGAAAAATCTCAATCCGAAATCGAACTCTCACTTCCAATAGGACGATGCGATCTCAGGGGTGAAATGCCGCGTCGTGATTGGTTGACGAGAGTGACGAGAGTGACGCCCACTTTCTGAGTTCGTTCTTAGCTCTGCGATCGAGCGTGTTCGCCCTCCATCGTCGCACACACCCGCCGACTTCACGTAACCACACGAAAGTTCAAGATGTCTGCCATCTCCGCCTCCATGTCCCTCTCCGCGGTCGCCAAGGCCAAGACCGTGCGCGCCCCCAAGCGGTGCGTACCCGCGCGTTTTCCGGACACCAAACCCCGTCCCGCTTTCTTTAGGTGGCGTAATCTGCGAGTAAGACTCGCCACGCGGGTGCATCCCGGTGACGAGATAGGGACCACGTCGCGACGCGATGTGTCGCCGCGCGAGCGTATGTCCGCGCGTTCGTGGTGCCCGCGCGCACCGCGACACCCCCGGTGACGAGTTCGGAGTGTTCACGGACGTCCTCTCGCGGGCGCGCGCGCCCGGCGACGACCGCTCCGGCAACACTCCGATCTTCGCCATTCCCATCTTCGCCAAGCGGGTTCTCCCGATTGGGTCTCCTGGGTCCCTATCCCGTCCTATCCCGCGCGACTGACGTTCCGTGCCCCTCGTTCCCCCTCGTCACAACAGCACCGCGGTCAAGTGCTCCGCCGCCAAGCCCGCTTTCGTCGAGAAGGTTGAGAAGGCCGGCAAGGCTGCCTTCGGCGGCCTCGCCGCGCTCACTCTCGCTGCCGGGGTACGTTATTCGATCAAATCATTCCCGCGATTGGTGCAACCGTATCCACGTTTCTCTGGGCGCGTCTGGAGTGCGAACGCGTCGAATCGGCACGGGACGACCGCGATCGGACCCGCACGCGTCTCCACGCGCGGCGCGGGCACCCCAAACGCGTCGCACCCGCCGGTTCGCGGCGTCTCCCGTCCCCGAACCTCCGGCTTTTTTTTCATCTTGACGACACGCGTCCCACGCGCACGTGGACACGATCTCCAAAACCAACAATGACTTTCGACAGATCCCCGAACGTAACATCGCGCTGACCATTCATTCTCCCCTTCCTCACCCATTCTTTTCATCCAACAGTCCGCCCAGGCGGTGACCTACGACGAGTTCCAGGGCCTCACCTACCTCCAGGTCAAGGGCACCGGCCTCGCCAACACCTGCTCCGTCGTCGACACCGGCGGCTCGGGTTCCGCCATCAAGTCTGGCGATTACAACCTCGAGAAGTTCTGCATGGAGCCCACTTCCTTCACCGTCAAGGAGGAGTCCTCCTTCAAGGCTGGCGAGTCCGAGTTTGTCAAGACCAAGCTCATGACCCGCCTCACGTACACCCTCGACGGCATGACTGGTTCCTTCAAGGTTGGATCCGACGGCTCCGTCGCCATCCAGGAGAAGGACGGCCTCGACTACGCGGCGGTCACCGTGCAGCTTCCCGGCGGCGAGCGCGTGCCTTTCCTCTTCACCATGAAGGAGTTCACCGGCAAGGGCAACACCTCCCAGTTCGGCGGTGATTTCGTCGTCCCGTCCTACCGCGGGTCGTCCTTCCTCGACCCCAAGGGCCGCGGCGGGTCCACCGGTTACGACAACGCCGTCGCCCTCCCCGCCAAGTCCGACGCGGATGAGCTCCTCAAGGAGAACAACAAGAACGTCGCCGCCCTCAAGGGTTCCGCCGTGTTCAACGTGGCCAAGTACGACGAGGTCACCGGGGAGATCGCGGGTGTGTTTGAGTCCATCCAGCCCTCCGACACCGACCTCGGCTCCAAGGCGCCCAAGGACATCAAGATCACCGGCCTCTGGTACGCCCAGCTCCAGAAGTAAGCTTGACCACCTAAGCTTACTTTAAGGCGAGGAGTGATATCATTTTGTGACTTTGGCGCGGGAGAGTTTGCGGGTTTATCGCCACAGACGCACAAGGACGTAGCCGCGTGTGTCTAGTGAGTAGGAGATGAATCGGAAATATCTGTTCACTGACAATTACCTTCAAGTTAACTCTTAGTCATCGCCTATCGCAGCAGTCGCAGTAGTATCCCACGCGCATCGGATCCAGACTCGCCAGACGCACGAACTCATCCCCGGCCTCCAACCGCCCGTCCTCCGTCCCGGTCGCACGTACCAGCCGAGCGCGCGTCACCACCGGCCACTTACTCCCCGGCTCCATCTCGCTAACCTCCCGACAATAACCCGCCTCCCGCAGAAGCGTGTCCATCGTCTCCGCGCGTCTCGCCTCCTTAACCTCGTCATCGCCCTTGAGCGTGTGTGCTCCGCCCTTGAGCGTCTGCGCGGTGAGCCAGCGGTGGTAAATCCACCCGCTCTGGTCCTCCGGTTCGGTGAAGAACGCCTGTCGGACCAGCTCGTACTCTTCGTCCAGCGTCTCTTTGCTCAACTCTCCGTGAACCCGCGGCAGCGCCTTCGTCCGCGAGTGCCACGCGCTGTAGTTGCTGAAGTTGAGCTC
>Ga0302114_10000811_pt1 | contig 21133 bp, 14 predicted proteins | sample AG5_Surface_MG_FD_203107 | JGI IMG/M metagenome (GOLD analysis project Ga0302114, IMG submission 203107) | Marine microbial communities from Western Arctic Ocean, Canada - AG5_Surface | ecosystem: Environmental > Aquatic > Marine > Oceanic | place: Canada: Western Arctic Ocean | collected...
TGAATTAGACAATTAAAACACACCTTGAATACTCGTAGGTAAAGCGTGGCTGTTTTGTGTTAATACCCTTGGATTCAGTGACGTGTGTCAAGAGGTAAACCAAGATTTACGAGTTAAAAGAGTAAAAAAAAACGTTGGATTGGGTGTAAAAATGTCGACAATGTATGAGCGAATAGACCGTGGTGTTTGATTAACGATACCAGGTGACTGCACATTTTTCAATATGTTGTTGATGACATTGAGTCCTGTAATTTACGGCTATGCCGAATAATTCTACAGGATCGAACGAGGACTGTGTGTGATTCGCTCCATGTGGGTCGGCATAGCCTCAGAGGGATAGATGGTTAATTGTAAAATGCATTAATATAATAATTACAATATAATATTAACGCGCAAATAAAAATAACAGATCTTATTACTTGGATCGAGTATTTGTGAAAAAGGTACTCTTGGATTCAGTGACGTGGGTGAAGGCTTAACCAAGATTTACGAGTTAAAAGAAAAAAAGGAAACCTTGGAACGGGTGAATGTATGAAGGGCTTAACCAAGATTTTCGAATTAAAAAAATATATAATATCTTCGAAGGTAAATTATCTTCGTTCGTTCATAAGTGTACTTACACTATCACGATGCATGTTGTAAACTTGTTGTAATTTTCCAACTTAATTTTCCCACCACATGTTGTAAATTTCCCAAATTACAACATCGACATGCTGTAAAAAATTACAACAAGTTTACAACATGCATATATGCATCGTGATAGTGATATATAATAATAAGCACTTAATACTACTATATATATGTATGAAGGTGATAAATATATATATGCTTCGGAACACACACATACAGTTTACGTAAACTGGCCGTACGCAAGCAAGGCGACTAACGTTTCCGAGGGAACGGTCGTGCGTTTTTAATGCTGCCATCGCCGAGACGTGTAGACACAGATACGGGTCGCAAAAATGTCTGGCACTCGACAGCCCCTTAAAGCTTCTGACTGGTACTACATGGCCGAAGGTGGTTCGCGGGTAGTGATGTGTTATCGCGGATCTGACCCAGCACTCGTCGGAAAAGTTTTGCGCGTTCGAAAGTGCGCAAAGGATCGATCCCGGGAGAATGTAATCACATCCGATAACTTTGATCATCATGATTTAACTGACAAAGACTTGTGGGCGAAGTTTTTCAGCTTAGAGCAAAGAGATCAAGACGAAATTGTGCAAGTATTTTCTTCCACGTTGCTGCAGCCTTTACTGAGTGGAAACCAAACCGACACGGCTATTCTAATTCGAGTCAATGCATCTTTTCTCACTCAGGTGGCTGAAAATATTGCTTCCATGCGGCCTGCAACTCGCCGGGAGGCGTCTGATGTGGATCTCAAAGCACGCTGTGCTGTACTCGCTCAGAATCATCGCGACGTTGCAACAGGCTCGTCTCTCGCAAGTGCCCCATTTATCTCTCTTGAGATCAAGCCAAAATGTGGCTTTGTTGATCAGATGAACCGTGTTGATGTTGCGCGTTTTCAGATGCATCAATCACTGAAGCTTGCAGACGGCAGAGTACTGCAAACGAGCAACTATGATCCCCTCGATCTCTTCCATGGACGGAAAAAGAAAAATGGCACAGGTTCGTGCTCATGGATGCGAACGGCAGGACAAGGAGCTGTAAACCACGCGCTCCATAGACGTGCAATGATAGCACTCATTCATGAACCACAAAACAATTTTTTTGTTGTCACGCCTAACTACCATAAAAGTCGTTTGACAAACCTCTCAACTGAAGATTCGCAATATCCCGAAAAGAGCATTGCCGCCTCCTCAAGAGAAGGAATGTACGAAGGCATACATGAGAAGGGCGCCAAGCCGAATAGCTTAGGAAATGTTGGCATCTGGCAACTTGCAAGAACGTTTGGAAACGCACTTTTTGGAGAGAAAGAAAACATGTTGCATAGAAGTGAAAATATTGTCAACACCTTCATCGACCTCACCATAATGGCTCTGAGATGTGCTGGTGTGTTCTCAAGAATACGTGCGGCGCAACGTTTGGACAGGATAGGAATAGAGGGTGCAATCAGACTAGCAGCTCGTGTGAGACCGAGCAAACGGACAGTGGCGTCAGTGAAAAACACAAGAACTTTTCTCAAAGGTACGCAGAGTTGTACCAGCAACTTTTACACAGGTGAATGTGCCCATCGTTTACTGCGCAATTTTGTCATATCCACGACTGTAAAAGATTGTTCGATTATTTTGTCCATTAATCGACTAAACACAGTGGCCTCAGATGTACCTGCGAAGCTAGGTCACGACGGTAGTATCGTTCTCGTCAAAATTCCTTTTTTTCGATTACAGAGGCGTGCCGAGAAGGTGACAACAGATGAGCATATGGTATTTCTGTGTCGGACAGCAATTGTCGACCAAGATATGAAATCAATTAGTAAATTACGCCAGTGGCTTGCGCTCGATAGGAAAATCAGAGGACAACATGCAACGAATGGTCTGCTGCGATAGAGATTCACTGTAGGTTTGGAATGTGGAGAGAACGAAGCTCAAGCTACCATGGTTCTTGTCAAGCATATGCGCCAAACGTTACTTCATCATTATTGATTTGAGCTCTCCTGATTTGTGCATCTCTTCGATTATGTCATATCCGCCCAGGAAAGTCCCCTTAACGTATACCTGAGGTATTGTCGGCCAATCGCTAAAGCGCTTGAGAACGTTGCGCAAATTATGATTGTGCACCTCATCCATGGTATCCACGGACTCATACTCAACGCACAACTCATCCAACATCAAGCAGACGCGATGCGAGAAACTGCAATCCGGGTTCTCCCTAAAAGTAAGGATGATTGAGGTGTGAAGGTGCCTTGGAAGAGGTGATTATAAATTCAAATTGGATGTTGCATGTTTTTTTGCCTGCTCGCATACCTTGATCCTTTCATGAACACAACAATTCGGGACGAGCTCACCAGTTTGCGACAGAGTTCAATTATCTCGTCGTCCTTTACGCACTCCGCCAACCCATCTGTCAAAACGAAGTTTTCTTTCGCCGGTGAATGTTTGCGCTCTGCCCAAAGTGAGTTTCCCTGTGCATTTCCAGGCGGCAGTTTCCCTGCATTTGCAGTTATGTGCTCAGTCATCCATTGTTTCCAAGCAACTTGTAGGGAGCCTTTGGATGAAGCGGGGATTGCAACACATTTCACAGAGTCACAAAGCTGTGGCAGCTCTAACATATGCAACTTGATGCTTGCAATAACTTTCCTCGATAACCCTATGTACTGCAACTCCTTGCTGGCGTTGTACACTGCGTAAACCCCAGGCCCAGAAGGAATCTCGGGCTGAGGAACAACGACCTCCCTTAAACATTATGATTGTTATGATTGTGGTAGGGAGAAGCATGTATTTTTGACACAAGGGAAATACCTTAGAGCTATCATCGCGGCATTTTCTAACCGTTGTATATCGCCTTTCTTTTCTCCTTCAATAAAAGCTGCCCGGAATACAAGCCGCGGCCACGAACAGGTCTTTCTCGCTATTACACGATGCGCACGCAACGAGGTGTGTAACTGCACTGTCTGCAAGTCGACAAGACGGATAGCGCGCAAACTCGACATTCACGCCCTATGTGTATCGCTGGTTGCGAATCAAACCTCCGCCCTTCGAGACTTAAACCAGAAGCTCTGCGATTATGTCGCAGTTCGAGATAGCTGCACGCCGTCAGAACTCAAGAACACTAAGAAAATATTTATACTACTTTAGTATACGATGGAACGCTGCTCATTCACAACACATCTTGTAAAAAAATACGTAGCGAGTAATAAGCAAGCAAACAAGCGCTTAAGGTTACCATACATATATATATTATACTAGTCACTTTGCTGATAGCTTCACGTGTAAGACCGCAAGCTATATATATAATATGACGAAACTAATAATAATAATATTATACCATTATCGCTATCTATAACGCCGATCGGTTGCAAATACTGACATGCGCCACGCGCCAAACTTCAAAACAAATATCATTAATATATATTAATATTAAGATCTTTTATTAGATAAAATAAGTTTTAATAATAATCAGGAATGATGCATGTATGTACGTATTAAAAAAATATAAAAAATACATAAGATTTAAGGTTTTAATAATTTTACGTAATTTTAAATACAGCTGAAAATATGTTATTATTAGGGGAGAACATAAGATCTTATCATATGTTTAAAAATACGAAAGAATCAGTTTTAATCCGTATCTATTCTACAGAAATATCGTCGTATTTACGGTTACTACTTGAAACATCCTTGTAAATTTAAAAGGCGTACTTTCATTTCCGTTGTCATACATGCATGCATATTATTATTACTTCGAATTCGTACTTATAATTAATAAGTTTCGTTCGATCGTATTATTACTCATTAGACTATATATTCTCCCTAATAATATGGTTGACCTTCGGTCGGACCGATTTTGGTCGGATGTAATATATTCTTGGTCGCGTGCTTTTTTTCCCGTATGGCGCCCAGCTCAGGACGGCGAGCACGCTGAGCGCTTGCAAATATATAGTCAACGATATAGCTAGTGCCTTAGGTGTATAAATAAGAATATATACTTTTTACGGTATCATATATATATGCTTGCTTATTGATATATATATAATACCTTCGAAGGTAGCTAGTTAGTTAGGCATTACAACCCCATGTTTAATATATAATATATAATAGCTAGCTAGTGCATATTATAATATGGACCCTATATGTCTGTGAACGGATATCCGTCCGGTCAATATTTGGACGGTCTCAAGTCAAGCTAGCTAGCTAAACAAGACTCTTAGCGAAAGAAGGACGCTTTTATGACGATATGGAATAAATATATGTTCAGTTTCGAAATAAATACTGAATATCTTGCTTTATTTAATAATAAGCTTTATGTTTCGATGTGAAACCCAAATATTGCCTTGAGATTCGAAGCTACGAAGGTACGAGGTACTGTTTTGACGCGAAGGCATGAGGGTACTGCCAGGAGAGTGCACCGCATCAGAAATAGTGAGGGACATAGCTCTCGTTGATTTCTTTCCCTTACGTATCTATAACTCTTTTTCGCCGTTTTGATTGAACTCTTGTTTTCGTGTGATTTGAAGATAGGTGGAGGTCTTCGATATCTTGATGGCGACCTGATTTCTACTATTTCGGGCACTCTGGAATATCATGATGGAGTTAGTACGTCGGTGGAAGGACTGACACGTCAATACTGCCCGGCGGTCGGGGATAGTGCTTTAGGATGCATAACTGCTGTCCACGCAGACTGTTACTCGATCAACACGGGAGGCTCGTCGCTGGCCACGCTTCCCCATTTGTCCATTTCTAGTCGCACGAAACACAGTCCTGCAAAGCTGAAAACAGGCGCCGTTGTCCATGCTTCCGTCCAGCGAGTTAACCATCTTGGAGAAGTAGCACTGACATGTGTTGAAGAAAAGAGCTGTAGTCGAGGACTCGGTGTGCTAAATGAAGGTTTCATCACGAGATGCAGCTCTAAGTTGGCAAGGAATATGCTCGCTTACTCCTTGGAATCTGCTCTTGGGATACTCGGTAGATCAGTATCATTTGAAATCACAATCGGCCACAACGGGAGACTATGGATCGCCACCTCAACCCGTCAACAAGCTTTTCTTATTGTCAAAGCCCTGTCCAGCCGTTTGCGTCGCGATCCCCTCATTCACACGGGATTCACGCCTGCCTAGCGAGCTACTGTGCAGACTCACAGTCGCTTCGGGGAACTCGATTGAGTACACGCAAACAGCTAACTGTGTAACACATACTTGTGCTGCAGAAAAACAAGTCGAAATGTCCTGACTTCACCACGCGCACTACGAAGGCGCCGAGGTAAACACTGTCATCAACTCATTTGGAGCTCAAAATGATTATTTAAAGACTGATGCCGGCCATTAAAAGGGCATCACGCACCCATTGTGGGATGTGTCCTACGGGGAAACGGCGTCGAATGAAGCGACCCACAAACTGTTCAAATTCATTGGTAATTATCGCCATCATTCATGGTCAGAACAGCAAAAACACTTTTAAAATACAGACGAGGCAAATTCACCAGATGTAAACGAAACAGAGTTCATATGCTCGCTGGTTCGATAGTTTACCTGGTGCATTTGCTCGCATAGTCTCATCTGATAGCAAATATTATGGTACGTCAGCAGACTTGCTGCATTAGGCTCCTGTGCATTTTGGCTTGTCACAAATGAAGCACACATCTTTTGCGAACATTCACCTTTGTAATTTTAGCATGTAGGTGAGCACGACTGTAGCGCATGCATACCATGCAATCGCATTCGCTGTCGATTGGACGATAGTCGGATGACATCGCCGCTGTTTTCAGGCGAAGGACTCCCTGGGTCAAATGTTGAGTGTCAGCCAGTCTGGGAGGAATTTGAAAATAAACATACATGGCTTACCTCCGGAATCAAAGCAGTACCAAATCTTGCAGTGCGAGACGGGTATACACAATCATACATGTCAGCCCCAAGCGCAGAACATACCAAATAGTAGGCCCACACCACAAAATATTGATGAGTTTTTGAACACGGTTTGAATATCATGCTGTTGCACCCCACTACTGTTGTTGTAATTTACCTCACCACAAGATCAAGAGGATATCCAACGCCCATCACATATCGTGGCTTATCCTCAGGCAATAACGCAGTGCACTGTGACACAACTTTACAGAACGCATGTTTTTCTTCCCCGCCTGCAAGGCCCCCAACTGCATATCCTGGAAGATGGTCATTTCGTTCTCTTAGACCGGAAGCAAAGGTGCATTCAAAAGTTACAATGTGTCAGTCTTTGTTAGTTTCATCTAGCTGAAGTCGAGCGATCGCACCCTCGACACAGACATTGCGCAGCCTGTGATCAAGCCCTCCTTGTATTATTCCAAACAATGCTTGCTCAGATGGTCGGCGATGAGCCGCGATGCAACGGTCAATCCAGCGGAGTGTTCGCTGAGTAGCTTTTTCGAATCTGGATTTTTCATTGTGAACGGAGCTAACGACATCGTCGAGAGCCATGATTATATCGGCACCAATGTCATTCTGAATGTGAATTGATCGCTCAGGAGTGAGCATCATTTGTTGACCATGAATAGGGGACTGAAACTTAACCCCTTTTTCCTTTTTAGTGGGTCCCAGACAATGCACGCAGGTTTAAATTGACTCCGAGAGATCAGCGATGACATGGTATCGTCGACTGCATTCATGGCAACTAGATGTCATGCGCATCAAGGTTGTCTCACCGATATCTCCGCCAAATCCAAAAGGCTCACCATTTGGAAGCCGCCACTGTCAGTCAACGTACCACTGCGCCAATTCGTGAAAAAGGACAACCCTCCCAGCTCTTTCAATAAGTCCGAGCCTGGACGATTCTCCAAGTGATACGTGTTGCCGAGCACAATCTGGCAGCGAAGCTCCATAAGGTAAGGGCAAGGAAGGATCCATTTGTGTACCCAAGGTTTTTACATATGGTTGCACAACTCAAAAGAGGAACTACTACTGGACTCAAATAAGAATATGCCTTACCTCCATCTGCTGGGATGTCAATCCTTTGACTGATCCTGCGAAGGTGTGCATTTTGAGCCCGATGTAAACTGTGCTTCGGCGAAAGGCGAAGCACACGCACCCTGTGTACCAACCGGCATGAACATCGGTGTGCGACACTCGCGTGCGGGCAAATTCAAACGCGCCGCGCGCGCTTTTCCATCCTTTGCGATGAGCTCAAACTGCAGTGCCATTTTCGTATTCGTGTCAGTCAGCTTCTTAAGTTTTCGTGACGTCAGACTTCCTTTAACAACCGAAATTTGCCAGTAAAATGCTTGTTGTTACCTCGAAGCTGTGCATCGAAGGAATAGAATATACTCGCTCGTATTACTCGTAATAATAAGGCTCCTGAGTCCGGAGGGTGGAGTGGGTGTGTGGTGTTGGCGTGCGTCGGGGTTTGCGCGGTGCGTCCGTTCCAATGTGGTCGGCAAAGCCACGCGGCGTGCCGCGCGGGACGAGACCGGGGCGCGTCCGGACGCGCGTGCGCCGGTTCTTATAACATTCAGAAACCGATGACAGACAGCAAAGTAGGTTGGTGCTCTGTTTTGTAGTCAAGTGGTTGAGCGCTTAACAACCGTGTTTATTACGAAGGTATGAGTAATAATAATAAGCTGTCGGAAGGTTGCGTATTTATTTAGTTTTAATGATACCAGATAATAAGCAAGGCAAAGGAACCCTTGGATCGAGTAACATGTATGAGGAAAAAATACCCTTGGAACGAATAGACCGTGATGTTTGATAAACGATACCAGGTGAACCGGACGGACATTTTTCTGACATTGAGTCGTGTAAAAGAACGGCTATAATATATGCCGAATATGTACGGAAGAATATAACCTTCGATCACGAGTATGTTTATTTATATACCATATATATTTATCAACATTATTTAATATATATATGACAACGGAAATGAAAGTATTCTGGATTTCAAGCGGGTTGGGCCACCCTAATAAGCGATAATTATATACCCTCGAAGGTAACTAGCTAGTGATTGGGCTAATAACGATGATAAGTCTTGAATTTCACTTTGGAACGTGAATACTTGAAAACATACTTGTAAACATACTTGTAAAGTTACAACATGTACTTTCATTTCCGTTAGTTGTCATATATGCATTACAACGTTAGTTATCCCCATGTTTAATATATGCCAGCAGTAATATATACACGGTGGGAGTATTTAATAATATTGTGTATTGTTTTTAATATATTTAATATTATTGTGTGGACTCTGCTGCGAACGAAGGCGGCTACCGGCGGACACCCGCCAATTTCTTATCGAACGAAGGCGCGTATCAGGAGCTAATCCCTCTTACATCGGCGAAAGCTGTCAAGTACAACGTTTCTGGCATCTTTGCACGATGTCTCTGCGCAGGCTTGTTGCTGTCACGTTTTATCCTGCGTCCTCGCAATCACCACGACTCATAAATCCACGAGCCGGACCCAAGGTCCGCGCGCTCACCGATGAAGGCAAGTTTTCTGAACTTTCTCAATCTTGCAGCATGATACTTTTGCAACCCTCCCATCTTCGCTGTACTTCTATCGAGCGAGTGTTTTCCAACTGTTTGCAGCGGATCTTTCTCAACCTGACCAATGCTCCCTGCAGTTAGGAGGATGGCACTCGACTTTGTAGTTCCCGCGAAACAGTCATACAATTTGAACGGGGGAAGCTTGGGGAATACTGTTGCAAGGGCGGGGGATGCTCCAGTGAAGATAAGAGGAGATGAGCTGGAACGAATGTCCACCTCGCGGCTTTACTATCCAGGCCAGTCCTATGAGGCAGATGACATCGCCCCATCAGTTGGCCTTGACAAGCGATCATTGACGCGCCAGTCTCGTCGCGCCCCCTTGCATGGCAGTCGCATAGATAAGCTATTGTCGAATGCGCTGGACTTTCGCAACGCTAGACTGCTGAATCGGTTTGTTTCAGATTCAGGAAAACTACTCACCAGGCGAAGATCTAGGCTCTGTGCGAAGATACACCGTAAAGCGGTCAAGCACACGAAGACTTCTCGGGTTATGGGTATCATTCCGGTCATGGGGCGCCTTCAAGAACTTACGAAACGAAAAAGGTGATCGAATATAACGACCACGATTGCAAACATCATATATACTACTTGTAACAAGATTTGTGTGGCCCACGAGAGCAGCAACAAGTATCTTAGGCCATGATCTGCAACTCGAAGATAAATTTCGAGATGTGAAAACAGGAGTGCATCTGTGCATATGTCCATCATCTTTTCGTGTTGGGCCTCCTGCATCTGAGGGCCAGAACATCTGTTACTCTGCAGCTTTTGGCTGCCTGCAACTGCAACTGAAGAAGACTACTGTTGACAAAGAACGCGAGGGTGAACACTGAACTCTTGAATGATAATCAATAGAGGATAATCAATAGAGGAGAGAGTGCTAAAAAATAAAAATCGGCGACCTTTCCAAGTATATTGGCGAGCCAACTTTTCTGGTTCCGTTGCTGGTCCCGGGAAACTTGTCTTCCAATTTAGCATTATTCTTCCATCCGAAAACATACAAGTAGTGATGAACATGTTACCAATATCATATCACCACCTGATAATCACGCAAATCATCAGCCAAACTGGCATCATTTTATGTGCGATCATTTTGCTTTGACTCTGCTCAATCGTTCTCTTAGCCTGTCAATCTTGCCACTCGTGGGTAAACCGCGTTCTTCCAATAGTCTACGCACCGTCGGCGCATCCATCTTCTCGATGGATAACTTTGAAAATTCAGGGGGCTTCTCCGCTTCTGCCTTGAGAGCAGCTTCTTTTCGTGAAACTTCTTGGCTCAGAGCAAAATCCATTTGTTGACGAAGGTTTACCGAGCGCAACGTCTTGGCCTCCTCACCAGTCGCGCGTTTCCTGATCGTGTCAGCCTCTTTCTGCATCTGGTTACTAACTCGTTCAGCCTCTATTATATCTTCTTTGGCTGCGGCAGTTGCCACGACCGCACCGACCACGACAGTGATGTCATCCATCTTCCCGCCAAGCTTCTTTCCTGATATTGCCGATGCTACACTCGTAGTCAATGCACTAAATGCTCCGAGAGCGCCTTTCTGTTTTGATGAAGCGGCAGTGCCAATTGCTTTCGCTTTGGCTGCCTCAATCGCGAACGGGGACTCGAACATTGGATCCTCTGCGTTCTTTCGCGCTTCGACCACAAGTGCCTCAGAAACAGCTCTTGCAGCAGATAGAGCGCCAGCACCTGCTACTTTGGCAAGTGCGTCACTCACTACAAGCTCTATGTTTTCGTCAAATATATTGTCAAACAACCCGTCTGAACCGGCTATCACCAGATCGCCCGGCTGTACGGGCACCTCAAATTCTTGAGCATCGATTGCCAAGTCAACGTCTTTATTGAGAGGTTCATATCCAAGCTGGTACGGACAGTTGAAGTAGTGCTCCTGCGGCGGGGAGGCGAACAAAACTTTGCCGTCGCGGACAACTCGGAATCCGCTATCCCCAATGCTTGCTGCACTGAGTTTGGTTCCAAGAAGCTCGATTATGACAATTGTGGAGGCACCCGGAAGTTTTGTATTCTCCTGTGCAACTTGGATCAGTTTCTTGGGATTTGGGCTCGCGAGTGGGTTCTTTGCCAGCGCCGTATGAGCCTTGGCTGCTTCGTAAGTCAGCACCCGAGCATACATGCCGGGATCTATGCCTTGTTCATTGAAGCCTCCGACGCCGTCAGCAAGATAAATCTCCCCCCCACCGTTTTGATCTATATGTACGAACCAAGCGTCCTCCCCACCTTTCGATATCTTATCAGGATGCGGAATGTTAGAGCCCGCGGAAACAAGAGATAACCCGGAAGCGGTGACACGAAACGATCGATGCCCGCGGGAGGCAGAGCGGGCAAGTTGGCTAGCCGGAAAAGTGTGACGCCGAAGTGAGTGGAGTGCCATACACCTACTGGTCACGTTCACGGAAGACATGGAGCGAAATCTTTTGTTTTCCGGAAAGACGCCCAAAAACTTTTGAGCAATTTTTTTCTGTTTTAAAATTTATCAAACTCCAAATACTTGCTTATTACCACTTTGCTTGTAAACCAAGCAACAATTATATTTCATTATTATTAAATAACATTTAAGATTACAAATATATAAAATAATATGATCTTATTATTATTATATATTATTATCATATTTAATATGTATATATATGCATGTTTCGAAGGTATTTATTAATATATTATTACTTTACTGCGCCTCGAGCTGGCGTTTGTCGTCGAGTGACATGTCGAAGAGAGCGGAAAGCTACTTGGATGGAAGTTTCGAGCCTCGCAACGCGTCGCTCGACAGCCTTTACGTTCTCGCTCAAGCAAGAATGGCTGCAACGCGACTGAGAAGCGAATAAACTAGTTTTTATTCAGCTAGGTTTCACCTCCAGGAATAAAAACAGCATATTATTGCATGCACAGCTGCTATATATGCCGATACACCTGGGAACGGACCCACGTAATCACGTTTCATACTGTTTGCTATATCCCTGTGGAAGATTTTTATTAGTACGTAAATTGCCGTTGGCGTCAGATAATAATATCTTCCTCGCCATATCTTCGAAGGCTCCACTAACTTACGTTACGTATGTACATATATACGTATTCTATCGTATTCTATTATATATATGTAATATATTGTAATATATATATATATATTATAAACTATATATATATGTACCATATATAATACATTTTTTTTTCGTTCCATATATATCTTAAATTATTGTACTCATTTTTGCCCCAAGTAAGTATATATGATACGAGTAGTACAAGCAAGCAAGTATCACTTATATATATATTAAACGTGGGGTTGTAATGCCTAACTATTGCCCCCGTGGTCGAGGGTTAGTTTAATTGGGGTTTGCAACAGGGTTCGGCTGGGTGTAAAATTCGTGTGCACCGTATATTCCGCGTCGGGCCCCATGCATGGTGTCGGTCGTTGGATCACTTATATATATATAATTATATATATATATATATATATATATATATGTTTATTTCCAAAAATTTATAATTCGTAATCTTATTATATGTACTCGTAATAACACCTGTCAGTCAAACAAGATGAAGCAGGCCTTGTAAGCGTGGCGCATTAGGAAGTGCGGCAAACCACACTCGCCGATCCGACACAAGCCACGTTGCAAGCTCACGGACGATGGGAGCCGAATCTACAATAGAAACCTCATGCACCAAACTTCGTATTTCGAACTTGGCGACTTTCGACAGTTTTCGTCATACTTTGCCCGCCATTCCTGCAAAAGCGTTAGACCAGGAAGAGACTCGCGAGGAACCGAAACAGTCGGCAGCTCTAGTCGCGGGTATCAGCGCCTTAATTCTGCGAGCAAACGTACAATATCTGTGAGTCGGGATACATTCTTCAAGCACAGCGAACCCTTCCTCAATAATGTTTCTTGCAGGTCGAGTACTCTATGCCTCGCGCCACCAGCAATAGGTGGAAGCACCTTACGCCGCGCAATCTGCACGCAAACGTCGAACTCACTATCCTGTACACGTAAGAATCAGTAAGGAAGACGATAGCCACCGAGCCTCTTACCTTTTTGTATGCAGCCTCTCGGCCATCACATAGATCGAACCCGCCCAAACGATACCAGGCAGAGTTTCTGAAAAAGTCGTTTGAGCATGGCGGAGCCCCTCACACGGGACCCATATCCTTGAAAACTATTACTGTTTCGTCTGCTAGGCGAAATGCACGCCATCAAGCATGTCCCCCGGATTCAACTTGGAAGTCAGCCATCAAGCCGCTGCAGTGTGAGCCGAGTGAAAGAGAACTGCTAGGTGAGAATTTATCTTCGGCCAACGTTTTAACTCACTATTAAGTGAAAACAACTTTAAAACCACTCTGTACCCTCTGTGCACATGCAGACCAATTTGTCGAAATTATTGAAAAGAAATGCGACAAATACAGTCTAGACTCAAATAGCTTATCGGTGCGTGCGAATCCACATTTACATTCAAAGCTAAAATGCCAGCGACACTGTTGAACACCTTGTTCCTTTCGTAGACAAAACTTTCAGGCACCAGACTGCTGCGAATCGAAGATCTACGGGAAATTCAAAATGTTTTGACCATGCTAATCAAATGCGGCGCTATTAAGCGAATAAGTTCACAAAGAGTTGTTAAACTTCTTGCTGTCTTGAGTGAACAAATGAAGTTCGCCGAGGATATGAAAATTCAGCAAAACGAAGATACTGGATCTGCGAGATTCCAGTACATCATGAGAGCACTTATTGCTCTATCAATGTCGCTGCAAATCATGGCAGCGGGATTTACAGGGGCAGAAATTTACCGGGAAGAACTTCTTGATAGGCTGGTTGATACTTTTAAGTTTCACCTGACACAAAATGTCTTTGCTTGGTTCGATTCAACACGATTCCAGATCTACAAGGCCAGTAAAAATGCAGTAGACTCAAGTGATCAGGAAGGCACGGCCGTTGTCGCACAGGTGAGGATATGCGAGGGTACATCACGCACATTAAAGCGTAGAGAAGTCGTCTCAGATTTGCAAGCACGGCGAGCCATCCCCTCGGCATCTTTGATGTTGAGTGACATTCTCTCTGCAACACTTGTTGAACTCTCAAAAGTCCTTCGTTGTATTCGCTTGTCAGACGCAATCATACTGCAAATAATAGATTTGTGCATCGCATCCCTGACAGTTGACGGTATATCTCTGATTCAATCAAATGCTGTTGAAGTCGTTGGTGCCGCATTTGAATGTTATCCCAAGCACCGCGGCTGCATCTTAGACAGGATTTTGCTGACACTCCTTAAGCTACCTCCGAAAGACCGCCAAGTTCGAAGATTCATGCTACCACACGATGAAAACCGTTCGATACAAGGCATCTCAGCCATGCTGATGAAGTGCATTCAGTGTAGCGTGCCATCAACTCCTTACGAAATCGCCAGAAATGCAGAATCTAGTTATGCTGCTGCCTTTCAGTGGAGTAATTACTTCTGGAAACAACTTTTAGATGGTTGGCACTCTGCTAGGGCACAAGAAATTGATATCAAAGCCTTGCTGCAAAACGCTGTTCTAGATATCCTTACTGCGCTAGACATGCCAGAGTGGCCCGTTTCGAGTGTCATTTTGCAGAGTTTGTGTGCTCAGCTTTTATCCAGTTTGGGTATGAATTCATCAGAAACAAAGCTCAGAGAATTAGCTTTAGAGATCTTAGGACAAATTACTGCAAAATTAACAGAAGACGCCGTCGCCTGTGACAACGATGACCTCTTGCAAACGTTTACCAAAGATGAAATTGACATGGAGAAAGCAGAAGCTCAGAGTAGTTTCATGGCATTCGGGTTGGCAAACAAGGACATTGCCAAAGTCAGAACCGATGGCACCTTCGGATCTGATGCGCGAATAGAAAGCACAAGAGATTTGGACACGCTTGTTCTTGAGAGCATGCTTTTGTGGTATAATTACCAGATCGCGGACCAAAGCTCGACCTCGCGCAGCATTCCGCCGCAACCTGTGATGTTCTACCTGGCCCAATGGTCGCGAGAATGGGAGAAACAGGGGACAAGTTTCCGTTTGGGCTCAAACATACCCGGTGGAAGTCACGCGGTGTACGAAAAGCTCTTGATGATTTTCAATGAACGAAGCACGGAGTGCTTGTCGCAGCGCCATGGAGGATCCTCGATATTATCTCGAGCTGATAGCATCCGCGTGTGTCGTTTTCTACGGCAAAATCAGCCACTCACTCAGCAGATTGACGTACTGATGCGAAGACTGGTTGGAGCGCTTGAAGACAATGCCATAATGGTACGAGCAGCCGCTGTGCGCGCGGTAGCTGTTGTTATCAGCGCAAACCCTCGATTGTTACATTTGAATCGGATACACGCAGCAATAGAGAGACGACTATCAGACAGCGGCACCATGGTGCGTTCTGCAATCGTTGAACTTCTTGGTAAACATATCATCGATGATGAAGAGGTTGCTGATAAATACTTTCCTGCAATCTTTGAACGCATTTCAGATGTTGGTGTTAGTGTCCGAAAGCGCGTCATCAACGTGTTACACAAGTATTTGTCGCTGACATCTGACTCTAAGTATGAGCGCCGGATTCTCAGATGTCTTGCATTTCGTATCCTTGATGATGATGTAGCCATTCAAGATTTGGTGGTGCGTATATTCCGTAGCATATGGCTGAGTGATGAACATTCAACTGATATCCTCAAGCTGCCATCTGCTGGAACATTAGAGAAGTGTGTTGACGATCGTGCAAAACAGCTGGTAGAAGTGTTGTGGGATGTGTACTGCCGTGTCAGTCGCAAGGGCCTTGCCAAACTTCCCCTTTTGCAAACTTTCCCAATAGTTATTATTTTGCGAAAGGCGATTTTTCCACCAAATGAAGCAATAAAAAGTGGGACTTCTCGAACTAGCACTATTTCACAAGAAAACATGGATAACTTTTTCAGGACTGCGAGACGACTATGTCAAGCTATTCTAAATGGGTTTCTCAGTCATGAAGAACGATTGGACAATACAGCTATAGCAACAGGCAAGATAACTCACAAGGACATAGATGGGACGGATAGGGTGATCGCGAAAGACAGGCTGTTTTCTTTTCCTCCGTCAGTCCGTTATGCACTTGCCCTTCATGTTCTCTGTGTCACTGACAAACGTCTCTGCATTCCACCAGCGGATCCAATGGAATTTGCGACAACATTACATCCGTACATCAAAAGGTCAGAGAATGATCCATACAACTCTATGCAGTTACAATGTTGCATATCTGTTTTGGATGCGGTAATCAGAGAGTCAAGATCCCTAACTTCTGACTTTGCAAATGAAATTGAGAAAGACTTACGTGTCATTTTGCTCCGCAACGCATATCATGGCGTGCTACATCAAGCAGCTCACTGCATTTGCACGATCGCCGATATGCAACCCAGTGCGCACATTCCATCGGGTGCATTGCAAATTACCAGACGCTTCGTTGGGCTGCTCCATCATGTGCATGATCAGCAGTCCATGTCTCCTGAAGAGCATGCGCATATCCTTCGAGCAATTTTTGTGCTTGGTCAGATGTCTAGATTCGGCGCTGATGCTCTCGAAGCCTCTGGGGAAGATTCTATATCTCCGGCATCACTATTGCGCATGTTCCATCATTTTCTTTGTCGGCCGGGTAGTTCTGATTTCAACATTAAACGCAGTGCACTGCAAGCATGTGGTTACACTTTTGTTTCACGCCCACGTTTGATGCTATCCCCTGATGGCGACTTTGGTAAGGCCTCTATGGACCGGATCATGCGTGCGGCTCTGAGCCGCTCTGCTGAAAGTGGCATCAAAGAACAGATGCTACAGAATCTAGATGACTTTTTCCGAGAGGAAGAAATCAACATTTTGGTACCAATGACAGATAAAGTTGTCTATGATATTCAGTCAGAAAATGCAGGAACGCAATTTCTATCGAAGTTCAACAACCCCTGGACTGCGCTACGTGGAAGTCGACAGCTCTGTCCAGCTGACGATAGTATCAAGCCTCAAGACCGCAACCGAATTACGCTTGAAGGAGAATTTCAAGTTGTAAACGGTGAACACGAAAGTCACCTCGCAAATGGTGTTGCTCAGCGATACTGGCCTGATATTCTTCAACTTTGCGTTGATTCAGTTGCATCTGTCAGGCTTCAGGCATTGCACCTCGTGGAAGTTGTATTACGTCAAGGTCTTGTGCACCCGATGTCATGTTTTCCGCACCTGATTGCTCTGCAGGCGGACCCTACCAATAACATCCGAAAGCTTGCTTTGCGAATGCTGAGGTATCAACAGGGCAGATATCCCGATTTCTTTGATAATCAATTCAGTGCCGGGATGCATTTGATGTTCGAGTTTTGTCGAAGACTGCTACAGTTACTCAGGCAGGCGAACGATGACCAAACGCCATCCAACCATGAGGTGATATAGCTTTTTAATGACTTTTTTTTTTTGGCCTTCTGAATGTGAACTTCAACTACATGACCGTATAAAAGGCAGTGAAAGTGGCAAGCGCAGATGACATCAGCCGTGGTTGTGCAAATATATACAAAATGATAAACCAAAGTCGTCATGCACGTTTGAGGACCATCCGCGCAATGCTCCGCCAATTTGAAGGTGATGCATCAAGATCAGAGATTCCGTACTTGTGTTTTCTTGCAAATGTCATTTCTATGCTGCCATACACAACAAATGACGAAGTTTTATTCGTCGTCTTCCACCTCAATCGAATAGTTTCGCTTCGCGCTGCCACAGTTCACGACGCACTTCGTGGACACCTTGAAAAAGCTGGCCGTCTCGCGGCGGGGAAAATATCGGAACGAAGGGTGGATTGCACAACGCGTCGAGATATTGAACTTTCAACCATTCTGTCGTTGATCTTAGCGCTAAAACAGCATTTTGTTAGAAATTTTGAGCTTACTGCTTCTCGGATTCATGCATACACACCTTCAGAATCGCTGAAAACAAATGAATTACTTCGATCTAAACGGGAGGGTGGCAATCTCGATGTTTCTTGGGTTGATCCAATGGCAGGAAATAGTGTTGATGGGAGCGTACGCCAGGCAAATATATTTTTTGCGTTGTTGCACGAAAATGCAGACCAACAGCATATCCCGCAATTCGTGGACGGGTCCGAACAGGTGTTGCGCAGGAAATCATCCGATCTCGCTGGTAGAAGAACCAACAGTGAGTATCAACTCCTCCTGGTTGGGAAAAACAATTTTAATTGACAAAAATGTTTGTCCCGGCTAACTAGCTAGGATGCCGAAAGCGCGGAAAAGAGACCAACTTTGCCCCGCACAAGAAGATTGCGCAAACACCGTGAGATTAATCCAAAGACAAACAAGATTTGAACTCCATAAAAGAGAGTGCCTTGCTTGCTCTGTGCGTGCAATCAATTCTACCTGCTTTTCAAACTTGGATACCTGCATCGTGAACAAGCTGCAACTTACTCGGTGCTGAATTTAAAATCGAACACTAACTCTGCACTGTACGCGACCTCGACTCCCATGCACACAAACGTGCCAAATCAGTTGCATGCATTTTGTCACATGCGCCTGCATTCGAGCATCTGAACATGTTTGATCGGACATCATCTCCGCTCATATCAACTTGGATTGCTATGGCAACTGCAGCCGCCACAGAGACATCCGCTGGCTCGCAAACTATTGCCAACTTTGCATGCGGATCCCACCTTATGCGGCGACCAAAGCTGACGCCCGAGTTGAGTATAGCGGAAAAATGAAGTTGAACATCGTGGCCACGCGCCATTGGATTTGGCAGTTTGATGATTTGAACCGCGATGCCGCAAGATATCGCTCTTCTGTACAGCTTCACATGATCGTTGTATTCCAAGTTTTTGAGGTCATCGTTACCACAAGTATCTACAACTCGTTCTTTACCACAAACGAGGATAGCATCGAAACATGACTCGTGGAATGAGATGTGAAGCGCCTCGCTAATGTCTAGGATTTCCAGTCTAGGCATGGCAACAAAAGTCAAGGCATATCTAAGTTCCGCAAGAGTGAATGAGTCATTTTGCAAGTGGAAAACAGTTCGATCTTCAGCATTTTGTTGATTTTTCAAGCCAATGTAATGTTTCTTGAGAGCTGCAGCTGGTTGGCCCTGTAGCAACGGAAGTTGCGAACGGTGGTATTTCCAATTGCATGTCGATAGACTTGTAGATAATGAGCCAACTTGCTCACATTGTCGTGATTTCATTTTACCAAAAGTTATCGCCTTTATGGCACTAAGTTTTCCCCTTATTTGAGTGACATCAGGCCGCCCACGGGGATCTCGAACAAGTATCCAAAGGACGAACGATTTGATGACCGGCATATAGTCGAGCAGGTGCAGCGATTTCTGAGGGATGAGCTCAACGCCCTGTGTGACAGTTCGTAAGAAGAATCGAATCCAGTCAACATCATACAGCTGAAAACAGGGAACAACCAAATAACCAAATAAACGTTACGAAGGTAGCAAGTAATTATATTGCTGTGTGAAAACTTCATTAATTCATCGGAGGCAGGTTTGATGTTTTGATAGTGGGATTTTCGCCGTGCCCGGATGGAAAGGTCGTCAGATCAAATCGAATTTCAAGACGTCCGTAAACGATGCACACTTCGAAATGATGAGGAATGGATATAATAAGAATTAATACTCCCTTACATGTACTCATTTGCGAGTATTTCAAACAATAAGCAGCCCAGAGCCCATGCGTCCACACGATCGCCACAGTCACTACAATTACGTCGATCGGGTGTCTCTCCATCGATTGATGCTATTTTGCTAATCATTAGCATTTCAGGTGCCTTGATGTACTCTGTTCCATGGCTATGCAGTGTTCCTGCATTATGTAACCCTGCATAACGGCGACTCTCCCCAAAGTCAGATATGAGGACACGAAACGGCGGAACTTCATTCCATCTCTCTTGCGATGGGTCCCAAAAGTCCTTGACTGAACAGCTTGTCTCTGGTTCTAAAAGAAAGTTGTCCGCTTTGATGTCGTAGTGCACAACGCCAAAATCTGAAAGTGCGCAAACAGCATCAACACAAAGCGAGAATACATTCAAATGAAGCTGAATCGGCAGGCACATATTTCCTGCCTCAATACTGTAGTTTTGCGAAGCTCGCCAGCATTTCAGAGACGCTGGATATTGTCGCATTATGATGAAAGCGTGACCAAAAGCAATACCATAGTCACAAAGTTTCACGACGAATGCTTCTTTTTGCATTTCCTCAAGCACCTGTATTTCTGAGAAAACGGAACTCGTTTGCCATTGACCAGAACTCTCGAAAACCTTTGCAGCTGCATCATTCCATGTATCGACCTTGAGCTCAAGAGATAAAGAACAATGGTATACATCTGCATATGATCCACGACCAATAAGTTCAAGAGATGTATATTTTGATGGCTCAAAAAGACTCTCGCAAGAGATGCGAAGAAGGCGTATTTCATCCCAACTGAGAACGTGTCTGTGTGACAACAACAGGTTCTGGGCCGAAGCATTTGCACGACAGTTCACATGCGAGCGAAGAGATCGATAGCCGGCCTCTGTCCAGTCTTGAAGCTGAACGCTGGTGCATTTCCTTGCAGGGATTTCATTCCAAAGAATATTTCCTCGAGTACTAGTAGCAAATGTAGCTAATACTAATTCAAGAACATGTATATGGATCCTGTGAGCATCATACAATCGACGCAGCTTACGACCCACAAAATATGTAAGAACTTCATATGGTGAACACGACAATGGAATTTCGGATAACTCGGTACCTTTCAGAAATTTGACATCTGCTGATGCTTTCTGCGGATCTTTCCTCGTCATATGGAAAAGATCCACGATATCTGTTACCTTCGAGTTTAAAACTTTGTTGATGCCGCCGGGAGCATGACATCTATCCATCCTCGCGCTCTTAACTCTCAAGGCTTGTTGATGAAAGATATCGTGTTCTAGGCCAATTTCATTAATGACAAATTTTGCAAGATGATGTTGAATGACATAATCCGAGCAAGTTGTATAATTTCCAAC
>Ga0302114_10000816_pt1 | contig 21090 bp, 14 predicted proteins | sample AG5_Surface_MG_FD_203107 | JGI IMG/M metagenome (GOLD analysis project Ga0302114, IMG submission 203107) | Marine microbial communities from Western Arctic Ocean, Canada - AG5_Surface | ecosystem: Environmental > Aquatic > Marine > Oceanic | place: Canada: Western Arctic Ocean | collected...
GCACGTACCCACAATTCTATCATGATTTAATAACCATGCGGGGGGCTATGCCGACACACCTGGGAGCGAACCCACGCAATCACGTTAATCACGACTACTCCTGTTCCTCCCTGGAGAATTTTTATTATTATATATAAAGAGCTTCACAATAATAACAATAAGGCTCCAGAGACCGGAGAGTGGGTGTGTGGCGTGGGTGTTGGCGTGCGTCGGAGTTTGCGTGGTGCGTCCGTTCCCAGGTGGTCGGCATAGCCACGCGGCGCGGCGCGCGGGACGAGACCGCGGCGCGTCCGGCGCAGGCGATGCGGTTAACGGCTAATACGAAAAGAAAACCGTGAGTAGTCAGTGTGGTTGAAGCGCTTAACAACCGTGTTTATTACGAAGGTATGAAGAAGCACCGTACGGAATTGATCGGTTCCATCTGAATTAGACAATTAAAACACACCTTGAATACTCGTAGGTAAAGCGTGGCTGTTTTGTGTTAATACCCTTGGATTCAGTGACGTGCGTCAAGAGGTAAACCAAGATTTACGAGTTAAACGTAGAAAAAACGTTGAATTGGGTGTAAAAATGTCGACAATGTATGAGCGAATAGACCGTGATGTTTGATTAACGATACCAGGTGACTGCACATTTTTCAATATGTTAGTTGTTGACATCGAGTCCTGTAATCAACGGCTATGCCGAATATATAATAATAATCAAGACCTTCGTTCGATCGTACGTATACGTAATAAGTTTCGAAGGTAATATATATAGACAATCAAGTTTTATTGCTGGCTGCTTGATGGGAGAAAAAGAGGACAAGCTGGAAATTCAACACGGTGAACGTCGTGATTTTGACGAAGACACTTGCTTGTCATCATGGTGATTGAAGTGCATAGCTGGAAAATGTCCAAGCATCAGGTGATTACAGTGGGCGAGTCACGGCCGGTGAAATCCTTCAGCTTAGAGGTTTCAAGGGCAACTTGAATGAGTGGCGCGAGTGCTTCCTGTGCGTCCAAGTTTTGCTTATCGGCGTCAGATTCATATTGCTCGATATACATTCGGACCGTGGCGCCGGAGGAACCGGTGCCTGAAAGACGGAAGATGAATCGGCTTCCATCAGCAAAGACAAATCGTAACCCTTGATTCGAAGCAACTGAGCCATCGATGGGATCGACGTATTCGAAATCATCCGCAAAATCGAGTTCATAGGGTCCATATTTATCGCCTTTCTTTGCGGAGTCAGCGATAGTACGCAAGTGCCTTATCATCTCGTTGCACGGTTCAGTCTCGCAACCTTCGTAGTCGTAGCGGCTGAAAAAGTTCCGCCCATACTTTTCCCAATGTTCTCTGGTGATTTGTTCAACTGTGACTTTCTTCCCACCGATGGGCACATCTTTGTTTCGATATGCAAGGATAGAGAGCCAGGCAAGTACAGCCCAAGGTCCGTCTTTTTCGCGAATATGATCTGAACCAGTCCCAAACGACTCTTCGCCGCAGATGGACAACCTGTCTGCATCCATCAGGTTCCCGAAGAATTTCCAACCTGTGGGTGTTTCAAAACACTCGACCCCCAAAGAAACGGCCACTCGGTCAAGAGCAGCAGCAGTTGGCATGGAACGTGCTAGGCCCTTCAGGCCACCTGAACCGGAAAAGTAGGGAATGCACGACTGAGCATTGGCGGCGATGATTGCAACAGAATCTGATGGAGTCACGAAAAAGTTGCTTCCCAAAATCATATTTCGGTCTCCATCGCCGTCCGAGGCTGCTCCGAAATCGGGGGCTTCCTCTGAGAACATGGTCTTCACAAGCTCTTCGGCATATGTTAGATTGGGATCGGGGTGACCACCATTGAAGTCCTCTCTAGGAACGTCATTCACGCAGCAAGATGGATCTGCTCCGAGCGCATCTACCAGTATCGGTTTGGCATAAGCCCCCGTGATTGCATGCATCGCATCGAATTTCATCTTGAAGTCAGAACGTGTGAGAAGGGACTTGATGAGATCGAAATCAAACACTTTCTTCGCCAGGTCTAAGTAGTCAGAGACGGGGTCGATCACTTCGACCTCGAAATCTCCAAACTTGCTCACTCCACACTTCGTGAGGTCAACATCTGGCATGTCCGCCATTTTGAGGAGCTCGACTGTTTGCGTGTAGCCATAGATTTTGTCCGTTATCTTCTCAGGGGCTGGTTCACCGGAGGAATAGTTGAATTTGATGCCCCAGTCTTCATCCGGTCCACCAGGATTATGCGAAGCAGACATGATGAATCCGCCGTAAGCTTTCCGAGTGCGAATAACAGCCGACGCTGCAGGGGTGGCAAGATATCCATTTTGGCCGACGTAAACTTTGCCTACTCCGTTGCCCGCGGCGATCTTGATAATTATTTGTGCGGCCTCTTTGTTAAACCAACGCCCGTCTCCTCCGAGTACCATAGAGCTTCCCTTGACTTCATCGCTTGGAAGGGCACAAAACAACGCTTGCACCCAGTTTGCCAAATAATTGCCTGAAGAAAAGATGGCCGCTTTCTTTCGAAGCCCGGAGGTACCTGTTTTCTGGCCTTCAATTGGGGTGGTAGGAACTTCTTTCACCACGATTCCCGCGGCAGCAGCGACCGTCTTTACCCGCTTGGGAGGGGCGTTGCTCATTCGGCGGGATGCTGTTCCTGGTGAGATAGCGAGAGGTGGCTTCTCAGATATTCGGTAGTTGTGCACCGTGCTCGGAAACTGCGATCTCGCAGCGTGATACATAACCCGGGAGTATACCAAGTTGTCGCAGTGTCGTGGATATTTGACCCGAGTGCTTCTGGATAAGAGCATATCCCTTGATCCTTTCATCGATACGAGGACAGATAGAGCAGGACAATATATTACTCTTGAAATAATAATAAATAAATAAATAAAGTAATAATAAGGATAATAATATGACAACTAATAATACCTTCGTAACTAATAAGAGTTAATAACGGACGGAAATGAAAGTATAAATAAGTTACCTTCGAAGGTATCACTTACAAGTAATACGAAAAAATAGCCATGGGTCGCGTTTTGGCACACAAGGTCGGGGCACCTTCAACATGCTGAGAAGTAAAGTGACCCGGTGAATCCCCGTTTCCCTTCTTGGACATCACGGCCAAGTATTCAAACAATTTTCGTTTCAAGGTCTCGGGTTCGGTCAAAGACAAAATTAAATAGACGTAACGTGCCTGTCACTGAGGCGGATATCCGTTCAAACGGATCGGTTTGGACGGATCGTGCGGTTGCTTCCATCATGGAAGTGCACAGGCGTCACAACGCAAAATCCAGTGCCTGGGTGTTACCGGTGCGAAGAGCGAAATGCAATAATAACTGATAAATGGTACGAAGGTACCTTCGTATATGGATGAGATCTTATGACTTATTTCTTGAAAAAGAACATGGACAGGAAAAAATCGACGACAAAAATGGCAACAAGTGAGATGACTACTGAAGCTGTAGTTGACTCTCCGACACCCTTCGCCCCTCCAGTAGTTGTTTGGCCCCAGCCACAGCTGATAACAGATATAACGCCACCAAACGCAAACCCTTTCGCACACATTACACCAATGTCAAAAGACTCAAGATACTTTGCTGCAGAGTCAACGATAGCATTTGGAGAGATGCCATATCGGAGGTCGGCAAGTAATATAGAAGATGCCATGCCTACGGTGAACGAGATTACCGAGAGTATTGGAAGGGAGACTGCGCAAGCAACAACACGCGGAGCTACAAGATAATCGACTGGATCGGATCCCAATGTTCGCAGCTGGTCAACCTGCTCGGAAACCTGCATGGTGCCTAGCTCAGCAGCAATAGCAGAACCGACACGACCCGCGAGGACGATCGCACAAATTACTGGAGTGAGTTCACGTGTAAAAGCAAGTCCAAGTAGTCCCCCAATGACTCTAGTTAGCCCGACTTTCGAAAATTCCTTGCAAAACTGTATCGTAAACACCATGCCGACAAATGAAGAGGTGAGCATGGCAACTCCGAGAGTATCTGGTCCAACTCGGCCAATTTGCTGCAAGGTCTGCTGCATGTTGAGCTTCCTATGCCACAAGACGCGTTTGATGACCAAGCCAAGTAATAGGAACGTGTAGAGGGTACGCCAAATGAACTTTGGAGGCTCATAGCGTGTAATTTTCTTTATAAGATAAGGCGTTATAGCTTCATTCACACCACGCACTGGGTCTTGGGTGCCGCCTTCTGAAAAGTTAGGTTCTCCGACGCTGTCGCCGGCGCTTAGACCGAGAGCCGAAGAGTCGCGAGGTGATACAGGACGACCTGTTCGATGCAATCCTCTAGCGCGCAAGAATACTCTTGAGCACCCCGTCATGCGCATCGTCGTTGAAGGTAAAGGCCGTCCAGCTTCGCACCGAGAAATAATCAAGTTTTGGCAACGAGGCCGGTCACGCTCAAAAGTTATGCCGAGACTCAATGCTTCCGCTCTTGCTACGAATCCAGGGGTTGGTTTTGATGTCGGATACCTGAGTTTACCGGATACATCGTTGGGTGAGGGTATTACTGGGGGCCTGTTCGTGGCCATTGTTGTGAAACCTTGGGTCAAGGCGTTTGGATTTGACAAAAGCTTGTTGAAGCGGATTTGAAATATTCCCTTCAGGTACGTACATAGATACACTACTTTATTTGATTGCGAGAGATATATGATAAGAGACTCTTATTATTACCTAATAATAATAAAAATTCTCCAGGGAGGAACAGGAGTCGTGATTAACGTGATTTCGTGGGTTCGCTGTTTATTTACACATTCGATAAAATATGATTTAAAACATTAATTTAAATCAAATTAAACATTCTTCTAAAGATAATAATATTATTATATTTAAGATCTTAATTAGCATGTTGATATTTATTTGATGCCTTCGAAGGTAATAACGTTGATATTTATTAATAAAGTTTTTATACATCGAACTGAAAATGAGAGATTTAAATCGTACTTTTATGAGTTAACTTAAATAGTTCATAGAGCAAACAGTATAACGACGTTTCGGCTTCCATGTATGGGAGAGAGTCAAGTTAATAGACCTTAAAGTTTATATGGGAAGTTTAACTCGCTCATTTGAAGGTTTAAATTATATTCCGCACAGAGCGAACAATCTCTCGCCATCACCCATATATACATGAATTCTATACATGAATTCTATATCTATATATAATGCTTGAATATATATATATATACTAGATATATATGATTGTGATATGTAATAAGTAGGGATGGGACATTTTTTAATAATAAACTTATTACCAATCAATAATCAAGCAAGGTTTATTATAACATATATATATATGTAATAATATCATAAATAAATAAAGATATTAAGATTAATATATATATTATAACTTATTTATTTAAAAGATTTGATATATTTAATATTATTACGAGGCTGGTCAGACTGCTGGGTGTTTCCCCGATTTGTCGCTGACTGCCACTGCGTCAACCGACCATCGTTTTTCGCCGGGAAAAAAGTCTCGAGGCGTCCGTCGCGCCCCCCCAACACGCCCCGCGGGCGTCACAGGGCCGGCCGCGGCCGTACCGAGCGTCGGCGGCCGCGAAAGAGGTGTCCGACCGGCCTGTTGACCGACCCTCGAGGTCGGGTTCGGCAACTTGCCGCGCGCGCACGGGCAATCCCAAGACAATCCCTGAACCTCCTCGCCATGAAACGCCCAAAACCGCCCTCTTCTCGGTCCAGGCCCACCGGCATGTGTGCGCATCCTTTCACACCCGGGGGGTCTGACTAATTGCCCATAGGGAAAGTGACCGTTGGGGAGGAATGCGAGGGCCTTCGAAACCACCCGGACCGGCGATTTTTTTGTCTTGGCGCGCCGCGGACGTCGCGCCGCGCCCCGGAACCCGGCGACCTCGACGCCGAACGAAAACCCGGAACCGCACGGATCCAAAGACGGGTCGAATTACAAGTAAAATTTTGGCCAAAAAATTGGCCGGACAGGCCCAAACACAAATTCGGGACAGTCTCATCCTGCCCAGCCTCGTATTAATTCGGTTTTTTTTTCCAGCGCTTCAGAGCTTCTCAGAACTTTTGGCAGCCTGTATATGTCTTTTCAGTCAGCACTTTTGATGTCCCTCGGCAGCAGCAACCAGGCATTGCGCGCATGTATTGAGCCCGCGTGGATGTCAAAGCGACAAACAGGCGCCGCAGAAGTGTCAAACATGTTTGTGCATCACATTTTAAAGCAGATCGCGACTTTACATGGACGCGGTAAGCATGGCGAAGCCGAGCAGGCGCGATGTCACGGGCGTGGAAACTACTCGACGAGTTATGAACCGTCAACAAAAGTGCGTTTGCGCGTTCGTGTTCTTCTTCTGTTCGCCCTCGCGGGGATACATTTTCGGCATGTCGGCTCAATGAAAACGTTATTCACATACCATTTGCACTGCACACGGCGTTGCGCGGCTCTTTGCGTGAAGCCGCGGCGCTGGGGAGCAACTGAACGCGCGCCAAGTCGAGCAGAAAACCGTGTTCAGAGAAATATTCATAATAAAATATAATATAAATAAATAGAGAATAAGAGTTGCTGCAAGTAAGTAATTCCTCCGGCAGAATTTTTCTTCGTTGTATTATCGGTAAGCACACTGCGTCATTCGTGATGGACGCAGGACGGCGGGGTATCACTTTCGAAGAAGGCAAGAAGCGCTTTCGGCTTCCGACTTCACCGACGAGACGGGTAGAAGCAAGATAGGTGAAATGTTCTCCCTTTTTCAGGCCACTGCTTATTTTGGCCAGGCAACAAATGTTTGGCAAGACGAAAGGAAAGCGAGTTCAGCAAATTATCAATAAAAACAGCTCTATACAAGGGAGTGCCTCAGCTCTATATACATTTTCCCAGCAGATCTAACACTGCAAGTGCATATATATGCCCAGCTTTAGCGCAAAAGATTTACGTGAGGCTTTGCACGATCTGGATTCGCTTGATCCTAAGACAGATTTTACCACAGTCGCCAACTCCGAAGGCCTCCAGGCAACCCTATCGGCTTCTATATATCCGATAACAAGATGCGACTGCAAAATTGGGAAACTAAATAACGGTGGTCAGGGAAGAGTGACGCGCGCTACCGCCGCTGCGCGTATGCATCCCCGAAACGTTTTCGCGGACACAAGTACAGACTTCTTCGTTCTAGGCAAGCGCCAACCGTGCTTTAGACCTTTTGTTGAACAGAGCAGCGTCAGTCGATGGCACGTCAATTTTAAAAGCTGGGAGGTAACTAGGGCCTTGAATCGTGCGCTTCTCATTGATGGTTATGGCCTGGTTTCATGGGACATTCCGAAAGGCCATCTATGTCCACCGGTTGCCAATCGCGCAAATTACATACATTGGCTGGAAGACCTCCTACAACTTTCGCGACCTAGTGGCGGCCCTAACATAGAGTACGAAGGCGTGCGCGGTATTGATATCGGCATAGGATCAAACTGCGTGTTTCCTTTACTAGGGGCAGCCACGAATCGATGGTCTTTCGTTGGAATAGATGTTACAGATGTCGCCCTGAAATGGGCAGATAAAAACAGACTTGACAATCCTATTTTAGCTACCCAAATTCAAGTTCGGGACGCTAGAAATTCAGCAAGTATCCGGGATCAGAACACCAGCACGCTTTTTTGCACACACGCGAGGGAACAGTTTACTTTCTGCATGTGTAATCCACCATTTTTCGAAACGATGAAACATACAAAACAAAACCCAGGCACCAACTTCGGTGGCACGCACACCGAAATGTGTTGTTCAGGTGGAGAAGAAGCATTCACGCGTCGTATATATGACGATTCTCTGATGTCAAGGGATCGGGTTTACTGGTATACGACCATGTGTGGTAAAAAGGAGACCATGAGGAAATTGCGGCGCTTGCTGGATATGGCCAAGGTTCCTGCTATCAGAACTGCACAGTTTTTACAGGGAAAAACTGTCAGATGGGGAGTTGCATGGTCCTTCTCTCCACAAGCTCGGCAGACATCGATAGTTCCGTTGCGATTAGGAACGGAGATCAAATTCAATGTACCGACGCATATCAAACCGTGCTGGCGTGTTACATTCGAGCCACATGCAAATGAGAGTAGCCGTCTGCCAGAGGAAGTCACCGAAGAGGTCTTCCTCGTGCTTGAGAAGTGTGGATGCGGAATTATGACAGACTTCAGTTCTTACGATACGTTCAAATACATGTGTGTAATGGGCGGTTGCTCATTACGGATAAATGGGAGCAACCAATTTTGGGTGAAGATCCTTAAACCTTCTCCCGGAGCTGATGTTGTCGTCACAGCAGCATGTGATGACAAGTCAGCCGCTTGTCCCAGAATGCAGCACCGCTTTACATTGACTTGGGAAGCTACCAAGGCGCGAATGACCAGGCGAAAGAACATAAAGAACTGATTGTACCACATCCGGCGCATCATCTAACGTCACCGCTACATCGTCGTGTGCATCGAGCACATAGGCTTGAAGGTCGATGTGTATCATGACAACAATTAGCAACATCAACCACTTACGTAACCATAGCCATCATTAAAAAGTATCCAAGATAACGGTGCATGATGAACTACGAAATTATTATATCATCGTGTTTGAATCAAAAGTCATGCCTGTATCATGTTATTTTGCTATCATACGTGTATGTATGGCTGTGACATCTTGATAACTGAGACCGAGGTCACCATGTATGAAAATCTTCAATTTTTATTTTGACTATCATACAAGCAGTGGTTTTGTGATTACCGACAAAAAGGGTCAAAAAAACAAACAATTTTATGACAAAACAGCAGGCAGTTGTGTCCATGCAAAAAAGCATAACAAGATAGAATTCAAAGTGGAACGATCAGGATATATCTGGAGTATCCAAATACGCGACGACAACGGGTGATGCCTGTGGTATGGCCGTCCTCACCAACGTACTTGCCGCTCTCATCATATAAAGGCACAAGTCGCGTGCCTGGACGAAGTAGGGTAACTGGAAAGCAGCTCTGAGCTAAAAATGTATCGTGTATCGCAGGTTGCTTGTTGTGTACGGTAAATAGAAGTGCAGAAAGTCTTGGCTCGAAAACATCGAAAGAAAATGTCTCGTTGAAAAATGGCTGTGCACGAGGTCCGATCCGATCGTGAGTGCTGAATGTAGAAGTAACATGCGATTTGTTGTCTAGGATGCTTCCAGTCAAACAAACTCGAACATAAGTCGACGGGGCTTGTTGTAAGCGGAGCTTTTCAAAGAGATTCCAGCCAGAGCAGGCCACAACAGTGACAACGAGCTTAAGAGCCGGGACATCGGGTAGATCGAGGTTGGTGCTGATGAGGTATTCTGGCTTGCGAATAAAACCACACCCTCCATTCGCCAGAAACTTTCCCCGGTTTATCCACATTGAGATGTCATCTGCCTGAAAGTTCAGCGCTACCACTTGTGCTCCTATGGACCACGCAAGAGAAGGATCGAAATTATCTGACAGGATTCGTTTGGCAGACGGATAGCACCTTAAGATGTGCCGCTTGGCAAATGCAGCTATCAGTTCCCTACCAGCTTGTTTTACTTGCCCGTGAAGTTTTGCTTCGCTCCATGAACAGGAGCATAGTGTTTTGAGTAAAGTGGCTTTATCAACTGTCGCGATTTTCAAATTTTCAACGTAAACGAGGGAGGTTAAGTCCGTCTCCGCATTATTTTCTTGCCCTGACGTAGAAGGCGAAGATGAGTGCGTGCACTGTGCTCTGTGTTCTGGAGAGTCCCTGTCTCTGAATGCCGACCGATCGAAATCTGTTGCTCCACCATTCCGAACCGGAAATTCAGAATTTGTTGTTGAGTTTATGAACATTTCGTTTTGCTGAGTACTTGTCGCGCAACAGCAGAAGGATTCAACTCGCCTTTCCTTTGTCAGAGGGCAAACATGCAGAGAAATGAATATGAGAAAAGTTTGCTAAACAAACGAGTTTCATAGCTTACATGAACAAGGCCTTACGTCAAGGTGTTTGAGTTTGCTGCGAATCAAAACCTTTCCCCTGAGAGCAGCTGGGGAAAGCCATGTTTCTCGGTGCATCTCTGAGGGAATAAAGAGTTTTTCTTTGAGCTCTTCATCAAGTATTCGCGCCAATTCAGAGCATTTCTCAATGCTGCAACTGTTCTGAAGGGTGATCATAACTGGGAAGTCGGACACCGCATGGGAAAACTCATATATGATCCTGATTGCATTTCGAAATATGATCGGTGAGGTTGCGGTTCCCCCATGCATGACTACTGGTCCATTCCGCCCGCCATCATAGCAGTCAAGCTCTATCACCCTGCAGCCATGGAGCAGAGCACGCTTGATAGCTGCAGAAGAGGGGTCAGAAAAAAGCTGATCCCCTTGTAGATAGGTGTTATGTGAGCTGTTGATATAATAATGCGAGAGCGGCTCGTTCATCGAGTCCTCATCGATTCTGGGGTTTCCAATGATAAGGTTCCCCGAAGCGAGCACAAATCTTTGAAAAGCCACGTTGATGTCATATTCTTCACGCAAACTTTCGGCACGTAGATCACACTGCGAGTTTAAGAAGAAGTGCCGGAGTCCTTCACAAGTTATTATTCCGTCGTCTGCATTGAAATATCCAGCGAAACAGGTTGCAGCGACATCGCAACAAGGATGAAATGCACGAGGAAGCTTACGGAAGAACTCGATGCCCTGCGTGTGGCGAACGTGAGGTGGAAGTAGAAATATTGTTGGGAAAAAAGTTGGAGAGTCATAAGTGCATGCGAAGAAATTCATTCAAACCTCGTGATCAGTCAAACAATCGAGGTCGAAATGGTTTGATATCGTAGGCCTGGAAAAACACATCCCCATTCACGCCGGACATCCCGATGTTCGTCTGCAGCCGCCTTCTTCCTAACAGTGCAGAATATAATGGCAGGGTTCACCATCCTTTATATTATTAATTCTTGCTGCTGGCTCTAATTTTCCTGCAGGAACCATTTATTATTATTATATATTATCTTCATATGTAGGATATATAGATATTAACTACGAAGATATTATATTCAACATTGATATCCGTCCAAATATTGATCCGTCCGGACGGATATCCGTCAGTAGACATAGGCACTAGCTAGATAGCTAGACTGCCTTCATTCGTATTGATTTTGTATATGCCACCACGCCCAAAAATATCGTGTACAATACATAATCTTAATATAATATATTATTATGACATATTCTATACATGCATGCATATTATTTGCAGACTTATTATATATATATAAATATCTCATTATATTACCTTCGAATGTATTAATAGACTAAAAAAAAACTGATCATTATTATTGTACCTTCGAAGGTACCTTCGAAGGTACCGAAGGTATGTAATAATAATAACTTTACAGGATCGAACGAGGACTGTGTGTGATTCGCTCCATGTGGGTCGGCATAGCCTCAGAGGGATAGATGGTTAATTGTGGTATGCGTTGAACTAATTACACTCGTAATGAAGTGAAGTAAACTAGACTATGAAATTTCACGTACAGCAGAGACTATCATCCGGAAGAATGTAATCGTGTTGTTTATATAGTACAGTTGCACGGCCATATCAGCCTGTATATTTCACGCACTTCACACATGGTGTCGTCCTGGGAATACACGACGTCTCGTCTCTGCTCTCGGAGATGGCGAATGGTGCGTCTAGGAGCACAAATGACGTTTCGCGTCCACCCGTATTGACGCGTTGTTCTGCTCAAACTTTCAGCCTTTACTTGTTTTGTACGCGTAGAGAAGCAAGTTGTATCTGATAGTGGTTCTGATAACGTTTACACCGATGAGGGCAAAGTAAGTTGGAACTCTGCTTGTAGTTAAGGCTTCGACAGTGCTTAACAACCGTGTTTTCCTTGGACCGAGTATGAAAAAGGTACTCTTGGATTCGGTGATATTGGGAAAGCTAAACCATGATTTACGAGCTAAAAGAAATTTAAAACTCTTGGAATGGGTGAATGTATGAAGGGCTTAACCAAGATATTCGAATTAAAAAAATAAAAATGTCATCAATGTAAGGAACGAATAGACCGTGATTTTTGATAAACGATACCAGGTGAATGTTATATTTTTCACAGTCAAAAATGTCGACAATGTATGGAACGAATAGACCGTGATGTTTGATAAACGATCCCCAGTGCACCGGACATTTTTTACAGTCAAACATTTTCCGAATAGTGTAGATGCGGCTATGCCGAATAAGGCTCCAGAGACCGGAGAGTGGGTGTGTGGTGTTGGCGTTGGCGTGCGTCGGGGTTTGCGTGGTGCGTCCGTTCCCAGGTGGTCGGCATAGCCATGCGGCGCGGCGCGCGGGACGAGACCGGGGCGCGTCCGGCGCGCGCGCGTCCTGCGCACGCGCGTCCGGCGCAGGCGATGCGGTTAACGGCTAATACGAAAACAAAACCGTGACTGTAGACGCGCACGGATCGATCACACGTTTCGTTTGGGAACGGTCGAAATCAGCGCCTGAATAACGAAAATCTGGATTCGGACTACTTCGCATACGTTTCTCGAGTGAAACCACGTCAATTAGCGAATTATCATCAACTTGAATGCCCATACGAGAAACGGGTCATTTTACTGTTAATACCCTTGGATTCAGTGACGTGTGTCAAGAGGTAAACCAAGATTTACGAGTTAAAAGAGTTTAAAAAAACGTTGGATTGGGTGTAAAAATGTCGCGACAATGTATGAGCGAATAGACCGTGGTGTTTGATTAACGATACCAGGTGACTGCACATTTTTCAATATGTTGTTGATGACATTGAGTCCTGTAATTTACGGCTATGCCGAATATCTCGCGCGATCATATATATATACATGCAGAGTCTTGTTCGTCTTTTCACCTTCGAGCAACTGCAACACCGTCCTCAGTTGAGATGCTGAAGAAGAGAAGACTGCGCAGGGAATCGCGACAAGGAGATTTCTCCCTCGAGAAACCGCGGGACGGCCACGATGGTCTGGTAGGATCCATAGACGAGGTGCTGAGTAAGGTACATGCCCTCGAGACTGCCGTGAAGTGTCAGCCTGAGTTGCGTAGAACTCTCAACGATTTAAACTTGGCTGAGGCCTATCGTGAAGTCGTAGATCTCCCTGGGATTGAGGTCGCAGCAGCCATAGAGCAGGTGATGGTGGCGATCGTGAAAAATATTCTAGCCGATGAGGCATTTGGATACTCCCTTCCAAGTAGAGGTAACACCGACCAAGTGTACGTCGAACAGTTAGATCGAATCGTGCTGAAAGAGAAACACGCTTTCACAACTTTTCATAACACCTCTTCGGTGCGTAAGGTTGCAATCCTGACACGAGTGATGCAGCTCATTCATGGTGTCTTGACACGGGGCATACATGTGACAAAACGTGACCTTTTTTACACAGACGTTAAGTTGTTCCGAGACCAGAAAGATTCAGACTCTGTTCTTGACGATATTTCCTGCCTGCTTGGTTGCACTCGAAACTCCCTTCATGTTGTCGCATCTGAAAAAGGAGTTGTCGTCGGAAAACTAACATATAAAGAGGATGGGGATGAAATAGATTGCACTAAGATGGGTATCGGCGGTAAGGCTATTCCAAGCAACATTGACAAGGTTGATTGTTTTCGTTCTGAGGCAAAGTTTGTCTTACTTGTCGAGAAGGATGCTGCCTTCATGCGACTGGCGGAAGATAGGTTCTACAACCGATTCCCGTGTATAATCATCACTGCAAAGGGTCAACCTGACGTAGCAACTCGTCTATTCCTATCAAAGTTGAAGCGGGATTTGCGCATACCCGTGCTTGCCCTTGTTGACGCAGATCCCTACGGGCTGAAAATCATATCTGTGTACATGCAGGGATCAAAAAATATGGCATTTGACTCTGCTAACCTTACCACGCCAGATATCAAATGGCTCGGTGTGCGACCAAGCGACTTGGACAAGTTCAAAATCCCCGAGCAATGCCGACTCGAAATGAGCCAGAAAGATATCGATACTGGGCACCATATGCTTAAAGAGGATTTCATTCAGCAGAATCCAAAGTGGGTACGCGAGGTAGAGATGATGCTTGGATCGAAGACAAAGGCTGAGATTCAGGCTTTGAGTAGTTACGGTTTTCAATATTTGTCGGAGGTCTACCTTCCACTTAAGCTGCAGGAAGGCGACTGGATCTGAAAAAGCTGTTCGACTGATCTTTTCTTCTCGTCAACTTGCGTTTAATCATTTTTTCAACACATATGGTTGCACAGTCACAGTAGGAACAAGAAAGTCCACGAGGTGATTTTCGCTCTTGCTGTTTAATTGTCTTCTATGTGCTGCTATCTGTTAGATAGTGCGGAAATGAAAGAAAGACATAACAGACGCAGCGCATGTTCATTGAGCAAGTTATCTAACGAAGGTAATGTAATGAAAAAGTGTTATGAATTTTCAGTGTGCCCAATATGGCCAAGGTTTTCAAGTGCAGCAGGGAGGCAAACAAGTGTTTGAAAGCTCAGATTAAAAAAACAGGAAAGAATTGACATCATGTTGTTTGTTTCTGTGGGCAATATCATTGGTAGCATCCCTGGCAAGACGTGTCAAGGTGGATTTTCGAGTTATTTCCTGTGTTTTTTCCAACATTTATCACTTCGGTCTGAGTCACTTTGACCGATCTGTTGTGATCGCAGTCTGCGCCTGCAAGGTACATCGGTCCTTTTTTTCACACTCAATATCAGTGCCGTTATATTATCCATACTTTGACGCGTCTTTGCCAATGTCGTAAGACGTTTGGCAGCGCCTCGTCCATTATTTTGCTCGAGCAAAGAAATTCCAGAAACTCCAGCTGCAATTCTGTCTGGTGCATTGCCACTGCTCAGAGTTCCAAGATGGTCAAGTTCCTCCTTCATAACAGTCTGATCTGTTGAGTCAGTTGGGCAAACCCCTAATGAATTCGAAGTTCTCATTGACGAGCTAAGCAAAATATCAACCGATTCAGCAGCTTCTACGACATCTGTAAGACCATCTGAGCAGACTATGCAGGTGTCAATCTCGTCTAAATCATGAACTGTCACTTCGGGTTCAGCCTTAACGACATGCTTAAGTCCAGCATTCCCGAAGGCACGAGATACAGCGAGTATTCCACATACTCGAATCACCCCGTTGACACATCGTACTTTCCCACCAAGATTATGCAAGCGTGCACTTTCTGTGGGGCAGGTTGGGCGCTGATCGACCGTTTCAAACTTTATCTCGCCAACTCGGTTAACAAGTGTTGCTCTTGAGTCCCCAACGTTTGCCACGAGTATAAGAGGCGGTATAATAAGAAGAACAACAGCAGTAGATCCCGGACCAGGACTTGATGATAGTGGATTTCTTTTCGGATTTTCCCTAGTAGCGACATTGTCGCAAGTCTCAAAGGAACGCTTCAGAGTGCCGGCGGGGTCAGTCAAAAGGTCTGGATCTGCAAGGATAGTCTTTGAAAGATTATCCATGAGGTAAGTCGACACCTGGCAGCCTCCGTGCCCGTCATACACTGCGAAAATCGCGGCGTGACCTTGGCTGTGTAACGCGACGTTCCAACGATCCTCCATCCCGAGACGATTGCCAACAGTTGCACTCACATCAAATTTAATATCATAGTCACCGATTCTATTGGAACAGGAAGCGAACTGGTCAGGAGACACGGATGCCTGATCGGAAGATCGTGCACAAGTTGTAGCGTCGTACCTGAATATTTCGTTTGGCTCACAACCCTCGGATAGACCCCAAGGAAACACTTTTCTTCTACAACTCGACGCGAGCATTTTATGTACCTAAACAGGCAGGCCGAACGTACAGCAGCGCGTCAGTTCTTGTGGTTTCGCTTCTTCGTTGCTGATAAAAGACCGTCCAGCGTGCAACCATTCGGTCAGAATCGCTGTCCGCGGTTGGGCCTTGGGTTATGAAAAACTTTTAGAGGAGTAGGCTGACGAAGTAAAGCCGCAAATTCGAGAAATCCGTTCGGACGTGAAGTCAGGTTATACCTAGCTAGCTCGTACGAAGGTACCAAGGTACCAAGGTAGCTCGCTATATCGTTGACTTTCGGTCGGGTCGGCAAACTGGTAACCATGCATACGATTATTGGTCAGATAATTGGCACTGAGACATACTTGTAGTATCATTCCATTATTAGCATTTTTTAACGACACTCACTTACGATCCTCTAAGTGTTTATGCATACGAACGAACGAAGGTGAAACAAATGTGCCCCTACTCGAGGCAAGTTCCGGCCGGTTGTAACAGCTGTAAACCAACCATATCGTAGTATTTGCACCGACCTGATCTCTCGACAATCAGAATCACGCTTCTAGCGTACCCGAGAAGTACTTTTCGGATCATCACATCATGATTTTCTGAAATTTTCCCGGATTTTGATTGGCCGGCAGGAACTGCGGAGCGGAGTCATTGGTCGAAATCGCCTTGAATGTAATACTCGATTCATGATATGGTATTTACGATAAGCAAGCTCAAGACCTGGCGAAGACACGACGGGCTTTCGCCAAAGCAAAACGCACAGGACGGCGGTTGACATGAAGGTTGATCATAACGCAATGTCCGTGCTTTTCCCTTTGCAGCTGTTTTGTGCCGCTCGCAACCCGCCGCGTTCACTGAGCAAGAGCGCATTGAAGGAACGCCCGTTTTGTTCAGGAACGAGAGCGAGAAAAGCTAGTCGGTCGCCACGCTCTTCCGCTCAAGCTGTGCAGACACCAGCACTTGTTTCAGACATGCCTACCAAGAGCACGCCCCTGGACAAATTCCCAAAGTCGAATGTCCAATCTCGTCAGAAAGTGCTCCCGGCATCAGAAAAGTTTGAGAAGCAATATGCTGACTACTCCACAGGATATGCATCTGTTCCCGGACTGACGTATGAAAGATCCGAATGGATTACTGACATAGAGGGCAAAATCCCAAAAGAGCTGGAAGGCACGCTTCTCAGAAATGGACCGGCGATGTATATAAGAGGTGAAGGTGCTGACAGGTTTGAGAAGTCATACCTTGATGGTGATGGCATGGTTACGTCCGTCGCCCTCAAAGACGGCAAAGCCTACTTCAGGAACAAGTTCGTACGCACGGAAGATTTCGAGAAAGAGGAGGCTCTCGGCAAATATACCGAGCCATCGATATTTACTGCCAAGGATCCACGCAAACCAGCCTTTATCTGGCGCCTTTTTAATGATATCCTTGCGGGGAACTTAAATCGCAAACAGAATGGGGCGTACAACGTCTTGAACTGGGGAGGCAACCTTGTTGCAGTTGACTACAAGAAGCCCTATGAACTTGATCCGGATACGTTAGATACTGTTGGTCATGCGGCCAGTCCCCTTTCATCGGTTATGCACACTTCGCACTATCGGACTGTTGACGAGCCTGATGGTTCTGGTAGGCGTTGTGTCGCGTTCCTCAATGAAGTCGATTGGCGTTCAGAAACCACGGGAGCTGTTTTCTATGAATTTGACGAAGCTGGAAACGAGGTGTCGAGGCGAGCCTACGATTATCCAGCGAGCTACGTGCATGATCTCATCGTGACAGACAACTACTACATTCTTTTCGACTGCCCAATAAAGATTGACTTTCCTGCGGTGTTCACCAAGTACATTTTTGAGAAATCTTGTCTTTCTGAGCTTATTTGTGAAGACACTGATCGGCGGCCGCTCTTTCGATTGTTTCCGCGCCGTGGGGATAGTCGCGAGGTCATCACTATCGAGGCAGATTACTGGTGTTATGCCTACCATCACGTGAATGGTTTTGAAGATTCTGATGGAAAGATAATTTTTGACACGTGTACCTGGGATAAATTTACGCTCTACTTTACAGACATATGCTCCCCAAATGGTCAGGAAAATTTCCCTCGGATGAAACTGAGCCGGTTTATCCTTGACGTCGACAACGGCAAGGCTACACATCACTGCCTCTCTGATCTTCCATGCGAGCTTCCAATCACGAGTTGGGACTACACTGGGAAACCATACAGGCATATGTATCTTTCGAGCTCTGTCGGAACAAACGAAGCCGGTGTTAATGGACCCATGCAAGCACTTACCAAAGTTACGCTTCCCACGGTTGATGCTCTCGGGGATGCACAGGAGGTAGAGTGGATTCCAGGTGAAAGTAAATTTGCCATGGAACCATTTTTTGTTGCACGCAAAGGTGCCATAGATGAAGATGACGGCTGGGTTGTTGCGCTTGTACATGATGCAAACTATGAGAAGTCAGATTTTGGTGGGAGGGGTACAGAAATGGTGATAATTGACGCCAAAAAGTTTGAGGAAGGGCCAGTCGCGCGCATCAGACTCCCCGTCTACATACCTTTTGGGGTACATGGATCGTGGAGTACAAGATACGTAGCTGGTCCACCGAAAAAGGCAGAGCTAGCGGCAATGCAGGCTCAAGAGATCGACAGCTCTCTTGGGACGCGAACGAATTTCTTAGTTGACAACGCGGCCGTGCAATCAGTGCAACCGCCTATCGAGGTGACAAAGTTTGCAACAGCAGCTGCACTTGTGGGCCTATTTCTTACTGCGTGCCAATTCTAAACTTGACCAACAATAGAAATACATGTAACTTTCTCATCGTTTTTATGAATAATTGCAGTAAACAACTATATACATCATGACATCGAGATACTTGAAGCTAGAATGATATCTGATGGCCCCGGTGCATCTCTCATGTTTAGAATTATTCAGGAATTATTTTTCAAGAGTATATATTTCCAAGTAGACGATGCATGGATGCCTGACGGCTAGATGTAATTATCTATGTCTGAGGTTCCAAGTTTCTCTCTATGAATTTTAAATGCGAATCATCGATCGGTCGTTGTCTTCTAATACTACATCCAGTGCTGTTGTGCACACTATACCAGCAGGTTTGATGTACATTTGTTTAGATGTGTCGGACTATTGATGAGAGCCGAAAGAAATGTAAAGGCTGATTTTGTACAATATCAATCATTGTGTGCGTGGTTTGCATTCATGCGCAGCGTCATGGCTGGTTCGCTGCGAGGAATTATGAACAACAAATCCATCATTTGTAGCTAGGATCGGTACAAGAGTAAATGACCATTTCCACAGATCGCCCGATGGTATCATAAACTGTGGGTGCACAGATGGTGTCCAACTATCATCGCCGCCGATGCCCATATGGAGATGATCTACGTGCAAATGCACGGAACCATCTCCCGCGTCTGCCATTTCTTCAAGTTCATGGGTATGCGAAGCGGTACATAAAGCCTCAAGGGCGTGGTGTTGAGCAGAGACTTGCGCAACAGAATAATGCGGCATTGACACCAGAAGTCCGGCTGTGGCTGAATTCACGCAGCCCTCTTGCGAAATAGAAGTCATTGCAGGGTGAGGTCGATCATGCCCCATAATGGACGCTGGATTGACACTCTGACTGTGGAGGGCTATCCAACTTACATCTGAGCGTCCTCCATTTTCACTTGGGACTATGTATGGCACGTGCATTTCACGGGTAGTTGATGTGAAACGACCAAACAACGCAGAAGATTTGCGATCAGGGTAACACTCGTGTGGGCCTCGACCAAACCACTCAACCGAGCTTAGATGGTCAGCACAGCGCATACGAACTCCGACACGCGGAAACGGTGGGAATTTTTTTGTGGCAGTCGCCTCAATAGTGACCACAACTTTGTCACAAAAAACATTATGGTTGATTTTGACTTCGACTGCACTGGCATTGTGCCTAGTTGTTCCACTTGGTGTTAAACGATATGTTGCTGACAACTGTAGGGACCCTTCATGACCAGGACCATACGATGATGCTGAAGGAGCTCCGCCAACCTGAAAACGTCAGTCGAATATCAGAATGGCACGAAAAACAGTATTCATCAAGGAAGTTTGGAAAAATAAAAATGAAACAAAAAAATATCGTCCTTACCATTTCTAGCCGGTCGATCCCAGAGTTACGCCAACGTGCACAGAATGACAACGCCTCCCCACCACGATCATTATCGGTAGGCGCACGCCAGAAACACGGGATGGGGCCATTCATTACTAATTTCGTCGTTCGGATACACATACTGGCCATGCTTCCTGCTCGGGCGCCAGATAAATGGAATGCCAACTGTAAACCCCCAACGCACTGCACATGAAGGATATCATCCTTGGTATCAAGCACGCGGATGGTATTTGGCAACACTTGCAGAGGTTCATGCCCATGATTCACAAAATGTGCAGTATCAAGTGGTATTGGAAGTTCAACTTGGGTGCATGCTATCTCATGCCCGATTTCACACCAAGGTTTAGGTACGGTCACGCAGGTTCTGAGTTCAAGGAACCATCTGCGCATGGGCGCATCGCAGGCGGTATGTTGTGAAGTCCAACGAGCAAGCCACACCGGATCTGGAAGATGCGAGTGCCAAGCAAACGATTTTGTCGTACCTGGGCGAAGATCATCCAATAATAACTGACCAGAGGCCAGGCATGCTCCACTATCCGACATAATTCTCCAAGAAGTGGCAGTATCCTGGAGACTAGAAAAATTCAACCAGTTCCGCACTCGAATCTGTGGATTACTCCTTGACCACGTCTCAAGATGATCTGGCAAGGTCTGAGTCTCTAATCCAGATATAGAAACTGTCACGGGCCTCATCAGATGTTTGAATTCGTACAAAGCAGGGTGTGGAGTACGGTCTGGGAAGACAAGCCCATTGATGCAGAATTGAGCATCATTTGGAACATCACCTAAATCGCCACCATAAACCCAGTAATGCCTTCCATTCGGAGCGATTGCATCAAGGCCCTGATCAACCCAATCCCATACAAAACCACCTTGGATGGGACCTTCTTTCCTGAAGCATTCCCAGTAATGATCAGCGCTGCCGTTGCTATTGCCCATCGCATGACTGTATTCACATAGAATTACAGGTCGTTGATCCAATACGTCTTCTCGTACCATGTGTTCACATGTGTGCACTCGAGCATACATGGGGCATATGATGTCTGTGCAACCAGTCCGTGATCCGCCCGACTCATAGTGCAACGGGCGTGTTGGATCATTAAGGCGGGTCCAATTCGCCATAGAGATATGAGCCCCCCCACAGCCAGCCTCGTTTCCGAGGGACCACATGATAATCGA
>Ga0302114_10000819_pt1 | contig 21039 bp, 25 predicted proteins | sample AG5_Surface_MG_FD_203107 | JGI IMG/M metagenome (GOLD analysis project Ga0302114, IMG submission 203107) | Marine microbial communities from Western Arctic Ocean, Canada - AG5_Surface | ecosystem: Environmental > Aquatic > Marine > Oceanic | place: Canada: Western Arctic Ocean | collected...
TGAACCCACCGAGTGAAACGGAATTCGAGGGGGGGGGGGAGGAGAAGAAAGAGGAAAAGGGAATTATCAAATTGACGGTGCGACCGCCCATTGTGGTGAAGCGAAAGTTGAAAAAGAAGAAGAAGAAGAAGAAGAAGAAGGAGGTGGTGGGAGAGGTGGGGGTGGGGGTGGGGGTGGGGGTGGGGGTGGGGGTGGGGGTTAAGGCGGAGGTCGAGGACAAAAAAACGTCGGCTGAGCTGATCATCACCACACCCGTCAAGAAGAAGAAGAAAAAGAAAAAAGGAAAGGGAACTGGAGAGGAAACTGGAGAGGGAAATGGAGAGGGAAATGGAGAGGGAAAGGGAGACAAAGATAAAGTGGCCAAGAAAAAGGTGCCGAGGAAAACAAAAATTCTGAAAAGCGTGGAGGCCGAGGTTGAAATCGCGGAAGAGGAACCACAGCAGCATGTCATGCCAAAAGGGTCCATTGAAATTTCAAAACCGGCAACGAACGTTCCTCTGGAGCAGGGCTTGAAGGAGCAAGAAGTTTTAGCGGAGGGGAGTGGGTGGAAAAACAATCCGACAACGCCAGGAGCACTTGAGTAAATAATCGTTTATAGAATCGGTATATATTTGATTTATTTGAATAAACTTAGACCTGGTTGGGGTGATTTGGACCGGGAGGTGGGCAGGGGATAGGAAGGAGAGGATCTCGGAGGTGACGTTGTAGCCGCCGTCGCGCACGCACTCGCCGAGCCGCCTCACGACCTCCTCGAGGATTGAGGTGTTTTTGTTTGGCTCTGAAAACCAGAGTCGTCTCATGACCTTCGCGAGAATTGAGGTGTTTTCGTTTGGGACCAAAAACGTCACAAATTCCCACTTGTAGACGATGTGGAGAATAAGGTTGAGGATGGGGGCGAGGGCTGTGATGTGGTACTCTCGGCAGGGGGTGAATCTAACCGTGTGGTCTGTGTTGGCCGAAACAATGAAGTTGGAATCGGCCGTGACGGTGAGCTGGACGGTGATGAATTCCCGCTCGAACGTGTGCTTGAGCTCGAAAGTCTCAGCATCCCAGATCTTCATCGTGTTGTCCTCACCGGCACTCACAAGAATACGCCCGTTGGGGGAGTATGAGACGCTACTGACGTAAGAGGTGTGAGCCTGGTCGATGCTCTTTACCAAGCTTCCATCGGCAGGGTACCAAAATTTGATGGATCCATCTACACTTCCCGAGCAAAGGGTTTTGCAGTCGGGAGAGAACGAGAGGGACTTGACAAAGTCGGTGTGGCCCTCCAACGTGTGCGCTAAGATGGCACTTCCCTCGTTGAAGCTGTAGGTCTTGATGAGATTGTCGTAGCTTCCAGTAGCCAGCTGCTTGCCGTCGGGGGAGAAGCACACTGCAAAAATATAACTCGTGTGATCCTCTAGCACTTGCACTCTCGCCCACTCGCCACCCTCCCCCGGCTCCGACCAAATCATCACCCTCCCATCTTCATCACCAGAAGCAAAGTGGGAGCCTGATGGAGAGACGGTGACGCAAAACACACCACAGCCATCGTCGTGTCCCTCCAAGGTCTGGACCAACTCGAGGGAAGGGCTCAGTACCTTCAAGTTGGGACCCTCATCATCATAGCCGCCACAAGCCACAAGTGAGCCATCCAGAAGATAGCAAAGACCAAAGACATTGGCAAAAACATTGTCAGCTCGATATTCTACCTTGTTGGAGCTGGTAGAGTGGACGATGATTGAGCCGTCATTACTACCCGAAGCCACATGACCGTTACTCCGCAAAGCCACGCAACACACTTCATGATTATGCCCGTGGAGGAGCTGTTCGTCCATCTTCAAAGAATTGAGATTGAAGGGGGAATAAACCGAGCGACGAGGGCTGCTGCTGAGGGAAGAAAGAAGATCTGCCTCCAATGTTATAGCATATATCACCAAATAATTATGGTTTACCACGTTTCAAAAAAGTTTTTCACCATTTAAAGAAATTTTATTATCCCTATGGCCAAACCCCCCTCACTCCCTGTGACGACCAAGGACAATACGCCAAAAATCCTGGCTATTTGGCGAATCTTGCTTTTCCTCATGATGACATTTCAATTTTACAATAATCTTCCTCACCTACCTACTAGCCACACTGAGACTCAGAACTCTGCTGCCCTTGATCGGATGTTTACTTTGGATCAGTTTGAATGGATACTCACAACAATGCCCACCACTGAAGGTGCTGTTTCCTTCAACAAGAACCTCGGATTTCTCCTCGGTTTGTCTGCCACCGCTGGTTTCTGTTACCCCCTGTCCTCCCTCATGTTCTCCCTCCTGTACGCGCGGCAGTTCTTCTACTCCGCGGCTAACTTTACGGATCACGACTACCTCTTCATTCTTCTGATGTTAATAACTTCATTTTCAGGTGCTGATTCTTTCCTGTCGGTTGACAGTAACTTCAAACGGCTCGGCATGGATCCCAAAACCAAGAAGGCCCAGGCGGAGAGCCCTCCCGCTTCTCTTCCCTCCTCCGTTGCCCATCGAGCTTACTCGATCGTTGTCTTGCGTTGTCAGATTGCAGTAATTTACTTCTTTGCGGCGCTTTGGAAGGTGAGCGAGCGAAGCGAGCGAGCTTAGCATGCGAGCCAGTGAGCTAGCAACACCACTACTAAGCTAAACTAACCCACGTAATTCGAATTCGTTTGGCTCGCTTCACTCGTTTCGCTCGTGCTTCATTAAAAACGCGTCTCGCTTCATTTTGCTCTGCGCAGCTCCACCCCGACTGGCTCGACGGCCACATCGTCCGTACAATATTCCTGTCGTTTGAGGAGCAGGGCGTGGCCAGGGGCGTCGCATGGGCCGCGCGCGACAAGTTGTACGGCTTGGCGTTCTGGAGGTTCATCGCTCTGGCGGGCTTGCTGCTCGACCTTGGGATGTTCCTTCTCATGTTCTTCACCAGGCCCCGGCCCTCCACCACGTTCACCTTCGCCTCCCTGAAGTTAATGTTTCATGGCTTCACCATGTTCACCATGAGCCAGCGAATCGGCTACGCCTTCCCGGCTGTGTGCATGGCGAGTCTGGTGCTGTTCTTTCCGGTTGCGACTACGACTGCGTCTGATGATGGCGATCTTGCTGTCTGGCAGTGGCTTGGTTGCTTCCTCGGAATTGGGAAAATCGGAAATGGACCAGCCAGGAGACAAGCCAGGGCCATCGCGTGGACTTCAAAGTTCGTTGTCATTTTGTACGTGCTGGTTCAGATCGGGCTGCCGCTGCGCATGCCTGTAATTAGCAAGGGCAACTTCCCGCTGACTGGCGTTGGGTACCGTTTCAGCTGGACGATGATGCTCCATGGCACATCCAGCCAAATGTCCTTTCAGCACCCTGCCATGAAGCGGAAGGAGAAGTTCGGAATGAACCTCTTCGGCCTATTGCCCACCACCAGCATCGACAACATCCCGCGCCGCCTATACATGCCCGGTTCCTCCAAAATCTTCGAGGTGAGCGAGCGAAATACTGCGAGCGAGCCTTGATGAAGACGAGAAATAACATGCGAGCCGCTAACATAACATTATTATTTATTCTCCAATCTTTTGGCAGGACGATAGAACCCTCCCCCTCAGCGCGACATTGTCTCCGCGCCACTCGGCGTTGATGGGCGTGTTTTTGAGAACTCTTTCCAGAGTTGGAGGTGAGCGAGCGAAGCGAGCGAGCTTTGAGGAAGACGGGAAATATATACGAGCCCCTATTAATACTAAACTAACATTATTATTATTACACGCTTCGCTCGGTGCAGGCAATTTTGCCCGGCTGATATCGTACCAAGCGCCACCCGGCATGGACATCAAAGTCCACGCGATTTACTTCGCGCAGCTGAACGGCCACGGTCCGTTCGTTCGCGTAGTCGACCCCTCCGTTGACTTGGTCAAAACCAACTCCTACCTGCGAGGGCGAGGCACGCTGGAGAAAATCATGGGGGTGATCTTCGATTGGATGCCGGCGGAGTTTGAGTTTATTCTCGGAGAGGGGAGCCGCATCGTCTCAACCACTGAGGCGGACGCAATCGTAACAACTCTGCAGGCGACGTACAAGAGCAAGCATGTTCACTTGGTTGCCGATCGCGGGGCTTGTTTGGGGGTGCAGCCGATTTGGTTGCAGACCATGGGAGCAACGGCCAAAGTGCTTCTGCTGAAGGCTCCGGAGGGTGGGGGGATAATGACGAGGTGCTGCGCGAGGATCCTCGAGGAGAGCGAGGAGTTTGCGGGAAATAAATTCAACGAGGGTCAGTGCACGGAGAAAGTTTTGAGTTTGGGCGGCGACGCCGATGAAATCTGGATGGGAAGTTGCTGGAGGCTTGAGGTGGAGTTGACTGGAGTGGTCGGCGGAGGGTGGGGATCGTTGGGAGAGGAGATTGGGGAGAAGGAAGGGGAGGGAAAGGGTGAGGAGAGCTGCAGCGAGTCGAGTGAGGACCTCCTGTTTGCAATTATCGCTTAAAAAGTCTTGGATTTGAATTTGAAATTTGGGTTTTTCTATTTGGGGGTGAACTTAAGGAGCCTCGAACCGTGTGAACTTACTAATAACTGTTGGATATCAGCGGGTGGCAGGTTCACGTTCATCCAAAGGTCAAGAGTTTCAAAAAAATTTACTCCTTCAGGCAACTCGAACTCGCTCGTTGCGTCGACAATAATGTCTGTCTCCCCGGTGTTGAAGACAGCGCCATACAGAACGCCATCGCCATCGCCGCCCTCCGCTCCCCAGTAGCGAAGTCCGAGTTCGACATTTTTTGATAGTTCCCGGTTGTTGAAACTGTTGCTGTTGACTTCTAACACTCCCGCGTTTGTTAGAAGCGAGAGGGTGAAAGGGTCGTTGGAGAGGTGCAACATATCACCACCAAAGAACAGTGGACTACGAGCAATGCTCCACAGAGTCATCATCGTGATTGCCTCATGGTTGGTGAGGTTTGATTGGTGGGTGGGGAAGTGGTGTTCATCTCCAATCTCTGTCACGTAGCCGAGTGGGAGCATGTCCAGGTCTGGGAAGGATGCACCACATTTTCAAAAATATCGCCCGCACCAGCCGACAAGCTGTAGGTGATTGTGTGATTCCGGTTTTTGAGAATGTTTTCTATACTGTTGGCGGAGGCGAGGACTTCATTTTTGACAAACTCTTTGCCGAACATGCAATCGTTCTTGATGAAATCTACCCCCCAGTCGGCGTACAGGTTGTACAGATTGTCGTAGTACAAGGCGCCGTCGGGGTTGGAGACGTCAACGGAGAGGCTCTCGTTCATCCAAGAACAAGCTCCATTGGGAAGGATAATGTCTCTGATTGTGCTGTTGTTGGGGGAGTTCTTGATCCTGCAGTTTTTTTGCTTCGCAAAGATTGATGACCCACGCATGATATGGATACCGAATCGCAAGCCCATGGCATGCACTTTGTCAGCAATGGGCTTGAGTCCGAGCTCTTTGGATGCGCTGGGCCAACGTTCAAGAGCAGGTGTGGGCATACAGTAATCATCGAGCTCCCAAGAACCATCAGAGTCGTGCTTGTACCAAAGGTAGTCTATGACACACGTGTCGAAGCCAAACTCAAGCAGGTGGTCAGCCATATATTCGCAATTGGAAAGGTATTGGGTTTCGTTCACAAACCAAGTGTACGAATCATAAGAATTCCACCCACGGGGTGGTTGTGCCGCTTGTCCAGAGCTTGCAAAAACCAAAGTATTAATAGTTATTGAATATCTCATATTGAAGGGTTTGAATTTTAACGTAACGTCTAGGTGCAGCACAACTGGTGTAGACGAAAAGAGCGGTTTGCTTGTATCCCGAAATAATTTATTGAAAACCTGAATTTTTTTGGAAAACTTTTTCAATTTTATCTATTGAGAAACTGGCCAATCACCCCAGCCTGCTCAAGGCCGTACTTTACGCAGTCGCCAAACGCCACTCCCGTTCGATAGTTGCCCCCCAAATACAGCCCCTCCACCCTCTTCTCCTCCTCGGCAATTTTCCCCAACAACTCCTCGTGGCCTCTCCCGTACTGCGGAATGGCCCTCCCCCAAACTCGTATCCCAAGCAGTTCCCCCGCGTTCTGTGGCGAGTCGCTCTTGAGCATGACCTTCCTCACGTCCTCCTGGACGATGCTAACGATTTCCTCCTCGCTCATGTCCGCCAAGCCCTTGTCCCTAGCCCCGCCAATGTACGTGAGGAGAACCTCGTAGCCGTCGGGAGCCCGGTTTGGAAAGAGCGAGCTAGACCAAATGCAGCCGAGGGATCGGATGCCCATTCGCCGAGGCAGCAAGTGCCCGAAGCCGGCCAATGGCTTGTCAGGTGTTCCGCCGGGAAGCTGATGGAGGTGTTAGGGTTGTTTGTTGTTGTGCCACGCCACGCCACGCCAAGCACTCGCCACGGCCGAACTCACCTCCTTGAAATACTCCTTCTTCATCGCAAGCGTAACGCTCGCAACTGGAGGGCTGTACACATTCTCGAGCAGGCTCGCGCTAGGAATTAGGCTCTTGGGAACAATTTTAGACGTTGGGATCGGCGGGGAGGTGAGAACGATCGATTTCGAGTGGTACGTCGTCGTCGTTCCGCCAGTTTTGAACGTGGCCTTGAAAATTCCGTCTTCCCCCTTCTCGATGCCCACCAACTCGTGGTCCAGCTTAACCCTGTCCGCTCCCAGATGCTTCTCGACTGCCGTCGGGAGAGTCTGCAACCCTTTTCTGAAGCTTCCTAGCTCCCCACCTTTGTAGGTGGGCCAAGCTGGGTCTGCAGGATTGTCGCTTTTCTCCTTCTCGATCTCCTTGAAGCGGTTGATCGCTCCCGAGACCAGGCCGGGGCCGAAATCTGGGATGTAATGTGGATGAATTAATGTAAAAAAAGGGGTCAACTCAAAATCAAACTCAAACCCAAGATTAAAAACTCACCTCCAAGACCCTCGAGCCGGTGAATTTTCTTCAGCGCGCTCCTCATCGCCAAATAGTCCGGATCCCCCGCGTAAACGCCCGAAACGAAAGGGTCTATAATCCGCTCAAACGTCTCCTCGCCGAGGTGCCTGGTGACGAACTGCGCCGAGCGAAGAAGGTGCGAGATTGTGAGCATTTTTAATGAAGGAAGAGCATAACGAATGAAGTGAAGCGAGTCAAAAGAATTGGGTGGAATAATGTAATGTTATGTTAGTTTAGTAGTGGATGTGGATTTAGCCATTATAATTATGCCTGTAGCCATTATATTTCGCGCACTTCATTGCGAGTATGCTTGTATGCTATGCTCGTATGCTCGTCTTCTGTCAAGGCTCGCTCGCTTCGCTTCGCTTCGCTCGCTCACCTCCCGCACGCTCTCCTCGGTCGGAAGGCTCGGGGAGGGGGCAATGAACCCCACGGCGCCGAGGGCCGCTCGGATCCGACCGGGCCACGTCAGCAGCCCGAAGCTGAACAGGTCGCCGGGGAGGTTCGTGGGGAGGGCGTGAAGGTTGGCGAGCCTGGAGGCGGAACCCAACCCCTCCCAGTAAACGAACCGGGGGAGGGATCCGTTAGCCAGCACGAGTTCAGAAGATATGGAAAGCTCGTGGACCGTTTGGGCAATTGCAGGGGTGGGCTGGAAAGAATTTGGACCCTCATCCCAGACGAAGCCTGCCTCGGTGCTCTTGGAAATTACGTTTCCGCCCGTCACCGAATTCTTCTCAAACAGGAGAGTGTTCGGATTGGTCTTTGACAGGTGGAAAGCCAAGCAGGAACCAGTCACTCCGCTCCCAATCACGAGGCAGTCGTGTGGACTGGATTGCAGTCGAGAAGTGGGTTTGCAATATGTTCGCTGGGGTTGTAGCGTGAACGATGTGGTCGTTGCTGCAAGGAGGAGAACATACAGCTGAACCATAGTTAGATTTTGACGTGCCAATCTGCACACCTTATGAGATGAACCGACCCAAAAGTTACCACGTTCAAAATGATAAATTCAAAATTCATAAACAAGAACCAAGAAGACAGCTCAAGAATTGAGTAGTTCAATAGAGCACATTTCAAAAAACAAAAGCAACACCGCCGCAGCATGTTGCAAGCATCTGAACTGTTCGAAACGTCTGAGCAGATCACCGATTTTGGCCAGAAGTCAGACCTGTGCGTTCGAATCCGTGAGATACTGAGGAACTACCCGGAGGGTTTGTCTATCTTGAAGGAGCTGCTGCAGAATGCGGACGATGCTGGTGCGCGAGTTGTGAAGTTTTGTGTTGTGTCCGCATACCCAAAGACCTCCAGCACCTCCAATCTCAGCTCCGCAACCTCTGTCCCCTCGTTGATTGCTTACAACGATGCGGTGTTTTCGGACAACGATTTCACTTCGATCCAGAGGATTGGCGACAGCATAAAGAGGGAGGAGGAGAATGGGGGGAAGAAAACAGGTCGTTTCGGTGTGGGTGTTAATTCCGTTTACCACCTCACCAACATCCCAATGTTTGCAAGTCGAACCAAGCTGGTAATCTTTGATGTGAGCGAGCGAAGCGAGCGAGACTTGATGAATGAAGACGAGCATACATACTCGCGAATCCCGCGAAAAGGCTACAGACATTATGGCTACATCCACTACTAAGCTAAGCTAAGCTAAGCAAAGCTAAACTAAGCAAACCTAACCTAACCCACCCAATTCTTTCGACTCGCTTCACTCGTTTTGCTCTTGCTTCATTAAAAATGCGCCTCGCCTCGCTTCACCTCGCTTCGCTTCGCTCGGCGCCGGCGCAGCCTACGACGCTGCACATTCCCAATATATCACCCTCCAACCCTGGAAAAATGCTCGACTACAGCAGCAATAAAATTGCCGACATGCTGGACACGCAGTTTGACCGGTGCGTCTTCAGTCCTCTCCGCATGTTCGGCTCCACGTTGGCTAAGAATTTCAACGGTACCATTTTCCGTTTTCCTCTCCGCTCTCCTCACTCGGCTGAGACTTCCCGCCTTTCCAAGCAGGCCCACACCGAGGAGAAGATGGTCTCGTTGTTAGAGGAGCTTGGCGACGTAGCAACTGAGATGCTGTTGTTCCTCAAGAATCTTGAAACGCTAGAATGCTACACTTGCGGTTGGATCCCCGACCCTGCCACCCCAACAGAGTTCATTCTGAACCCCACCCCAACGCTGATTTCCAAAACCGCCGTGAACTCCACCGACCTTCTTCGCACGAAGCGTGCATTCATCCTCCTCTCCAATTCTTCCTCTTCCTCTTCCTCCAAATCTCAATCTCAAGTCCAGGTCAACGACTACGCAATGAGCATCTCCCACAACTCTGTTCCAACCACTTGGGTCGTTTGCAACCAGCTCGGCGGTGGCAACGCAACGGTTCTTGCCTCTAATCCCGACCTGGCCCATATGAAGTTGATTCCGTGGGCTGGCGTTGCAGCAAGGTTGGACGGAGAGTCACATTCGCAACTCAACAATTCCGGAAAAGCGTACTGCTTCCTTCCACTTCCTGTCAAAACGGGCTTGAACGTGCACGTGAACGGGTACTTTGAGCTCAGCTCGAACCGACGGGACGTTTGGCAGGGAGACGACATGGCTGGGGACGGTGCTATTCGAGCCGAGTGGAATGTCGCCCTGTGCGAGCTCGCAGCTTCTTGCTACGCAAGACTCCTCCACCAGTCCATCAAGCACAAGCACATATCCCCCGCCACCCACCATTCCTTCCTACCAGTTTTGCAAGATCTCGGAGGTCCGCTGTGGGTCAAGCTGGCGATTGCTTTCTACGCCGAAATTGAGAACCTCCCCGTGCTCCACTCAAACGCAACCTCGTCTTGGGAACAACCGTCTCAATCGGTTCTTTTCCATTCGATAGAAGATTCAACTCTCTCTAAAATTCTCGATAAACAGCCTACTCTCCCCCTGGTCCACCTTCCCGACGAGTTAAAAACCACGCTCCTAAACCTAGAAATCACGACGAAAACTACCACCCCCCAGTTCGTCCGTTCCCACTACAGCTCTAAAAATGACCGCCCAGAACAACAACTAGAACGAGAGGATGCAAAGTACTTGTTGGAGTACTCTATTTCCGATCTTACGGCGGACGATTACGGGGCCAAACTCCACAATCTACCGTTCCTTCCAGTTGCGGACAGGTCTCTCCAAAGACTTCAACGCCTTGTTCAAATCAATAGCAACAGTCTCCAGCAGCTCATTTCCATGGGTTTCACTCGCCTACTCTGCCAGGTGAGCGAGCGTGCGAAATTTGCAATATATCGCTACATCCACTGCTTCACTAACCCCCATTCATCGCTCGGTGCAGCACGCACTACGATTGAAAAAGAACAACATCGACGAGGCCATCGAGTGGTTATTCGAGCACCGTCACGAAGCTTCTAACGTCATTGAACCTGGTCTGGACTCTTTCTTTTATTGCGAAACAGAAGAAATTAAAAACTTGCTCTCCAACAGTTCCTCTCACACTTTCATAGACTCCCAGGAATTCATTTCCGACCCAATCCTGAGCAAATTTTTTACCAACCCGATCCTCCAAAAGACAATGAACATTGTCAGTTTCGAACCAAACCTCCTGGGCGACATTGTGTCCAGGGCTATCCCTTTGCATTGGAGAGGGAAGGAAATAATGAGCTGGACAGGAGCCGCGGATGAACCGACAGTCTCTTGGTTCGTCGCCCTCTTCGCCTACTGTGAGAAAAATAACCCAACAACTTCACTCGCTCACATTGCAGAGCAGTACTGCTGCCTCCCCACGAACCAAGAGCAAGTCGTGGTCCTCTCAAAGTCCTCCTCTGTAGTGGATGCCAAGGGGCTTCCCCCCGAAGTGGCAGAAGCAATCGTGTCCGCCGGATGTAGAACCCTCCTCAGTGAGTTGGTGTTATCTCCGACCGCAACACCCTCGTTCTATGAGTACATATTTGAGGGAACAGCAGCTGGCATCATTCTAGCACTCGACGCAGCGTCCCGTGACGATGATTCCAACATGGATCTCACCCCAGAAGCCGCACAAGCCCTTTACAATTTCATTTTTACTCCCCTGGTCAAAACCGTGCCCATGCTCTCCCCCACGACCCTCGTCAAACTAGAGCAGCTCCCCATATTCAACACCTATACAGAGAGCCTCGACACCCCTCATTTCGTCTCCCTCGACGTTGAAGTTGGCGCCTCCTTCTTCGTCCTCACCCCTCCGTTCCACGACGTTGACGAGCAAATTCTCACCATTTTATATTCCACCACCGCCACCAACAACAGCAACAACAAGTTCATTCGATTATCACCCAGCAGCGATGGCGATGGCGGTGGCGATGGCGGTGGCGGTGGCGGTGGCGATGACGACTTTTCCTCTCAATTGAACGTACTCAAACAGTTGAATAGCGTTACTCTTGTTGACCGAAGAAACTTCCTTCTCCGTTTTGTGTTCCCCAATATGCAACTTTTTCCCATCCCGATTGTAAACGAAATAATGGCAATAACGCTCATGAACCTCACCAACATATGCAAGGAGGACGCAAACTTCCGCACCGTGGTTACCAATACTTTCTGCGTCCCCTCGCAAGACCAAAAACTACACAAACCGAGCGAGCTCTTTGATCCTGGGAATGCACAGCTTAGAATTTTGCTCGACGACGACTCGTTCCCACACTCATTTTATACCTCCAGTAATGACCTGTTAGTATGCCTGAGGTTGGTTGGTCTGCAATCAACCCTCGATTTCGATTTGGTCGTCGAGGTAGCGAAACGAATAGAAAAAACATCTGAAAAGAACGAGGAGGAAGAAATTGAGAGCGTAACAGGAAGAGCTTTGGAATTGTTGCGTTTTTTGGACCGCAACATGAGCACGTTTTTTCCCGAGCTCTTTCCTCAACCAAAGAGCGCTAGAAAATCGTTCTTTTCAACAATCACCACAACGTTGTTTTCGGACGACACCAAGAAGAGGGAGGAGCTGCTTTTGAAAAAGGTGAGCCGATGTTTATATAATACTTCACTTAACTTTACGCATCACTAAACTAATGCTTCTCTCGGCGCAGAACGCAAAACTAGCAAACTTGAAAAAGTTGAGGTGGCTCCCCGTACTGACAAACTCTCCAAGCGAGTTTCTCCCTTGGCCGGACTTCTCGTTTTCCTCTCTGGCCAAACCAAACGAGTGCAAGTGTGGAGATCAGCAGTGGCTGTGCAGCTACAATTATCGCCTCGTGGTCGAGCAGATTCATTCGCCCGAGCTAAAGAAAATCTTGGGACTGGTGAGTGAGCGAAGGGGAAGGGGCGAGCCTTGGTGTGGGTGAAAAACACACTTATTTTTTTAACTCGTTTCTCTCGGCGCAGTCGGACGAACTTTCGTTTGGAGATGTTGCGGCGCAGTTGAAGCAATTGTCGATCCACTTCAACACGATCTCGGAAACTACCAGCAACTTGAACTCTTTTTGCCAAACAATTTCCACGGAGGTCCCTCGAATCTACCAGATCTTGAACCAGCCCATGTCGAGTTACGATTTGGAAAATGTCAAGTCGGCGTTGTTTCAGGTGAGCGAGCGAAGCGAGCGAGCCTTTTGGAAGACGTGAGTGTACGAGTCACTGCAAAACCTAACTTTTACTTTCACTTTCACTTGCTCACTTGCTCAGTCCAAATTTATTTGGATCGGCTCGAAGTTCATCGAGCCCTCTCACGCCGCCTTCAGTTCGCCCATAAACGCCACCCCGTTCTTGTACAGCGTTCCTCCCGACTTGGCTTGCTTCCGTTCTTTGCTGGGTAACTTTGGAGTCAGGCAGAGTTTTGGTTCAAGCGACTTTCAATCGGTCCTAGAACGCATCTACAGGAACCAGCAGCAGCAGCAACAACAACAACAACCAGTCTCAACAGAAATTATATCACTGGCAGTCGCAATCACTCAGTACCTCTCGGACGATTCAATGAACTTGGCCGCAATGGAAATTTTCGCTCCGGGCGTGAACGGAGTTCTTCATCCCACCTCAACATTAACCTATGACGATGCTCCCTGGCTAAGCAAGTCAATGAGCCAGCGCGGTGACATAATTTTCGTACATCCCAAGATTTCGAGTGACGTGGGCGAGAAAATAGGCGTTAAGAGTCTCCGAAATCTACTAATTATGGGCAACAGCGAGGTGCTGGCGAGTGAGAGCGAGTCCATCCCCGACCTCTCCTCCCCCAATATTCAGGCCTTCGGGCAACAAGAATCGCTGACGCGGCGCCTCCACAACATCATCGAAATGTATCCCGAGGGGCCAAGGTGAGCGAGCGAAGCGAAGCGAACGATGATGAATCCCGCTAAAATTGCTTCAGACATAATGGCTACATCCAACACTGAACTAAAAGTAAACACATTACTCCACTCAATTCGTTTGGCTCGCTTGGTTCGTAATTGCTCTTGCCTCATTAAAAATGCACCTCAAGTATTTTGTCGGAGCTTATTCAGAACGCAGACGACAGTAATGCCACCACCGTCAAGATCCTCATCTCCAACAAAACACACCCAAACTCTTCCCTCCTCGGACCTAAAATGTCAGCTTGGCAGGGGCCATCGATTTACGTCTACAACGATTCTACATTCTCCGAGCGAGATTTTCAAAATATTTCCCGCATCGGCCAAGCGAGCAAGTTAGACAAATTGATCACGACTGGGCGGTTCGGGCTCGGTTTTAACAGTGTCTTCCACCTCACAGACGTCCCTTCGTTTGTCACCGGAGATCACGTTGTTTATTTCGACCCTCACGAGAAGTACGTGCCCGGCAGCACCTCCACCTGCAGGGGTCTAAAAATAAAGTTCACAGACTCGGACCTGTTGGACCAATTCCCCGACCAGGTGAGTGTGCGGGCGGAGCGGGAGAAAACTAACTTCACAAAAAACTAACCATTCACTTCGCTCGGCGCAGTTTGCCCCTTATTGCCACTTCGGCTGCGACTTGAAGAAACGGTTCGACGGAACCTTGTTTCGGTTTCCTCTGCGGAACAACACCACAGCCGCAGAATCCGAGATCAGCAAGACCGTCTACGACAAGAAAAAAATTGACGAAATGGTTATGGGCTTCGAATCAGCCATTCCCAAAATGCTCCTATTCCTCCGGCACGTGCAGCGGGTGGAAGTGTACATGGAGGAGGTGAGCGAGCGGAGCGGGGGGTTGGGTTGAGGAAGAAGAGAATACTGAGCCAGCGAGCGAAGCGAGCTAGTCACAACTAGTGTACGTGTACAGACGAGAATACGAGCCACTAATAACCCCTTCGCACCTTCTTCGCTCGGCGCAGGAGGAAAATGAAACCGGCACTGAGTCTCCCCAGCCGTCCCCCAGTAACTTGCCCAAGCTTCTGTACTTCTCCGAGGTCAGCGATCGGAAGGAAATCGAATCCAACACGAACTCCATCTCCGAGTTCATCACCGGTCCTGAACCCCATTCCAACCCACTTTCGAAATCGGCGTTTTACTCCAAGCTCCAAAACACTCCTCAACAAAAGCTCCCAAAAATGAAGGAAATCATTACAATCTCTTACTGCAATATGCGGTCCAACAACAACCAAATCAGCCAGCTGGACGACTACCTTGTCTGCGTGGCACTTGGCGGCGGAAAATCCCGCGTGATGGCCTGCGAAGAGAACTTCCGCCACATGAAATTCATCCCGTGGGGAGGTGTCTGCTGCCACCTGACGCGCAACGCAGCCTTCGCTCCTCCTCTGACCGGGAACGCGTTCTGCTTTCTTCCACTCCCTGTCAAAACGGGCTTCAACATACATGTGAACGGTTACTTTGAGCTCTCTGCGAATCGACGTGATATTTGGATCGGAGGTGAGCGAAAGACTTGAGCTATGTAATTCTACAGACGGCTACATCCACTACTAAGACCCACCCAATTCATTTTCGCACTTTCTTCGCTCGGCGCAGCGGACATGACTGGAGACGGCCAAGTTAGAAGTCAGTGGAACGAATCGCTCTTATCCGATGTGATAGCACCGCTGTACTGCGACATGCTTCACACGGCCAGAACGATAATCGGTCCGGGACCACGCTATAATGACTTGTGGCCGGTGGTGGAAAATGCGCCTTGGAACTTGGTGACAAAAAGTCTGTACGAAAACGCCAGTGACACCCAGCTCTTCCACAGTCAGCAAGATGGAGGCTGCTGGGTAACGCTCAACGAGAGCGTTGTCATCAGCTCGACCAACAATAATCACGATGAGGCTCTGGCGCAAGTTTTGCTGAACGAGAATTTGAAGGTCGTGGTGATGAAATCGGAGGTGAGCGAGCGAAGCGAGCGAGCCTTGACGAAGACTCGAGCCGCTACTAAACTAACAAAAATTCTTTCTTTAACTCGCTCGGCGCAGGTCGTCAACATGCTAAAAATCCACAACAATAAAAATCACAACGAGGCCACGCCATCTTTCGTTCGAAGCCATTTCAAGCGTACGGAAATTGCCCACCCGTGCTTGAAAAATCCGAGCGACGTGGTATTTTTGCTGAAATATGCGTTCAGCGACCTGCAACCCGACAACTATAATGAGGTAGTTGGTCTCCCGTTCCTCCCACTGGCCAACGGCGAGTTTTCAAAATTTGAGGCGCACGACGACTTCGAGGTCAACAAGTTCATTGGAAACGCCGCCGAGCACGATTTGTTCAATTTGGCGAGCAGCGAACTGCTCAACCTTAGGATCGACGACGAGGTCGATCTGTTAATGAAGAGCAAGGCACTGGTTGGGGCGGTGAATTTGAAAAAGTTGGAGTTTACCGACGGCGTGAATCTGCTTGCGTTCGTGCTCCCTCGAACTTGGAAGAAGCTGGCCGAAATTCGTTATCAGGACGACAAAAGCGTCACGGACTCTTGGTTGCAAAAGTTCTGGACGTACTGCCTCGTCGACTCCTCTTCCAATGTGAACTTGCTCGAGAACACCTACCCTCTTCTCCCTTGCTTCAACGACGCGGACTCCAAGCATCGCGTATTGGTCAACTTGAAGAAAAATTCTTCGGTCATTTTCCCCCCCACCAACAGCAACAGCAACAGCAACATCCAAAAGATCCAAAAGGTATTGCAAACAATTGGGGTTCGCGTCGTCGACACCACAACCATGACGACCCCCAATGCACGCTCCGCCCTCTTGGAGAACGAGTTTGTGAATCCCCTAACCCTAACAGGAGTGATTACAGCAATTTCGAATCTCCCCCTCACCCCAAAGGCCCTCCAAAATCGCTTCAAAAGCATCGAGAACAACGACAGGATCGCGTTCAGATTGTTTTTGTCCGACCCCGAAAACAACAAAAACACGGGGGAAGACACCGACTTTGATGACGTTGTCATGGTGTTAAAAACTCTGCCCATTTTTCCAACTTTTGGAGTGGAGGCTGACGGAAGTTCCAATTTCACCAGCCTGGACGGTGCTGACGAAGTTTTCATCCCACCATCGGCGGCGATGAGTGCCAAGTTGTTATCTAAGCAGTTCCTCAAGCTTACCTCCCGCAACGATCTGTTGTTGCTAAAAAAAGTTGGAATTTTCCCAATGGAAATCTCAGATTTCTACTCGAGGTTCGGTTTAACCCAGCTGACCGCCAGGGGGGCGGCAACAACAACAACAAATATTAAGGAGACCTTACAACTGCTCGAGGATTACTCCGCATACTTAGAGAAAACCACGGGGACCACGTCCCCCGACTCGTTCACCAAGCTCCTCCAAACCACCAAGTTCATACCCAACAACAAGAACGACTTTTTCACCCCCTCCGATTTGTACGATCGCCACGCGCCGAATCTAATGGAACTTTTATCCGACGAAAAGTGAGTGCACCACGCCGCTCCTCCCCACGACACAACACAAGCTTCTAACCCTTTTTCTATCCAGATTCCCCTCCAACGATTTCAACTCGGTCAGCACGCTGGTCACGTTGAGGAGCCTGGGTTTGCAATCAACCTTGAGCTTGACCGGGGTGATCGAAAGTGCGAAGAGTTGCGAAGTTGATAGAGAGCTCGAGATTGGCAAAAGGCGGGGGGTCAATTTGCTTCGGTTTTTGGATTCGAACATAACTGAGATGTTGAATAGCAATAGCAATAGCAACAGCAATAGCAATAGCAATAGCAATAACGATTTGGATAAGGACGTGTTCGTGACGCGGTTGAATAGGATCCAGTGGATGCCAAAAAAAACTCATTTTGCCAACGACATGCTCCCGTTGAGATGCAGCAACGCAAACGACAAAAGCTTGCTAGCAGCGCCCAAGGACATGAGGCCAGCATCCGACGAGTGGCTGTGTTCGTCAGAACTGCACTTGCTAGACGGCGCGATTCAAAACCAAACTTTGCTTGAAACTTTCAAGGTGAGGAGGAGTAGGGGAGGGAAAATTTTGCGAGGCTAGTCACAACTAGTGTGTGTGGTGTTGCTGGCGATATAGCCTTGAAGCGAGCTAGTCAGAACTAGTGTGTATGGTGTTACTGGCTCGCTTCGCTCGCAGCTCGGACACAAACTAACTAACCCATTCTTTCTCAAGTGGAACAACCCTCCGTCACCAACAATTTCCGCGTACCAGGTAATCGCCCTGTCGCAGGTCTTCTCCTCCGAGGCAGGAGAATGCACCCCTTCTTTCCGGCAGACGCTCGCGTCCGTCGTCCCAAAGATCTACTCCCTCCTGGGTGAGAACGAAGACGAGGAAGTGCATGCCGAAGTACAGCAGATTCTCCACAAGCAGAATTGGATCTTCGTGGGCGACGCCTTTGTTGCGAGTGACAGGGTAGCGTTCAAGGCGCCGAGCTATTCGCGCCCGCACTTGTTTCAGGTGCCTGCGGAGCTGCTCTGCTTCGACGAGTTGCTGAAAGCTTTCGGAGTCCGAGAGAGATTCAGCGCGAACGACTACGCGGTTGTGCTGAAGGAACTCTACGAGGGGGGCGAGGGGATAAAATTGGTTGGAGATGATTTGGAATTGGCCATTGGGTTCAGCAAAATGCTGGCGCAGATGAGCGAGGAGGAGAGAAAGGACGTGGACAAGGACTCCTTGTACCTGCCGAGCGATGGGTCTGTTATGAAGAAAGTTGGAGACATGGTGTACGACGACGCCCCCTGGCTTTCAGCGAGCTTGGCCGGTAGAATGAAGTTACGGTTTGTCCATCCGAGCATTAGTGTGACCGACGCGAGTGCGCTGGGAGCCAGAAGTTTGAGAGAGGTGCTGTTAAGTAATCAGAGTGGCATGCAAACAATTCCTTGCCCGTCAGCAGCGAGCCTCCACCAGCTGCTCGAGCAGCGTGGGAAGCGGGTCGTCGATGATTCAAAGGTGTTGTTAGATTTGCTGGAGTTTGGGGAGAGCAACGGGGTGAAGAAAGTGAGCCTGATGGCGGACTTCAGGGTCCACAAGAAGGAAAGTCTGCTGCACCCTGGGCTTGGGGAATGCCAAGGAACGAGCCTTGTGGTTTTTTTTCATGACGTAGTGCTGAACGTTGACGAGCTGGTAAAGAGGTGAGTAAAGTTAGATGAGGTGAAGTGAAGTGAAGTGAAAAACAATTAAATAACCCCCAATCTAAAGTTCGGCGCCGAGCGGGTTCTACCGGAGCGGCTGCAGTCACTTTGGGGAGTCTGGGTGCCCCAAGTTCGGCAGCGGCGTTAGCTCGCTCTATCAGCTGTGCGACTGCTTGCAAGTGTTGAGCGGGAACCAAATGCATTTGTTTGATCCAGCGGGCAAGTACTTGTTTTCCGGGGAGGGTGGGAATCCCAAGATTAGCGAGGAGGGTGAGGGTGAGGGTGAGGGTGAGAGTGAGGGGGTTCAAGGCGAAGAGGTGAAAGTGGGGGCGGAGGAGGAAGTCACACAAACAACAACAGCGAAACCAACGCCAAGGAAAAAGAAGAAGAATTCACGGGAGGGCAAGCCCGTCGCAAGGCGCTACGGACTCAACGACAACAACATTTTCACTCGATTCCCTGACCAATTCGAGCCCTTTGTCTCCCTCCCCTACGGCGTCGCCGAGGCGTTCAGCAACAACAACGAAGGCAACACGAATAACGTCAACGACAACGACAACAACAAGAAATTCTTCAAGGGGACAATCTTCCGAATCTGCCTTCGGAAGGAGAACTCGGGCGTCTTCAACCGCAAGTTCACCGACGAGCGGGTGCTCAAAATGGTCACCTCGCTCAAGAAGAAGGCAATCACTTCCTTCCTCTTCACTCGCAACCTGTGCGCGATCAACATTGACTCGTGGGCGTCGGGGTCTGATGTTCCTCAAGTCGTGCTGCGGAGCAGATTGAGAACCAGCCCAAACGTTCGGAGCAACCACATGACCACGTTTAGCTCGAACAACGAGTGGAAAAAAGGGGGTAAATTCTCCAGCTTCTTCAAGGGCGGTTGGGCGCCAATAAAGGCAACTCAAACTCTGGAAATTTCGTACAGCACGGGATCGGGTGAGAGCACCGATAATGGGGAAACAGTTGACACGTTCATGATAACGAGCATCCTCGCCCCCCTGCAAATCGTGAAACTTGCCAGCCGTCCCGTTCTCGTGTCTCTGAATCTCCTGCCTGTCGTCCGGCTAGCGGCCCACATCCACAGGTCCAAGCAGGGGTGCAAGAAGGCCTTCAAGCTGAGCCGCGGGACGCTCTTTGCCAACGGGTTCGACACCGGAATCAAGACGGGCCTGCCGGTATTTATCCAGGCGCCGTTCTTTCTCAACGAGTTTGACAGGGAGGTGATGCTGGAGGCGGGAGACGACGAGAATGTTAGGAGGGTTTTTCCGACGATTAGGAGTTATGGAGGTGGAGGTGGAGGTGGAGGTGGAGGTGGAGGTGGAGGTGGTGGTGGCGTGGAGAGCAGCGAGTCGGTCCAGCTGAGCACCTTCAACACCCTCCTAATCTCCTCAGCAATATCCGAAATCCCCCTCCTCCTAACCGAACTCCGCGACCCGATCCAGTACCTCTATGCTCGGAACCCTCACCTAATCTACAGGTACTGGCCAAAATTCTCCAGCGCGACTAGCGTCGTGAATCCGGAACTGACGTTCCCGGCTATGTATAAGCAGCTCGGCGACGCCGAGCTCTACCTCACGTCGTCATCTCGTCTCTCGGATGGCGACGACTCTGGCGGTGGAGGGGGTGGTGCAGTCTTCCGTGGGATCTCCGCAGGCCACTTCCACAGCGACTCCACCACGTGTACGTATTCAATCGGGAATTTGGCTCGTTCCTGGCTCCTCTCAAACGTCCACATGTTCTCCGTCCCGTCCTTCGTCTCCTCCGACCTCTGCCGTTTCGGCGTGCCGGGGTGCCGGCTGCTTACGCCCGCTGCAGCCAGGAACATGATCAGAAGGATCCAGCGGAAGAATGAGCGCGAGTTTGAGCTCGAGCTCGGAAGGGACACCAACGCCAACCTCGCACTCGAGCTCCTCATGTTCTGCCTCTCCGACTCCTCCCCTACTCTAACTTCCCCCGAGGACACTACCGCAAACGAGGCGATCTGGACGGACCTCCGCGGGCTTATGCTCCTTCCGATGGCGGCGGGGAACGTTGCGAAGATTGGAGGTGGCGGTGGCGGTGGCGGTGGCGGTGGCGGTGGCGGTAGCGGTGGCAGCAATAAAAACAATAAAAACACGACAATGACAATAATCGCGTCTCTGTCGCAGCAAGCTCTCCTTCCCCCCCTCTCCTCCTCCTTCGTCTCTTCCCGAGCCCTCACACTCCTCAGGCCGTACTACTCAGCAGCCTCGTTCCGCTCCTCCCTGTCAATAACGCTCTTCTCCCCCTCGCTCCTGGCCAAGTCCCTCCACCTGGTCCTCCCCCCAGAATGGCTCGGGGAGGACTTCGTCCCGTGGGCCTCCCCCGGCTCGAACCGCAGCCCGAGCAGGCTCTGGGTGAAGCTGTTCTGGGCGGAGGTGAACGTGAGCGATGCAAGGGAGAGGGGAATGTTCGATCGGTGGCCGATTGTTCCTTTAATGGTGAGAGGGGGGTTAAGAGGGGGGGAAAGAGGGGGTGAAAGAGGGGGGGGGGGGATGGCGAGTGTGGGGGGGGTTGGGGTGACGAGTTTGGCGTTGCATATGCCGAGGGGTGGGGGGGATGATGATGATGATGATGATGACGATGACGATGACGATGATGAAAATGAGGATGATGATGAGGGGAAGCAGGTGCAAGGGGAGTATGAGAGGTTTTTG
>Ga0302114_10000827_pt1 | contig 20937 bp, 16 predicted proteins | sample AG5_Surface_MG_FD_203107 | JGI IMG/M metagenome (GOLD analysis project Ga0302114, IMG submission 203107) | Marine microbial communities from Western Arctic Ocean, Canada - AG5_Surface | ecosystem: Environmental > Aquatic > Marine > Oceanic | place: Canada: Western Arctic Ocean | collected...
TTGATTTAATAGATTATATACAGTATGAAAAAACACTAGTACCTTCGAGTGGAGATTTCAAAAATTTCGTTGATCAAATGTCTTCATTATCAAAAAGAATCGAATCAGTTGAACATCAAGTGAAGACCATAGAAAAAACGGGACGAAGAGCCATATGAAGTTGCGAGACATCTACAGGGTCTTAGTTATACAGCGTGTCTTAATACGACATGGCTTTGATGACATTATTTTCTCAATGTCAGTTCTTAGACCATTTCGTAGTATTAGGTACTTGTTTCCTTGGAATTGGTTAGGGAAACAAAAAAATAATCGGGCAAAACGCATTCGACTCGTGTTTGAAGAATTGGGTCCGATTTTTATAAAATTCGGACAAATTCTTTCGACTAGACGAGATCTTCTTAGTGATGATATAGCTGAAGAGCTCCAGAAACTCCAAGATCATGTGCCCCCATTTCCTGGGGAAATGGCTGTCGATATAATCGAGAAAGCATATGGCCAATCCGTGGAGCAGGCATTTCTGGAGTTTGATGTAAAGCCTTTAGCGTCAGCCTCAATCGCTCAAGTTCATTCGGCCAAATTGCTTGATGGCTCGGATGTGGTAGTTAAAATTGTTCGCCCGAACTTAAAGAAAGCTATAGAACAGGATATCGCATTAATGCACAAGCTCGCAGGTGCCGCTGAGAAGTACTGGGCGAGCGGCAAGCGCTTAAAGTTGAGTTTAGTGGTATCAGAGTTTGAGAAGACGATACTTGATGAATTAGATATGATGCGCGAAGCCTCTAACGCGGCGCAGATTAGGCGGAATCATGACGAGTCGAAAATACTTTATGTCCCGAAGGTTTGTTGGGATTTAACCAGGTCTAATGTTCTCGTCATTGAGCGCGTACACGGTCTGAACGTAACGCATCGAGACGACTTATTAGCAGCAGGAGCGGATCTGAAAATACTAGCTGAGCAAGGGATCGAGATTTTTTTTAGCCAGGTGTTTCGAGATAACTTTTTCCATGCTGACGTACATCCTGGGAATTTATTTGTGATGCCTAAAGATGCAGATGGTGACTGGCGTTATGCGTTAGTCGACTTTGGGATTATGGGAGCTTTAAGCGATTTTGATCAACGTTACCTAGCAGAGAATTTTTCGGCGTTTTTGAGTAAAGACTACCGACGTGTAGCTCAACTACATGTCGAATCTGGCTGGGTCCCAGATACTACCAGAGTGGAAGAATTTGAGTTTGCTATTCGCGCTGTTTGCGAGCCTATCTTTGATCGGCCGCTCAAAGACGTATCTGTCGGAGATCTGTTGCTGCGCTTATTTCAGACAGCACAACGCTTTGAGATGGAAGTTCTCCCACAACTTCTATTATTGCAAAAGACACTTATGAATATAGAGGGTATGGGGAGGGAGCTTTATCCTGAGTTAGATCTCTGGGCAACTGCGAAGCCCTCGTTAGAGCTATTCATGAAAGAGAGAGTAGGTTTTGAAAGTATTAATCGAGGTATGAAAGAAAATACCCCCCGTTGGGCGGCTCAGTTGCCTGCACTACCAATGGCCATGCTTGATTTATTAGACCAGATGCGAACAGGAAGAATGCGCATAAAAACTAGTGATCCGCAGTTAATCAACATTCGAAAAGAGATTAAGGTTCTGCGGAGAACTATCACACTAGTGATCATTGGAGTAGGTTTCATGATATCGGCTGCAGTACTTTATGGTTTACATACCTCCAGTTTCCCTTTGTCCAGTCCTATACCAAGAGAAACTCTAATATTAGGAAGTGCAGGTTTTGCGAGCCTGATGTATGCTATTTTTGGACGAAAGGAGTGAGCTTACCTTACTGATCGTCCGATAACCGAATAAATGGCTTGCCTTGCATTTCTTCAGGTGCCGCCAGACCTATTAGTGATAATAGTGTCGGCGCTATATCAACGAGGCTGGCCCCGTCTATGGCACCTGCCTTTCTTCCAATATAAACTAGAGGGACTGGGTTGTTAGTGTGGGCTGTATGCGGTTGAGAACCAGCACCCTCTTTCTGATCTGACATCTGTTCAGCATTGCCGTGGTCTGCCGTGATAAGTATTTCCATGCCATGGGTCTTACATACTAATGATATCTTCGCTAAACAACTGTCTAGAGTCTCAATAGCTTTGACTGTAGCATCAAAATCACCAGTGTGCCCAACCATATCAGCATTTGCTAAGTTGCAAATCACTACATCATATTTTTTACTTACCACGGCTGCTTCGAGAGTAGTTGTAACTTCAAGCGCGCTCATTTCTGGTTTTAAATCGTAAGTTGTCACATTAGGAGATGGGATTAATTTTCTTTCTTCCCCTTCCAGTGGTTCTTCCTTTCCCCCATTGAAGAAAAATGTAACGTGGGCATATTTTTCAGTTTCCGCTATTCGCAGCTGTTTAAGTCCAATGTTCGAGATAACTTCGCCAAAAGAATTTTTAATTTCAGTCGGTGGATAAGCTACTGTGACTTGAAAATCTTTCTTGTATTGAGTCATTGTGAAAACGTTCTTTAAAGGAAACCCGGTCGGTCGTGGAAATTTTTCGAACTTTTCCTGACTCATAGGTTCCGTTAGCTGTCTTGCGCGATCAGAGCGAAAGTTTGCAAACACAACAACATCGTTGGGGTCCACTTGGTCTATTTTCGTACCACTGACTATGGCCGTAGGGCTGACAAATTCATCGGTTTCATTTCTGTCATATGCCGATAATATCGCTTCATCCGCGGTACGAGCGGTAAATTTACCCACTCCTCGTGTGATCAAGTCAAAAGCGAGTTTCGACCTGTCCCAGTTATTATTTCTATCCATTGAGAAGTATCGACCTGACACTGAGCTAATTTTCACATTGGGATGCAGGGAGAGAAAATGACTGAGTTTTTGTATAGAGTGTAGAGCGCTTTTGGGAGGAGTATCACGGCCATCTAAAATCAAATGCAGTAGAACACTTTCCACTTTATTTTGACTGCATAAGTCAACCAGAGCAACGATGTGGTCTTCATGGCTATGAACTCCGCCCGGAGAAAGCATTCCTATAATATGGAGGTTCTGTTTCGTTTCAGCGGCAATGCAGGCTGCTTTTTTGAGGGCCGTATTCTCGTAGAAATCTCCATTTTTGATCTGCTTGTTTATTTTTGATAGATCTTGGTCAATCAAGCGGCCAGCGCCCATATGCATATGGCCTACTTCAGAGTTCCCCATTTGGCGATCAGGTAAACCTACATCCCCGCCTGAGCAGCTTAGTAACGTGTGAGTTTCATTTTTCCACATTCGATCCCAGTTAGGGGTTTCAGCGCTGTGGATCGCGTTGTATTCTTTTTTTTCGCTATATCCCCAACCATCTAGAATAAGTAATAGGATAGGTTGCACATGATTTCCCATAGTCCGCCTGGTAGTGTTTTATAATGTTATAATTAATATTTAGTATAACAAATTGTAATAGCACGTTCGGAATAGTTTATCTAAACTGAGATGTCGCTATGCTAGAGGCTTTTATATTTTTTATGGAACAACTTTCAGAATTTGTAATAAACCATTGGATTCTTGTGACAGCTTTTTGTGTCTCATGTAGCCTGTTGCTGTCTAGTTTTTTGAATCAGGCTAGCGGTCTGAGCGCATCTGAGGCTGTTATGGCGGTTAATCGAGAAAAGGCTGTGGTTGTAGATGTCAGAGAAGAAAAAGAGTTCATAAGTGGACATATCGCTAAGGCTATAAATATTCCTCGTAAAGATTTCAGTTTGTTTTCCGAACGTCTAAAAAAGCATAAAAATAAGCCTCTAATAGTTTGCTGTTCGTCTGGATCTGTAAGTAGCAAGGCAGTGGGGGAGCTGAAAAAAATTGGTTTTGAGCAAAGCTTTATTCTTAAAGGGGGCGTTGTTGCTTGGAAGTCGGCGAATTATCCATTAGTTAAGCCTTCAGAATAAGCTCATATTCTTTTTTTAAAAAGGGATTAGCGCAATAGAAATGAAACAGCGTACAGTTTTGGTTATTGGTGCAGGAGCCTGGGGTACAGCTTTAGCTTCAGTGTTTGCTCGGGCGGGCAATAGAACCTTACTCTGGGACAGAAAACAGGCTGTTCTTGAACATATCCAAAAGTACAGATGTCATCCGGTATTTTCGCCTGATGTCCTTCTTCATGAAGGTATTTCTGCCTGTATAGATCTGAATTTAGCCCCTGTGCTTGATTGCGTTGTTTTTGTCGTTCCTTTTCAGAAATTTCGTCACGCGCTGCAGCAATTCCGTTGCAGCGGAATTGCTGCTAAAAGTATAGTGTGCGCGAGTAAAGGGCTAGAGCTTGGTACTAGCGCGTTAGCCCACCAAATAGTTGTTGAAGAATTTGGGGCAGAAGTGCCTTTTTCCCAAATTTCGGGACCTAATTTCGCTAGCGAGGTAATCAATTGTTGTCCTGCTGCGATTTCTGTCGCATCGTCTAATCGTGCTCTAAGAGAATCGCTAGTGAGAATGATGCATAGCACACATTTCCGGCCCTACCTTACCGACGACGTTGTAGGTGTTGAGCTCGGGGGAGCTTTGAAGAATGTTATGGCTATAGCTGCTGGAATTTCTGATGGTTTGGATTTAGGCAGTAATGCACGTGCGGCACTAATGACGAGAGGGCTCGGGGAGATTGCTCGTCTTGGGGAAGCATTAGGTGCGAATCGAAATACTTTTATGGGGCTTTCTGGTATGGGAGATTTGGTGCTCACTTGCACTGACGATCAGTCTCGAAATAGAAGATTCGGTCTTGCATTAGCCCGATTGGGTAGTGCTAATTTGGCTGAGTCTGAGGTTGGTGCTCTGGTCGAGGGAGTTGCTAGTGCGAAAGCTGTCTCAGAAATGGCAGATCGACTGGATATTTCTATGCCCATATCTTCAGAAATCTGGGCCATAATCTCTGGTACGAAGTCTGCTCATGCGGCTTTAGAAACTCTTTTGTCAAGAGCTCCCTTTGCTGAGGGGACTTGAGCTTAAGAGCAAAATAATAGCTATCCCTTGGACCCTAGGAAGGCATTTTGTCTCCATGCCTCGTAAACGGCTATAGCGACCGCGTTAGATAAGTTCAAGCTTCGACTCTCCGGGGCCATAGGCAATCTTAAGATGTTATGGCTTAGGACCTTGTCTAGAACATTCTCGGGTAATCCTCTAGTTTCTGGTCCAAATAATAAAATACTTTCGGAAGTGAATGAGGTGTTATGAGCAACAACACTTCCTCGCGTGGAAAAAGCAAATACCTGGGAAATATCTCGGACTGTAATGAATTTTTCGAAAGAGTCATGGACTAAAACGTCAGCATACTCTTGATAATCCAATCCTGCTCTTTTTAGCCTCGTATTGTCGAGTCTAAAGCCTAATGGGCGTATCAGATGAAGGCGACAACCAGTGTTTGCGCATAAACGAATTATATTTCCTGTGTTAGGTGGGATTTCTGGTTCGTAGAGAACTATCTCAAACAAGTTATAATGCTTCCAAGTTAGAGGGTCAGAGGTGCAAAAGGTGCAAAAAATTAAACGTGACGCTAGATTGACAGTCGAATTTTGCGGCCTTCATTTCGTAAATCCGCTAGTGTTGCTATCCGGCTGTGTTGGCTTCGGTGAAGAGTATACACGTGTTGAAGGATTTTCTAACGAGGACGCGGGTGCTGTGTGTTTAAAAGGGACAACCTTAGAACCTCGGTTGGGCAATAAAGCTCAAAGAATTTTTGAAACTCCGGGAGGAATGCTAAATGCAATTGGTCTGCAAAACCCTGGCGCTAGAGCAGTAGTAGATAAAATACTTCCTCTTTTAGACTTCAACGAGACACACTTCATTGCTAATGTCTGTGGATCTACTATTGAAGAGTACGCCGCGGTAGCGAGAATCTTTGATCAGTCTCCGGTGAGTGCGCTAGAGATAAATATCTCCTGTCCTAATGTCAAAGAGGGCGGTGTCGCATTTGGTAACGATCCAGACATGTCTGCAAGAGTGGTGGCCGCTTGCCGCCGAGAATCTTCTAAACCGATAATCACCAAGTTATCCCCTAATCAAACGAACATAGCCGAAAACGCTAGGCTGTGTATTGAAGCTGGTAGCGATGGCTTGGCCGTTATTAACACTGCCATGGGGATGGCGATTGATGCTGAAAAAAGAAAACCCGTAATTGCTAACAACCGAGCAGGACTTTCTGGACCGGCAATTAAGCCACTTGCGTTGCTTAAAGTCCACGAGGTATACCAGGTTTCTAAAAAGCACGATGTTCCAATAATTGGCCAAGGAGGAGTTATTTCGGCTGTTGATGTTATTGAATTTCTAATAGCTGGCGCGACATGTGTGGGGCTAGGCACTGGATTATTTTATGATCCGCTCGTTTGTGAGAAAATAAATGAGGGAGTTTCATCCTACTTAGACAGACACAGGCTCGAGCAGGTAAGCGACCTTACAGGATCTTTAAGCTTGAACACATAAAATTATTCACTGTTTATTGTTTAACGAATCAATCGCCTAATGTTAGTTTATGTTTTCCAAAAAGACGGGGTTAATATTACAAGCAGTGTAAAGATTTCGAGTCGGCCTAGCAACATTGCAAGACACAATAAAGACTTTGCTGCTGCAGAGATATTCCCGTAGTGCTCGCTGACTGTACCGAGACCAGGACCAAGGTTGTTGAGACATGCCGCAACTGCTGAAAATGCGGTAATTTGATCTAGCCCTGTTACCATTAGTGCCAGCATTAAGAGTAAGAACACTGCCACATAAGCTGCAAAAAACCCCCATACCGCTTCGACGACGCGATTACTTACTGCTTTATTCCCCATCGTAATATTCAAAATGGCATTTGGGTGAATTAATCGACGTATTTCTCGCACACCTTGCTTATAGAGGAGTAAACATCGAACGACTTTAATCCCACCACCAGTTGATCCAGCACATCCCCCAGCAAAGCTTAATAAAATAAGGATGACAGGGAGGAAGGCAGGCCATGCCTGAAAATCCTCTGTACTGAAGCCAGCGGTAGTTCCCATAGAAATGGCTTGAAAAAGGCTAGCTCTTAATGAGGTTACAATCTCCCCAGATAATACATTGTTTAACATGAGGCCTAGAAAACATATCAGGAAGACAGATAAGAGCAGTGCTAGATACATTAAAAATTCAGAATCTTCAAAGTAGTGTTTTAAACTTTTACTACGCCAAGCTAAAAAATGCAGTGAAAAATTAACGCCAGCGAGAAACATAAACACTATTGTGACCGCCTCAATCTGCCAACTATTAAAGTAGCCAATGCTTTGATCATGGGTGGAAAACCCTCCAATTGCCACGGTTGAAAAGCTATGACAAATTGCATCAAAAAATGACATACCTGAGATATAAAACCCTATTGTGCAAAAAATAGTTAGAGCCAGATATATGTACCACAACATTTTTGCAGTTTCAGTAATTCTCGGAGTAAGCTTTGCATCTTTCATCGGACCTGGAGTCTCAGCGCGATAAAGTTGCATTCCCCCTATACCCAGCATAGGCAACACTGCAACAGCCAGAACAATAATGCCCATGCCCCCTAGCCATTGCAGTAATTGTCGATAAAAAAGCAGTGATACAGGAAGGTCCTCTAAGCCAGTCAGGACTGTCGCCCCCGTAGTTGTTAAACCCGACATTGACTCGAAAATGGCGTCTATTACTGTCATTTTGGGGTCATCAACAACTATGAAAGGGATCGCACCACTAAAGCTCAGTACTAGCCAGAATAAAACTACTACAAGGAACCCGTCTCTGAGCTTAAGTTCCCCTTTAAATTTTCTAACTGGGAGCCACAAAAAGAGTCCGAGGAATAGTGTGACGAAAATAGCGCTGACGAACGCATATTCAATTCCATCGGCCATAGTAATGGACATAACCAGCGGTGGAATAAGCGTTAAACTAAAAAGCGCTAACAATAAGCCGAGAATTTTCTGAATGACTTTAAAACGCATTTTAAAACACTTAGCTTAGAGTAAGGTTAACTTGAAATAGTTTTTCGACGTCACTTACGTGCCGTTTGTCCGTGACGACAAGAATTACATGGTCATCCTCTATAATCGGTGTGTCGTGATGAACAACGATTACTTCTTCTTTGCGAACTATAGCGCCAATGACAACGCCGGGGGGTAGTTTCAGGTCATCTATTTTTCGACCCACCACTTTACTTTGTCTTGCATTTCCATGGGCGATTGCCTCCATTGCCTCCGCAGCACCTCCCCGAAGCGAATGCACCTTCACCACATCGCCACGCCTTACGTGAGCTAATAAGCTTCCAATAGTGGCTTGTTGTGGAGATATTGCAATATCTATTATGTCACGTTGAACAAGGTCTACATATGCAGCCCGGTTAATTAAAGCCATTACTGTTTTAGCACCTAGTCTCTTGGCTAGCATTGAAGAAATAATATTTGCTTCATCGGCATTAGTGAGGGCGCAGAAAACATCTGTGTTTTCGATGTTTTCTTCTCTGAGAAGATCCTCGTCCGCGGCATCACCAAGTAACACAATAGCTCGTTTGAAACTTTCAGAAATTTTGTGCGCTCGCGCAGAATTACTTTCTATAATTTTTATATTACATGTATCTTCAAGAGCTTTAGCGAGCCTTAGCCCTATATTTCCACCACCGGCAATAATGACATTTCTATTAGGACCATCAATCTTCCTGAACTCACTCATAACAGCCCGAATATTTTTTTGTGCTGCGATAAAAAAGACATCGTCTCCTGCCTCAATTACGGTCTCTCCGGTAGGGATAATTACATCATTTCGCCTGAATATGGCTGTGACTCTTGTTTCGACATCATTTAATTGTTCCGGGAGCTCAGCTAGTCTATGTCCGACTAATGGTCCTCCATAAAATGCCCTTGCTGCGACAAGCTGGACTTTTCCGTTAGCAAAATCAACTACTTGAATAGATCCTGGGAATTCTATGAGGTTCTTAATATAGCCTGTGACTTCTTGCTCCGGACTAATAATAACGTCGATAGGAAACGATTCAGCATCAAATAGCTGCTTTTTCTTCTGGTATTGATTTTCTCTGATTCGTGCAATTTTTGTCGGGGTTTGAAAAAGCGTATAAGCGACTTGGCATGCCACCATATTTATTTCATCACTATTTGTAATGGCAATTATCATATCCGCATCTTGCGCGCCAGCTTTCAAGAGCACGTCAGGGTGCGCTGCATGCCCCACCACTGTCCTAAGGTCATACCTATCTTGCAAATGATGCAGTGTGCTGGGGTTTAAATCTACTACAGTAATATCGTTCGGTTCACTGCATAAATTAGCTGCCAATGATGCACCTACTTGTCCCGCTCCTAATATAATAATTTTCACAATTTTTTAGTAGTTATCTTTTAGTTGTTTCGGATCTATTCCCAGACTTCTAAGTTTTCTATATAGATGAGTTCTTTCAATCCCAATTTGTGTAGATACCCTACTGACACTCCCATTAAATATTTGCATTTGATACTCAATATAGGCTTTTTCAAACTGTTCCCTGGCCTCGCGCAAGGGCAAGTTGAAGCCCATCTCGAGCTGATTTGTTCTGCTATCAGCTTGATGCTTGATTATAGGTGTAATCTCTTTTAATTCTACATGGTTATGGCTTCCTAAAATTAGAATGCGCTGTATGAAATTTCGTAATTCACGGATGTTTCCTGGCCAGGAGTAAAGTTTAAATTTCTGTCTAATTTCACTAGAGAACTCTCGCAAAGGTAAATTTTCACTAGACGCAAACTGCTTCAGAAAATAGTCAAGCAGTTCTTCAATGTCTTCGCTTCTTTCTTTTAGAGATGGAACTTTCAGCGGCAGTACATTCAAATGGTAGAATAAATCCTCCCTAAAGCGGCCTTCCTCTATTAAAGGTTTTAGATCATGTCTAGAACTCGACATAAGGCGGACGTCTATTCGAACATTTTTTTGTCCCCCTGATCTTATGAACTCTTGATTTTCCAGTGCTTTTAAAAGCCTAGCTTGAGTGCCTAAGTCCATGTCGGCAATTTCTTTCAGAAAAAGAGTGCCGCCGTTAGCGAGCTCTAGAGCACCAAACCGCAGCTTTTCACCTTTTTCAAAGCCAAACAGCTCCTCTTCAGGGTTGTCCCGCGTCATAGCGGAAACATTGACTTCTACAAAGCGCCCTTGTGACCTCGGGCTGTTGTGGTGAATAAAACGTGCCAAGGTCTCTTTACCAGTTCCGGAAGCTCCGCTTATAAAAATGCTCGTCTTATGGTCTGCTATCTTCAGTGCAGCTTTAAGAAGCAAAGACATGGTCTCACTTGAGCCAACTGGCGCCGCTACTTTTCCTGATTTTTTTTCAAAACTCAAATTCTCAGATTTGAGACGATCTGCTTCGAGAGCATTTTCTACGGTAAGGATTATTTTTGCTATAGAGAGTGGCTTTTCTACGAAGTCATAGGCCCCCAGACGGGTAGCTTCTATGGCTGTATCTATCGTTCCGTGGCCTGACATCATTACCACTGGTGGCAGAACTCCTTGGTCTGATGACCATTCTTTGAGAAGGCTGATCCCATCGGTGTCTGGCATCCATATATCTAAAAGGATAAGATCCGGTCTTCTTTGTCTTCTTAGCTTCCGGGCGTCAGTGGCGTTTTCTGCAACGGAAATTTCGTAGCCTTCATCCTCCAGTATGTCCTTCAGGAGACTGCGTATATCAGGCTCATCATCTATAATTAGTATGTGGCTTTTCTTCATGTTCGTATGTCGCCTGGCGCCGTCGGCGTATCTCCCATGATATTCGAACTGGGTATGCGAACTAACACTATGGCCCCTCGCTCTTTTTTGTTTCTCAAAGCCACTATGCCATCATGCTCCTCTAGGATCTTTTTGACAATTGCGAGTCCCAGGCCGCTTCCTTTACTTTTACTAGTGACATATGGGTCAAAAACAGTGCCGAGAAGATTTTCAGGTATCCCTGAACCGTGATCTTCTATTTCTATCTCAATATGCTCGTTGTTGAGGTAGTCTACTAGCCTGATCGAAATGATGATATTACTTTTTATGTCACGAGGAGAAGCGTCTAAAGCATTTTTCACAAGATTATTGAATACTTGTCTGATGCGGACGATATTAACTTTGATTTTTGGTAAATTTGAATCAACATTATATATGAAGTTAACTGCCGGATGGGTAGAACGGAAGAGCTCAACCACCCCTTTCAACAGTTTTTCGGTGTCAGTCAAGCTCTTTTGTTTTGTTGTCGAGCTGGCGTAATCAGTGAACGAGTTCACCATAGTCTTCATCGTTTCTACCTGCTGTATTATGGTGTCAGTTAAACTTCCTAGCAGTTCACCATCTTCCTTCCCAAGTTTTTTGAGATATTTGAGCCTTAGTCGCTCTGTTGCTAACTGAATTGGTGTCAGTGGGTTCTTGATTTCGTGTGCTAATCGCCTTGCGACCTCAGACCATGCAGCATCTCGTTGTCCTTGGACGATTGCCGTTACGTCTTCTAGCACTATGACATAGCCACTAACGGTCCCTTTGGATGTTTTTATAGTTGTTCCCTTACACACCAGTTCTTTTCGTGAGTCCGCGTTAAGAATAGCGACTTGTGCTTGCCAATACTCTTTTCCTTCCTCTATCGAATAAAGAATCTGTTCTCTAAATGGTTCTAAGTCGCCATTTTCAGAGCATAGAGTCAAGAAGCTTTTACCGTCGCAATTGGATTCTTGTATCCCTAAAAGATTTCTCGCAGAGGGATTTAATGTAGTAATAATCTTTTCCGATGTTAGAGCGATAACGCCTGATGATAGTTGGCTTAGTAAAGTATCTAGATACTCACGTTGACTCTCGATCTCTTCCCGCGCCTTGGCGATTCGAGCTGTCATAGAATTAAAAGAACTGACTAAAAACCCTATTTCATCGTTACTTTCTACGGGGAGATTTTTAGTATAGTCGCCTCGAGCGATGGCAGCAGTTCCTTCAGCAAGGTCCCTTATAGGAGCAGATAGCCTTCTAGCCGAATAGAAAGCGGCCCACACTGAGGTGACAATACTGAAAAGCAGTACTAAGGTTAGGGTCATGGCAAAGCTTAGCTTTAACTTTTCTCGCAGATAAGAGAGCTCCATATATTGTTCGTAGGAGGATTCGACACTGTCAGCGAGGATATTTATCCGGTTAGAAAAAGGATAAAGTGCGTGCAACGTATAGTAATCTTGCACATTTTTCGTGATGTTGGTTTTGACTGCTACTCTAACAGAGAGGTTTCCGTCTCTTATCGGGTCAAGCCCAATATAGCTTTGCCCCTGGCGGACTTGAGCTCTTATAAGCTCGGGAGGAAGACTGGGTACTAGGTTGCCAGTTGCACTGCTTGAGGCAATGAGTACGCCTTCTCTGTTCAGTAAAATAAGTTCTTCTGCCCGGTTTTCTGATCGCATTGTATCCAATTGGGCGGGAGTCGGGGTCAGGTAAGGCTTAGTTGACAGCGATGAATTTTTGAAAGCTTCCAAGTTCAATGGGATAATCTCAGTTGTGATCTCACTAAGTTCGTCCGCCATTTTTTCGGTTTGCAGAAGAAGGTGGCGCATTCTTAAATCTAGAGATTCTCTTCCTAGTTCTAGAGAATCAGAAAGCGCATCCGAGACTCTTAAATCAAACCAGCTGTCGACCCCCCGGCGCAAAAAATCTAATGAAAAACCATATAATACAGTGACTGGGACGACGGCTAGTATTGTAAAAATAATTACCATTCTAAGCGTGAGTCGAGCACCAGCTTCCTTTGTGCGTAGCTGTCGGATTAGTACCCATATATTGCGACCGATGATGATCATAAAAGCTAGGATTCCGAAAGCATTAGAGATTAAGAGAACAGCATAAAGAGCACCAAACTTAGCAGAGTTTTGTATTGCGCCACTCATAAGGACGAGGGAACAAAGAAGCGAGGCACTTAACAGGGCTACAGAAAAGAGAGAGAGCACTCTGGGGTTCATAAGTTTAGGTTTGTTCGCAGCCATTGACTTGATATATGCCAACTTCGTGAGATATATGCCATCGGGATCATCGGCGCAGGTAAAGACTCTATGTCAAGCTCGAATAGCAGTTCCATGAATAGGTCAGATGTGTTTGATAGTTCTTTGACGTCTAGTACTGCTAGATAGTCGACTTCACCAAGATTATCTATTGCGAGTTCAATGGTCCGATAGACGCCCCGTTGACCCGTAACTAAGTTTGTAATAACAAATTGGTTACTTAAGGCGTGTTTGCGGAAGCTAAAGGTGTATTTCACTCTATGACGTTCTTTATTCCATATGTAGGGGCGAGGCTGTACCACCTTGATATGTAAATCAAAATACAGGGCGATACCACTTTGAACTGCGGCTAGCATGTCACTATTAAAGTTTAATTCAGCTTTTGCTGCGGCCATTAATACCTTATTGCTAACTTTATACTCTAATTCAGTTAGCTTAATACCGTCGGCTAAGAGCGTTCCTGTTAGGAAAAAACAGCAAAAGTATAGAGTTGAAGCAATTATTACTTTGCTAGCTGACCGTGACATTTATTTCGCTTCCTGATTACTGAAAAGTAGAAACCGTCCATGTTCGATACTCCCGGCAGTGTTTGCCTTCCATGTTTAGTTTTGAAACCCCATAGAAAATTTTTCATGTCGGTTCGAGCGTCACTGTTTGCCTCAAGAAAACCTTCAATGACATTGTCATTCTCAGCTCTAAGGATACTGCAGGTTATATAGAGCAGTTTCCCATTATCTGCTAACAAATACCAAAGTGTCTGCAGAAGCTCTAGTTGTTTTGTAGCTAGTTTGGCAATATCAGTCTTCTGTCGATGAAAGCGAATATCTGGATGTCTTCGAATAACACCAGTCGCACTGCATGGGCCATCAAGTAGGATAAATTTATAGTCTTTTTCTGGGATGGCATTTAGTTCGGTTGCATCTGCAAGCAATGTTTTACAGCTCATCCCAAGGCGCGCGAGATTATTAGTTAATCGTTTCATTCTGTCTTGATCGCAATCAACAGCCAGTAATGAATTCTCTTCATTCAGGTGTTCTAATAGGTGAGTAGTTTTCCCTCCAGGAGCGGCGCAGGCATCTAATATTGAACCGGATTTGTCAATATTTAGGACAAGCCTAGCTAGTTGCGCTGCTTCGTCTTGCACACTGAAGTGGCCTTCGTGAAATCCGGGGAGTGACTCAATTGGAGTGGGGTTTTTAATGATAACTCCATCCGGAGAATGATGCGTGCGAACAGCTTCGATATTTCTTTCAATTAGAGTTTCTAAATATTCTGTACGAGTTAACCGTTGAGGGTTTACTCGCAAGGTCAGCGGAGGATGTGCATTATTTGCCGCCAAAATACTCTCCCAATCATCCGGCCAGTCTTGGCGTATGAGAGCTGCTAGCCATGGTGGGTGATTGAAGTCAAAGTGGGTTTTTGAATCTAATGCATTCACCTGATTTTCTTTTAGATATCTTCTTAATACTGCGTTTATTAATTTGCAGGCCCATTCTTTTTTTAAAAACCTTGCTGCTTCGACATTTTCAGATACTAGCGCATGTGGTGGGGTCTGCATAAATTTTGCTTGGAATAATCCGCTTAATATCAGCATATGAATGTCCGCATCTTTTCGTCTTAGAGGTTTTTTTATCAAAGCGGACAAGTCTTCTGACAAGCTAAAATAATTTCTTAGCACTCCATATATACATGCTTTACAAAATGCCTGTTGTCTAGGATCTGGAATAGTGAGGCCCAGCTCAGTTGAGCATTTGGACAAAGATCGGCCATCAACAATAATTCTTTTTAGTGTTTTAGCGATAGATGGCCGTGTTAATAATTCTTGCGCTTTCAGAAGAGATCCTTATGGCCATTTAAAAAGGCTTTAGTCATCATTGGATTTTTCCCGCTGAGCTGTAGACTGTTTATGACAATGGAACTGTCGCCTGTTACAACGGACAGCTCATCAGCAGCAGTACGGAAGACTTCCCCGCACACTTTATTATCTGCGTTTAATATCCCTTCATTCGCAGAAATAATTTTAAGATCCAAGCCTTTTAGAGTAGCTTTTGCGCCTGGTTTTGGGCTGAGAGCACGAATTTTTCGCTCAATTTCACAAGAAGGTTTTGTCCAGTCAATTTGCTGATCTATCGCTGTTATTTTTTTAGCGTACGTTACTAAATCTTCGTCTTGTACCTGTTCGGTCAAAGTATTCGATAAAAACTTATCAATGACCTCATTCAGTCCCACCGACCCTAGTGTTGCTAAAACCTCATGTAGAGTTCGTGAAGTTTCATTCTCTTTCATCACATGTGCTTTTTTGAGTAGTACAGGTCCGGCATCAAGTTTTTCAACAATCTTCATGATTGAGATTCCACTTGAGGTATCGCCCGCCATAATCGCTCTTTGTATGGGAGCGGCCCCACGCCATCTGGGCAGAAGAGAGGCATGTACGTTGATAGCAGCTATTGGAATATCGATAATAGCCTTAGGGAGTAGCAGTCCATATGCAACTACTATTAGCAAGTCCGGTTTTAGCTCCGCAATTTGATTTCTAGCCTCAGTGCTTTTTAAATCTATTGGAGTATTTACTTTGAGAGAGCATTCCTCCGCAAAGACTTTCACTGGTGAGGGCTTGAGCTTGCGGCCTCGACCTGCTGGTCTGTCTGGTTGGGTGTAAACAGCTACAATTTGAATGTCTTTTCTAATAGTAAGAGCCTTGAGGCTCGATACTGCAAATACTGGCGTTCCTGCAAATATGACTCTTAATTTATTCACCTGGTATCCTTAATCTGCTGAAGCCGTTGTTTTAAAGTTTTATTTTCTCTAGCTTTTTACGTATGCGTTTTTGCTTAAGCGTCGATAGCTTGTCGACAAACAGCTTCCCGTCAAGATGTTCTATCTCGTGTTGTATGCAGACGGCTAGTAAACCATCTGCTTCTAGCTCAAATACTGTCCCACCGACATTTTGCGCTTTTATTTTGATTTTCTCTGCACGACTTACCTCTTCAAAAATGCCGGGAACAGATAAACAGCCTTCTTCCATTTCTTCGGTGCCCACTTCCTCTAATAAGACCGGATTGATAAAGTGCATTGGGGCTTTCTCCTCTCGCGAGCAATCTACAACGATTACACGCAAATGGATATTTATTTGGGTTGCGGCAAGACCTATACCGGGCGCGTCATACATTGTATCGAGCATATCTTCGATCAGTGATTCAATATTTTCATCGAATTTGGTTACCTCAGCCGCTCGCGTTCTCAATCTGTCGTCGGGATGGTGCAGGATGGTTCTTATTGCCATAACGTATAGACTGCTTAAATAATTGTAATTATGCTCGAAACCTATTGTAACACACTGATTCTCATGACAGAATTCGATTCCATCGTGGATGCTCTCCGTTTATTGTTGGTATTGACTAGCAGTTTTGTGTTTTTTGCGGAGACAACTGGGCAGGATTTCGGATACGATTGACGACATTGAGTCTTTCCGCCATGCTTGCATGGAAGACACTCTCAGCGATTAGTGAATAAAGATCGCCCTATTGAGGGGGTAAACTGCGCCAGGCGAACAAGTTGGGAGGAGCTATTTTTTAGCCCATACAAAATGTGCGCTTTGACTGTTATAAATTTTGAATTATTAGCTTCTGTCATCATAAGGAGTTGATACACCTTTTTGAGAAATCTAAGATGAAGCAAACGCTTATCGATATTCTAATCTACCTCTTCGAGAACTACATTGAAGAGGATATTGAATTAGAAGCAGATGGGGAACGCCTCAAATCAGAGCTCCGTAGCGCCGGTTTTGAGTCTACACAGGTGTCTAAGGCTTTTGATTGGTTGCAGGATTTGGCAGAGTCAGAATCGAGTTCAGCTCACAATATCGGAGCAAACCCATCATCTATCCGTGTTTATTCTGTCGAAGAGCAGAGAAAAATGGATACTGAATGTAGAGGTTTTTTGCACTTTTTAGAGCAGGCTGGGATATTGAGCGGGACTAGCCGAGAGCTCGTAATAGATAGAATTTTTGCTCTTGAAACCGATGATATTGACCTCTCGCAGCTAAAATGGATAATTCTGATGGTCTTGCTTAATCAGCCGGATCAAAGTGAGGAATTTCTTTGGATGGAAGATCTTGTAATGGATGGGACATCAGGGAATTTGCACTGACCTCTGGTTTTTTTGATGGACAATTCTGATAATTTAACTGTTAAACCCACAATCACAAGAATATAAATATGGCAACAAATCTGGTAATTGTTGAGTCTCCTGCGAAAGCAAACACTATAAAAAAGTATTTAGGTCCTGACTTTGAGGTTCTCGCATCTTACGGCCACGTTCGGGATTTAAGGAAAAAAAATGGTGCTGTAGATCCCGAAAGTGATTTTTTTATGCATTATGAAATCGGTGAAAGAAGCGTAAAACATGTAGACGCCATTACCAAGGCGATGAAAAAAGCAAAGGCTCTCTATCTCGCGACTGACTTGGATCGCGAAGGTGAGGCAATATCTTGGCATCTTGTAGAACTACTAAAGGAAAAGAACGTTCTAAAGGATAAAGCGGTGCATCGTGTTGTATTTAGTGAGATTACTGAGAAAGCTATAAAGGAAGCCATAGCCTCAACGCGAGAGGTTTCTATGCCATTAGTCAATGCACAGCAAACACGCCGTGCGCTGGATCACTTGGTAGGTTTCAATTTATCCCCTTTGCTTTGGAAGAAAATAAAATATGGCCTGTCTGCTGGCCGTGTACAGAGTCCAGCTCTGAGATTGATCTGCGAGAGAGAAGATCAGATAGAAAAATTCGAGGGCAGGGAATATTGGAGTATTGAGTCAGAAACAGAGAGCTTTCCGGCGCGGCTAATCAAACTTCATGAAGAAAAAATCTCACAATTTTCTATAGTCTCCCAGTCAAAAGCGTTCGAAGCTAGAGATCAGCTTTTAACTGCGAGCCAAGGCGTTTTAGTTGTAGATAGTGTCGAGAAGAAACAACGTAAAAGGAACCCAACACCTCCGTTTATTACCTCTACCCTTCAGCAGGAAGGGGGTAGGAAATTAGGTTTTACAGCACAAAGAACGATGCGGGTAGCGCAGCAGTTATATGAAGGACTATCTGTCGGTGATGAAGGGGGTCCAGTTGGCCTAATAAGTTATATGCGGACTGATTCTTTGAATCTAGCTGTGGATGCCACTGATGAGTTGCGACAGTTTATAACAAGTAAATACGGTGCAGATCAGCTTCCATCTGAGGTGCGATTTTTTAAAACAAAATCTAAGAATGCTCAGGAAGCACATGAGGCCATCCGACCAACGTCTTGTTTTCGACAACCTAGTGATTTAAGAAGTTACCTGACTGACGAACAATATCGGCTATATGATCTCATTTGGAAGAGAACAGTCGCTTGTCAGATGATACAAGCCACAATAGACACAGTTTCAGTCAACTTATCTGCCGGTGACGTGGGTGTATTTCGTGCTACGGGATCTACCATAGCTGAGCTGGGGTTTATGGCTGTTTATAAAGAAGGCTCTGATGAGTCTTCTTCAGTGCCCGCTGACGATCAGGAGAAGACCTTGCCTCCGCTTACAGTAGGACAGAAAATCGGTCAGAAAGCCATTAAGGCAGAGCAACACTTTACACAGCCACCGCCGAGATACACTGAAGCCAGCTTAGTTAAAATTTTAGAAGAGTACGGTATAGGAAGGCCTTCTACTTATGCGGCAATTATGTCTACTCTAGTTCAGCGTGAGTACGTTTCAAATGAGAAAAGGCGTTTCGAGCCAACAGATATAGGCCGACTTGTGAACAACTTTATAACAAGTCACTTTACGAAGTATGTAGATTATGAGTTTACGGCTCGTTTAGAAGACGATCTTGATGCGGTGTCTAGAGGGGAGAAAGATTGGGTCAGTTTGTTGAGCGAGTTCTGGCAGCCTTTCAAAGAAACATTAGACGATAAAGAGATTTCTGTGACTACCGACGAAGCTAAAGGCTCGCGAAACCTAGGAATCCACCCGAAAAGCGGTGAGCCTGTTTCAGTAAGGATGGGTCGCTACGGATGGGTTCTTGTGATTGGAGATCTGTCAATCCTTGAGAAGAAGCCGATTTTTTCTCCAGTGCCTCCTGGTACCAAAATTAGTACTATGACTCTGGAAGATGCGCTTACTTTCACGACAATGCCTAGAAAATTGGCTAACCCTAATACCGATGAAAATATTTTTATGGAAGCGGATCTAAGCGAGTTAGTTATAGGCATTGGTAGGTTTGGTCCTTATGTGCGTTACGGAGATAAGTTCGCGAGCATAAAGACAAAAAAAGACAAAGACAAAGACAAAGACAAAGACAAAGACAAAGATCAAGATCAAGATCAAGACAGCGGGATAGAGACTCAACTAGATGACCCTTATTCTATTTCGTATGCCCGTGCCCGTGAATTAGTCATAGAAAAAATAAAAGCTGATGCGGCTAAATTGATCAAATTCTTTCCTGAGCAAGGTATTTCTATCTTGCATGGACGCTGGGGGCCTTATCTCACTGATGGCTCCAAGAATGCACGAATACCAAAAGATCAAGTAGCCGAGAGCTTAAGCGTTAGCGAGTGTATTGCCTTGATAGAGGCCGCTCCTGAGAGAAGAGGCCGAGGTACTAAGAAGAAAGTAGCTACTAAGAAAAAAGTAGCTACTAAGAAAAAAGTAGCTACTAAGAAGAAAGTAACTACTAAGAAGAAAGTAGCTACTAAGAAGAAAGTAACTACTAAGAAGAAAGTAGCTACTAAGAAGAAAGTAGCTACTAAGAAGAAAGTAGCTACTAAGAAGAAAGTAGCTACTAAGAAGAAAGCGGACTTTGAATAAATACAAGTTGGTATGGTCTCTGACACAAGGGTCGAATTTGATATTTCGCGCTAACTTGAAGAACGAAAGCAAAATATGAATTATGATTGGAAGCTCACTTCAGCGGCTAATCATTTGCGTCGTGGTGATCTAATAGCGCATGCTACCGAGTCCGTTGTTGGTCTTGCTACGAGTGTTTACTCAGTAGCCGGCTTTAATAAGCTGATGAGATTAAAGTCTAGGACGGCAGTTAAAAAATTCTTAGTCATAGCAGCTAATTTGTCCCAAGTTCGGGAAGTTGCTGATATAGAAGTGCCTTTGCAAGTCGAAATCCTTGAGTCGTGGCCGGGAGCCGTTACGTGGGTTTTACCGTTGTCTAGGCAGGCACCTCCTTGGTTGGCTAGTGAAGAAGGGGAAGTGGCTATTAGGATGACTGGGCACAAGCAGGCTAATCAATTATGTGAGCTGAGTGGGCCGCTTGTTTCCACTAGCGCTAATAGGGCAGGTAAGGTGCCGGCTAAAACATTGCATCGTGCTAGATCATATTTTGGGCAAGAGGTTGATTTTTACTTGTCTGGTAAGCTTGGAGGGAGCGTACGTCCATCGAAAATTATGCATGGAATCAACGGAGATATAATTAGAGAGTGAAATGTGTTGACACAACCGATGTTAATTTAAGACAATAGTGGGTTACCGTTTTGGAGGGGTACCCAAGCGGTCAACGGGAGCAGACTGTAAATCTGCCGGCTCAGCCTTCGAAGGTTCGAATCCTTCCCCCTCCACCATCGGGCGTCAGATTCGTAAAAGAGCGAGGCGGGTATCGTATAGTGGTATTACCTTAGCCTTCCAAGCTAATGATAGGAGTTCGATTCTCCTTACCCGCTCCACTGAAAGGACTGATGGTTAGTATGATAGGCAGTTGGAGAAGCCATTGAAGCTGAGCGATTTTAAAGCCCATATAGCTCAGTTGGTAGAGCACTTCCTTGGTAGGGAAGAGGTCATCGGTTCGACTCCGATTATGGGCTCCACGTAAGTAAAGTGGCAGAAACGGTAATTAACAGAACATAAAGTTTTTAGCTAAATAATAGATAGATTAGAGGGTTAGCGACCATGGCGAAGGAAAAATTTGAACGAACGAAA
>Ga0302114_10000828_pt1 | contig 20930 bp, 20 predicted proteins | sample AG5_Surface_MG_FD_203107 | JGI IMG/M metagenome (GOLD analysis project Ga0302114, IMG submission 203107) | Marine microbial communities from Western Arctic Ocean, Canada - AG5_Surface | ecosystem: Environmental > Aquatic > Marine > Oceanic | place: Canada: Western Arctic Ocean | collected...
TATAATGGCTACATCCACTGCTAAGCTAACCGGCCCAATTCGTTTGGCTCGCTCGCTGCGCTCGTGCTTCGTTAAAAATGCGCCTCGCTTCGCTCTGCGCAGAAAATCTTCTCGAGAAGAAACTGAAGGCTATTGCGCTCCGTTTGGAGATAGATGCCATCGACCTTGTTCTCGTCCCTTGGCCTTCCTCCTCCCCATCTACCGAACGAAAGCAAAAACAAAACCAAATCAAGACCATGCGATCCACCTGGGACGTCCTCTCAAATCTCAAAGAATCGAAGAAGTTCGTCAAGAACCTTGGCCTGTACAATTTGGAAATTTGGAAAATTGAATCTCTGACCCAACCCTCACCGCCGATTAAAGTGCCCACTACCACCCCAATCGCCAACTACTTCACAATGAGCCCGTGGAGGAGCGAGAGTAGCTTGGTGCAGTTTTGTCACTCGAGAGGTATCGAGTGCTTGGTGAAGCTGAACTGGGATCCAAAAAATAGCGTTGTGGGCAAGCCTCTGGACGACGAAGAAATTTACAACATCGATAAAATCGTCAAGCACTTGGTCAAGACGTTGGACGACCGGGAGCTCATGCAAATCCTAACGTTGTGGGCGACCAACCGAGGGCTAGTAATCTTCCCGACGTTTCCGCTTCCCGACGCTTTGCCCAAAGATCCAGCTCAGTACGACGCGTGGAGAGTTGATGTCAGCACGAAAGTGAAGAACCTCAGGTGAGAGTCTTATCTTACTCAGTCCTCGCTTCGCTTGCCTTGGGCACATTCTCAAGAACTAGCCCCAACTCATTTCGTCATTTACTCGGCGCAGCATTTTGCTGAATCCGCTCTTTTACAAGCGGCCTATGTGGAAGCACGCCTTTGAGCTCAACGCCAAAGCAATGGAAATGATCAACGATCTCGACGCGAGCTACCAGCTGAAATTGAACGATAAAAACATGCAAAGGAGCAGCATAAACGTAAAAACGATTTCCATGGAGAAGAAAATTGGTGGCAGTGATGATGAAGAGGAGGACGTGGACGAGGACGAGGAGAATCTGGCGCCGTGGCAGAAAGAGTACAAGAAGGAGATGAAGGAGGAGGTCGCGAGGAAGGCCAGGGAGCTTCGGCGAGAAAAAGAACTGGGTGAGGACAAAGGGGGGGAGATTGTTAGAAACGTCGATTCTGGGGCAAAAAAAAAATCGGTGGAGTTCAAGGCGATGGAGGGCGATATGATCGAGTTCAACCCGCGTGTGTTGGCTTCCAAGGGTTTGATCAGTGCTAGTGAGGTTGAGGGGAGTGGGAGTGGGAGTGGGAGTGGGAGTGGGAGTGGTAGTGGGGGTGAGAGCGAGAGCGAGGGTGAGGGCGAGCCAATCAAGACCAGCAATTTAGTCGATTTTTTCCCGGCTGAGGTGAAGTTGATGTGATTTTAACAGTAGACGTTCTGCCTTCAACCTTCTTTTTATTTAGTTGTTTTAAACCCCCTCAGAGCTTCTTGGACTTGAACACCTTGTAGAGTGTTCCATCAATAATGCCAATAGTGGTGAAAGTTCCGCCGATGAGGGCAAAAAGACTTGTCAAAAAATCGTACCAGCTCTTCTGGTTGGTGCGCTGCGGATAATGTTAAGTTAGTTTGGGCATTTCCCCACGCTACCCCCCCCCCCCCCCCCCGCTAACCCCCGCTCCCCAACTCCGCTCACCTTCACTGTTACGCTCATAGGACTGAGGTCGTAGGAGAAGCGCGCCTCCGGGACGGACAGCTCGTCGTAGGAAACCTCCTGGGACTGCTGGAGGAATTGGTACTTGACCAACTCGTCTTTCTTGCTACTTCCAAAGTGGGTGGACACGATCTTCAAGTAGTGGTGGTGGGCACGGTGGAACTTGTCCGACACGTACGATATTCCGTCCATGGGGTTGAACTGCTTGTACTCAGGCGGAACTCCAGCCAGCATCTTCTTGATCTTCCTGGACTGACGTGCTTCGGGCTCGCCGAAGGACAAGTGGTTCACGACGTGGGAGAGGTTCGTCATTGCTGCGTTCAAGTTATGGTTCACAGAATTCGCCTCAATGTGGAAGTTCCCGGGCACACGGTTGACCATCAGGTATCCGGAGATTTGGCAACCGGGGTGCTCGGGCCGGTTCTGCAACGCACGTGGCTTCGCAGGGGCGGCAGCGCCCATCTCCTTCTTCTCCGTTTCCCAGTTCTTGAGTTTCTCGTCGAGCTGTATGTTGGTTGTGTTATGTTAGTTTTGGTATGTTAGAATTGATTTTGATTTTGATATTTTTTTTGTGGGTGCTATCCAACTCACCTCCAGTTTCCTCGTCGCATACGAAACCAACTGGTTCACGGTACGGTCCATCTTGTAGTCCGGCATCTGAGCCTCTCCAATGTGAAACCACCTCAACGTGGGGAATGCCTGGACCCTCTGCTTCTGGCAAAGCTCCGCGTTAGCAACGCAGTCAACATTGACGACAGAGATTGGCATTTCCTTCTCGAGAACATTCTCAGCAAACTTCTCCCAAGTGGGGTGGAGGCGCTGGCACCAGATGCACCAAGGCGCAAAGAAATTGACAAAAACCATGTCGTTGGAGGCAATGTGAGTGTCAAACTCGTCAGCCGTTAATGCCTTAACGTGAACGCCATCCTCGTGCATCTCGTCCAGTGTTTGATCGTGCTCCTCGTGCCGGACCTCGCGGGTCTCACGGTTGCGACCAGAGAACTGACGCTTCACGCCATCCTCGTCCATCTGCCACTTCTCAACATTCTGTGCCGATTGTGCGCATTTTTAATGAAGCAAGAGCAAAATGAGTGAAGGCGAGTCAAAAGAATTGAGTGGGTTAAAGTTAGTTTAGTAGTGGATGTAGCCTTTATGTCTGTAGCCATTTCGCGGGATTCATCACGAGTATTCTCGTCTTCATCAAGGCTCGCTCGCTTCGCTCGCTCACCTTGGTTATATTCTGCCTGTTTGTGCCTAGGCTGTCGAGCACGTCAATCGACACGTAGTCGCAGTGTAGGTCGAGGAAGGTTACGTTGAAATTTAACCGCACAGTGTTGGCAGAGTTGACGTCAATCGCAACATCTGTCGTGAGGTCGGTGGAAAGGAAAGAAATAAGCTCCGAACAAAATAGGAGCGACATGAGCAAAATGGCACACAAGCTCATCGTCGAACCGAGGGACGTGGCTTCTGTGAGATCTGCTGGGATCCGGCGAAAGAAATCAACACTGCCAAATCCACCATTGTGGTTCTGAAATGTTTAATGAAAAAGAGCCGCTTTGTGTTAGGTGTTTGCTTTTGGTTTGAGCGAACTTTTATCATTCTGACTCGAACTCACTCTTGGGGCATTCATTTGGGTTGTGTGGCACTAAAGTTGGGGAGCTAATCTAGGCTAGAATTGCTTTCTTAAAACGTTGCGTTTTGCAAATTTCTACTGCCCACACAATATTTTAGTAACCCCAAAAATGGGTCCATGAGTCTCAGCGACAGCGATATTGACAGCGGAGCTGAGCATGCATTCAACGAACTACCCAGTGATGATTCGGACGCCTCTGACACATCAAATGAAGAAGAGAATTTTGATAAAAATTATGATGATCTAGACGAGCCCCACACCAACTCCAACTCCAACTCCAACACCCTAAACTATTCATCGTCCTCTTCTTCTGATGGTGACGAACTTGGAGTGGTCCTTGCAAATCAACAGACCGAAGGCACAAAATCAAAGAAGCGAAAGCTCAATTCCGCTACAACATCCGCTTCAAACTCTAAACATGCTCCAAAGCTAGTATCCTCCAAGCGCTATGATTTCTTTAAGCGTGGAGCACCCTCCTTGAACAACTCTGGAACCGCCACGATCAATGCCAACGCTTACAAGTCCTCGGACCCCAGAATGAACTCAATGAGTGGCACATTCGACCAAAACCTCTACGACAGCTCCTACAAATTCTTGGACGGGAAGATAGACGAGGAAATAGCCTCGCTGAAGGAGCGAATCAAGGCGGCCAAAATACCGGGGAAGAAGGGGAAGAAGCTTCGGAAGAAACTCGGCGTTAATGTCGATGATGTAGATGAGGAGCAGGCCAAGCTAGTCAAGATGGTCCAGGAGCGGTCCATGCGGATGAAGGGGCAGGTGGAGAGAGCGGCGAAAACGAGCGTAAAGCGGAAAATGAGAGAGCAGGTCAAGGAGGGCAAGGGTGTGTTCTACTTGAAGCGCGCCGACGAGCGCAAAGCTGTGGTGGAGGCCGAGTACGAGGAATTGAAGAAGAGGGGCGGCGAGGGGGCTGTCAAGAAGGCACTAGCAAAGCGTAGAAAGAAGAAGGCCAACAAGGACCACAAATTGATGCCGCCGAAGCAGCCAAAAAAGTATTGAATGTATGAATGTATATAACAGAAGGTGAGTAGCGCACACGCACAAGCACAAGCACAAGCACAAGCACACACGTTAGTGATTAGACCTGATTTCTTAGTTCTTCGGGACACTGCAGACACATGAACAACACAATTCAGTCTTCAAAGTTTTATGAAACGTATTATATCAATATAATCATTTTATATTTCAAGTTGCTTTTTTACTTACACACCCACACCCACACCCACACCCACACCCACACACCCACACCCACACCCACACCCAGACAGACAATACACTGTATGTAGAAAATAAAAACTGCTCGCTAGAAATGTCCGTTTTACCTATAAATTTCTACCAAGCTTCTCCAGCCATTTCACCCCCATTCGCCTCCTCGTCTTCATACTCGATTTCATACAACGTTTTCTTTTTGCTAGCTTTCTTCTTCCCCTTCTTGTCCTTCTTGCTCGGTTTGGGTTTAGGTTTTTTCTTCTCCTCCAAATCGCCATCGCTGTCCCCTCCCTCCTTCTCGCCCTCGCCCTCACCACCAAACACAACCTCGTCATCATCATCATCATCATCATCCATCCCACTGTCCCCATCATCCTCGTCCTCCTCCCCACCCTCCCCATCTTGGTAAAACTCACTATCCTCAATGTCATCGTACTCTTCATCACTACTCTCGTCATCCAAATTTTCAACATACTCCATAATCTCATCGTCCTCGTCCTCCTCCGCCTCCAACTCATCCTCCAATTGGAACAACTCATTCTGATCCCCAAACTCGCCCTCCTTCTGGGCTAACGCCTTGTTGTACTCAGTTTCGGGGAAGTTGTAGATGTCTCCGTAAGTACCCTTGGAAAGTCTCTCAAGCAACTCCTTCTGGATATTCTTTTCCAAATTGGCGGCCTGCAAAGCCTTGACCTCCCTCCTAACTTCTCGCCTCTCGACCTTCTTGTTGATCCCACGAATTTTCGGCTTCACCTTGAGCTGCAGTTTTCGCATTCGTATCAAGTATTGGTGAATCTTCGTCAGTCGTTGCTTGTTTCGGTGAACGAGAAACTTTGGGAAGTAAGCAAGGTGCTCGTCAAGCTGCTCAATCGCCTTCTCGTAGTTGCGCGATAGACGTATTTTCTCCCACAAATTCTTCGGCGAGTGCGCTCTCTCAATGGTTTTCAAACAGAGAAAAAGTTTCCCATTTTCTTCACGTATTGTTGCATAGCGAGAATTGGCCAGAGGACAGCTCTGTCGATTGCACAGACCCGTAACGTTGTTCTCGTTACGGCAGAACGTTCGCTCCTTTGCAATTTTAGATTTAAATGAACAAAATTGCTGGTTGATAACCTGCCAAATTATTTCATCATGCTGCATGATTGTTCAATCTTTGGGATTTGTATGGTATCGAGTGAGGAATCGTGAATAAAATGTCAGCAAGAAGGGCTATGCTATATCTTTGTGGAAGCTGAGTAGAGATTGTGTGGGGCTGACGTTTATTAATTGTAATTTTTAATGGTCTTGATTTTTCTACTTTTGCACTGATAAGGTTTACCTGAGCACCTGAGAAGATCTCCCATTAGTTATGAATCCATATTTATTACTATTATTAGGCCTCTTGGTCGACGTGGACAGTTTCCACATCACCCATGTTGCCAGATTAGTGGTACGAACAAATCGAGCCCAAGGTTATGACAATGACGAGTTCTTGTCAGGGCTCTCCTCTGACAGTTCCTCTGGCGGCTCAAAGTTTGCGGCAATGCAGCAGCGTGCTGCTGCAGCGTCAGCCTCGACGACCTCCCCCGAATCCCCTTCTCCCCCCCCCAAATCCGACACCATTTTCGATCGCGAAAATTATATATCCGCATCGATGAACACAGGCGACATGTACCTGGAGCAGCTCAAGGTTGACACGAAGGTTCGTTTGAAGGCGTACCGAGAGGGCGACTACGATAAGTTCAACGAGAGGTTCGTTTCCGAGGAGGTTCGAGAGATGCAAAAGATTGAGAGAAATAGGCCAAAGTTCGAGGATGTCAGCCCTGATGTCACTACTGGCGATGTTGATGGTGCTGATGTTGAGTACGATGAAGTTGATGAGGCAAATCTCACCGAAGTGCAAAGGTGGCACCGATTCCGAGAGCGTGAGGCGATGGAGGAGGCCAAGGAAGCTGCTACCGAATCGAGAAAACCGGTTAGCAACTATAAGGAGATGTTGAGCAAGGCGATGAAGGGGAGGGAGGTCGGGGGGCAGCCTGAGGGGGGGGCTCCTGTCCCCGAACCTGTTCCTGTTCCTATTTCCGTGAAGGTGCTTCAGCCACTTGCACCTACACCCGAACCCACACCCGCTCCCTCGTCTGGCCTCACTGACTTTCAGCGAGACCATATACGCACGACCCAGGGTCTCCTCCTCAAGCATCGTGGAGGCAGAGGTTTCGGAACCGGAAGATTGAAAGGAGCCGAGGGTGACAAGCTCGTTCAAAATCTTCTCGCAACAAAGGAGATGCTAGCCGGTTTCGGGCAGCCGGAGCAGGAGCAGGAGCGAGAAGTTGCAGTTGCGGTGGTGCCTCCCCCAACCACTCTTCCCCCCCCCTCCCCATCTCCCCCCATTCCCACCTCCTCCTCCTCCATTTCCAATTCAAATCCTCTTCTTTCGACCTCGCTGAAATGCGCCTCAGCGGCAATTGAAGCGTTCCAAAACAATGAGGCTCCGATCGAGTCGCTGAAGCATGCACTTTTGTTTGCTGCGAGTTGCTGCGAGACGTCACCCTCCCCACCACCACTATCAACATCAACAACAACAACAACAACCCTCCCCGAGCCAATTTTCCGAGAGGCTGCGTCATTGTTCGATGTAAACCTCGATGATGACCAAGGTAGTAGAGGTAGCAGTAGTGCCGCCTTGTTCGAAAGCGCGCTACGGGGAATTGATGACCTCTCCGGGGACGGAAAGTTCGGTCTGCGCCCTCTTACCCCCGAAGATGATACATTCTTGAAGACTCTAAAGGGGGTTAAAGATCAAATTTTGAGCGAGGCCGACGAGTCTTTTTGAGAAGAAGTAAAGTTATACAAAATTTGTGCAAAGATATTCTTTCCAGGCTGTTAAGACACTTTGTTTGGAAAAAATGGGAAAGGTGTATTGATAAAAATAAGAAAGCTACCCTCTCAAATTGAATTTCTCACGTGAAGCGAATATAATTGGGTCTTCTTAAACTCCTCGTTCCCAATCGCCGTTTTGGTATCCTCGAGCACTCTAACGACCATGCGCTTTACTCCGTCGGCCAACCTCTCTGCCATTTTCAGTTGCGTCAATGTAGGATTGTACAGCGGCTCTCCCTCCCTGCACAGGGCTTTGCTCGCCTCAATCATTTTCGAAGAAAGTTTCTGGCTTCTAAAAAGTCCGTCCAGATCCCCATTCTCATTCCCATCCCCATCCCCATCAACTTCTTCTATTGACCCCCCATCGTCGAGTCTGATGATGAAACTTCCCGGGCTGGGGGTAACATCAGCATTTCTCAGTGCGTTCTCAGTGATCCCAACAAAGAGCGGACAGGGTGCTGCGAGCATGGTTGACATAGACGACGGTAAAGTTGGTATGATTGGGCAGCACCAGAATAGCGGCCGCAGCAAATAAGCAAGTCCAAGCACTGCGCTGCTGCACACTCCATATTTGGCGCTTACCACAATCACGGACTGCTCGTTCAACGCCAAACTCACAACCTTTATGATTTTCTCGAGAGATAGCATGGAGAACAAGCAGGGCAACGCCCACTTCGAGGTGGCCTTGATCGAGTTTTTGCGCGATTCAATCCAGTTTGATTCCTTGTTCCTCAGCAGCAGACTCTCTGGGAACTTGAAAGCCACCGGGGGGAGGTGCTCGCAGACGGAAAATTCTTGGTATTCCACAATTTCATTAAGATTCACCATGCTGTACTTTTGGAAAACTTGCTTGTGAAACTCGAAAGTATCGTAGCCGTGGCTGTCGTGCCCAGGACACCCATCGACAGGCATTCTTGCAATTCGCTGTGCCGATAGCAGGAGGAACAACACTTTGAAGTGCAGATCAAAGTGGGGCACCCGGGTCAGCAAGCAATAGCAACGTTTTGTGGCATATTTGCCACCCATAACCAGCCTTGGTTGCATTACGCAGACGCCGTATACCATGGGGGAATTCTCTTTGGTCTCATCGTTGAATGTGAAAATAAACGAATCGTTGTTCCTCTTTGTGTAAGGCCCGAAAAGAATCGTGTTCACGTCGCTCAGAGACGCGTTTGGGTCGATTCTTTTGTAGGTTAGTCCATCAGGAAAGGCAAATTCCTGTGTTATTTTTTCAGGAATTGGTGCTGCGGAAGAGTGAATGCATGTGTAATGTAGGAGGGTGGTTGGAGAGCTGGGGAGGTGAAGTGGGGGTTTGCTCTTGGCCTTTTTGTTGCTGAAGAATTTTATCTTCTTTCTATTGACAGTTGTTTCTGGATGATCCCCTTCTTCTTCATGGTCGTTTAAGAGCTCGAGCTCGCTCCCAATCACCATGAATTGATCGAAAATCGATTCGTGGTGGTGTAATTGTGGTGGTGGTGGTGGTGTCACCACATGTGCTGGAGCTTCGTGTACCAGGTGCTGAGGAGTAATTGTCCTCGTAGGTAAACACGTAAGCTCGTCATCCGAAACATACACCACGAGTGGTGCTTTTGATGATGTGTGTTGTGCACATAGTCTCAATTCCATGGCTTGAAGTTTTTCCTTTAGCAATTTATTCTCACACTTCAGCGCTTCGGATCTATATTTCCATATAGAGACACTCCTCAGAGCACAGGCTAGACGAGTAAGTTGGGGTGTTGTTTCACAAGCCATAAGTTTGGGTGTTTCACAAGACAACATGCGCCAACTTCAAGTTTAAAAAGTTTTTTAAAAAAATTTAAATTTAAAGAAATATTTTATAAATTTATTTGTTTTTTCGCTTACTTTTTAAAGTAGTTCAAGTAGCATAGCACATGCTATGGCATACATTAACAAGCATATGATTTTTAAGCAAGCAACACACCTTTGAAATGCAAGTCATCGATAAAATAACCGGTGATGTAAAACACTACTTGAAAAGCCTTAATGGAACCCAGAATGTCGTCCTGTTGTCAAACCCCCCCCTCTCATCCGAAGCAATTTCCGAGTGGGAATTGACTAACAATGCAACCCTCCCGTCCGACCTCAAAGCCTTTTTCATGGTGTGCAACGGGCTAACCTTGAAATGGAGCGCAAGCTTGTTTACGCAGGCAAACCAGGACCCTCTGCTTTCTGTGAATCCAAACGTTTCACACACAGGTGAGTCTCACTCAGTCTCCGCTCGCCTTGATGAAGACGAGAATACTCGAGAAGAATCCCGCGAAATGGCTACATACCTAATGGCTACATCCACTACAAACTAACCCACTCAATTTTTTTGACTCGCTTTACTCGTTTTGCTCTTCAATAAAAATGCGCCTCGCTTCGCTCGCTGCCCAGCAAATCCTCCCAATTCCAAAACCATACAAGCCGGAAACGGTTCGATTTTATCGTGCAAGGACCTAAAGAGAGTCAGGCTAGACTGTGTTGACCCGAAGAAGCAGTACGCAGACCGAATGAAATTTGGGAACATTTATTTCGACGCAAATGAAGAATGGTCCGAGTCATCCCCATCCCCCCCATTCCCATCCTCAGACTCCGCCAATCCCAAAAGTGAAATAGTCGCTTTTGCAATCGACCACAATCCCGATCTTGGAGTTGTTTGTTTGCTACTCGACGGAACTTCGGCTTCAGTTTGGCTGAAGGAAAAATCGTGTCGATGGCATCCCCTCGCAAGGTGAGTGAGCGAAGCGAGCGAGCCTTTAGGAAGACGAGCATACTCGGCAGATCTCGCGAAATGGCTGCAGACGGCTACATCCACTACTAAACTAATCCCCTCAATTCGTTTGGCTCGCTTGGTTCGCTCGTGTTTCATTAAAAATGCGCCTCGCTTCGCTCGGGTTTAGCGATTTCACATCTTATTTCCGCCTGATGTTAGTCCATCTCGCAATTCAAGGGTGGCAGTTCGCCTTCACTGACATTGGTCTGCCCCCTTATTGCAAAGCGCTGCTTTCTCGATTTGCCCCTGAGCGCTTGCTTGTAGATCTTGCCTCCCTCCCTCCCCCCCCCCCTTCTCCTCCCCCTCCCCCTCCAGAATGATATAAACATAGAAAGTTCGCATAGAATAGAGAAAGAGAATAGAGAATAGAGAAAAAAACATGACAACGTTTCACGGAGTAAGCTTCGATCCCGTGTGGAAGTGGGCAAGACCACGGCTTACGTCGTTGTCTTTTAATCCGTCATTTGTATTCCCCCCCTTTGCGACCATGTCACCCCCAATGAAGGCCTTGAACATTTCGATAAACTCATCCTCCACAATCTTGTCCTTCTTGCTCTTCCCCAAGTCGGCAAACATTTGCTTCACGTCTGCCCTGTCCAACCCGTGCATTTCGCTCATTGTCTCGGTCAGTTCTCTTACTGTCAACTTTCCGTCTTTATTCTTGTCGAAAGAATTGAACATTGTTCGGATCTCGTCGTCCTGCTCCGCTTCGCTCCAGAAACTAGAGTCTTTACTCGCTGTCATGTCCTCCCCGCTTTTGATCCACTTGACCAAATCCTCAACGTCGTCCTCCTCCGCAAAAGGATACAGGTGCTGAACCAGCTCGTAGATGGTCACCTGCCCGTCCTTGTCCTTGTCAACGGCGTTGAACAGATTCAACGCCGTGTCCTCCATGCTCGTCCCCTTCAGGCTAAGGTAAAACTCTCCAACGTCAACAGTGCCACTCAAATCACTGTCCATTGTGAGAAATAAGTCCTTTAGCAACCTTGTGTCTGGCATGCCTGCCTGTTCGCTCTTGTGTTTCCTCTTTTCCTCGTCATTGTTCGTTTCGGGGTTCTGCTTTTTTTGTCTTGGAACTGGGGTCTTTGAGGGTGATGTTGTTTTCGGGGGAGTTGGGTGAGTCAATGTCATGACATTGGCGTTGTTGTTGCTGTTGTGGGTGATATTGACGCTGATAGCCGGATTGTTGTTGCTGTTGTTTTTGTTGCAGGGTCTGGGTCTGGCCGCAGCAGATTTCTTGGGCTTCGTGACCGCGCAACTCGGAAGCGGAGCTTCTATCTTTACTGTGTCCTTTTTGGGTGCCTTGATAAACCGACAGAGGTTCTCGCAGTGTTCAAAGTATACTTTAATGTCTGGCGAAAACTTGCAAAACTCGATCCACTCGTCGTAGCTCACGCTGTCGTTGTGGTCGATGTCGCCGCTCCGTATTATGGAATCAGCAAGAGACTCAATGTGGGCCACCGGAACCTCCTGAGTGCCCGTCATTTTGGCCATGCCGCGGCAGACGGACGAGCACATAAGGATAAGCTCGCTGTGGGAAAGCTCGCCGTCCTTGTTTGCATCGTGAAAGATGAATATCATTCGAGTCCGCTGCATTACCGTCATCTCCAGGGAGCAAACCACCAGAGCTGCGAAGCACTCCAGCACGTCCACCAGGCCATTCCTGTCAGTGTCGAAGCAGTGAAAAACAGCGTGGAGAATCACTGGGTTGCCGCCAAATATTTGTTTGAACTTCTTCTGATTCACCCCGGGACATTTATTATTGTCGTGGGAATAACGTTCGTAACATCGCATGATAAATGCCCTGTCCTTGTCAACAAACACTGCTTGGGAAGATAGGATGTTGGCTTCTTGACCGTGTCGGGGTGTGTGCCCAGCAACATAGCCAGTTCCGCGTATGGAGTCTTCAAGGTACTTGCCCGATACCCCCCCCATTATTTGGTAATGATGGAGTGTCTGGAGTGTGTTGTGAAGCAATTGTTGTATAAATTTTACCTGGAACGCGCACGATGAATCGATGATGGACCAGTGTACCCAACCAGTTCTTTGTATAGTGGAAGTTGAAAAAAAAATTATATAATTTGCCCAACTTTTTGTAACTCCTCACCTCAGCCTCATCAATTCTCCCCTGGCAAACAAGATTTATTTATTAGAATTTTAAATGCGCATCCTCGTAACTCTTCCGAGAAAATACCTCTATTACATGACACATCTGTAGCACGCTTATAACGCGCATAGATGGTCAAATTCCCCTTTAAGAAAAAGCCGAAGCCGGAATCAAGTTCAACAGCAGATTCTGACAACTTCACCTCAACCCCCGAAGCAAACAGCCCTCCCCCCGAAGAAGATAATGGCGAGGCCAAGAGTGAAAAAGACGTCATCATCCCGGGCAAGACTTCCAAGAAGAGGGGGCTTTGTTCCCGCCTCTGCGGCAAGGGCGCTTGCGGATGTTACAAAACCAAGGAGGAGATTGAGCGAATAAAGTTTGAGAAGGAGCAAAAGGAGATTCACGAGGCGGAGCGCAAAGATTGCAACCGCGAGCTTGATGACATGGCATCCGAGGAGATGCTTTCCTGGGACGCTTACACCCTCCCGGAGCGAAACTGCAAACGACTAATTGCGCTGGCCGAGGCTAAAAAAAAGCAAAACGTTGCCAAAGCCATTGAGGCTGCCAAACTTGATGCTGAATCGAAGGAAGAGGGTGCGACCTACCACAACTCCCAGCTCAAAGAGTTCAAGCGCTACAAGGCTTCTCCAGCCTTGCACAAGACGTTTGAGGGTCACAAATCTCACATTCATGCGTTCAAGCTGTCCCCGGACTACAAGCACATAATCTCGGCTTCTGCCGACTTCTCCCTTCGTCTGTGGGACGCTGAAACCACAAAGTGTTTGCGCGCGTTTGAGGGTCACACCAAGGCCGTGAGGGACGTCGACATTATCCCTGGCTTCAACATGCAGGATGAAAATCGTCTTTTCGTGTCCGCCTCGTCCGACAAAACGCTCCGAATGTGGGACGCCAGGTCTGATCAGCCCAAGCGAGTACTGAAGGGTCACACCGATGTTGTATACGGCTGTGCTTTCCACCCCGACGGCGAAAGGTTTCTCTCCTGCTCAGAAGACTGCACGATCCGTCTCTGGTCGGCACATGAGGGGCACGTCATTTACGTTTTTCGAGGCCACGAGTCGGCTGTTCTTTCCGCCTGTTTCTCCCCGGGGGGGCGGTACATGCTCTCCTCGTCTGACTATGGCGAGCGGCAAATAAAAATGTGGCACACCATGATGCCCGTCATCCGCAAGCCGATGATTCTTGGCCAACGAGTCTTTTTCACCAAATCCGGCTTGATCAAGAAAATTGTTTTCACCAACGATCCGGACGAGGAGTTTTTCAAGGAAATTGACGAGGACGAACTCGACGAAGCTTTGATGAGCAGCGACGAGGAAGATGATGACAAGAAGAAAAAGTCCAGCGAAGAAGATTTAAATGACCTTGACGTCGATGGAGTGGAGGGGGGAGGGGGAGAGGGCGGGGGCGAGCAGAAAAACAATAAGAACCATAAGAAGAAAAAGAAACAAGAAATTGTTGAAGAAGAGATTGAGGACGTAATTGAAAAGGATGGTTTCAGTATCAACGTTCTTTCGGAGGGGCGCTTCGGTAAGCTGGTTGAGTGCACTGCTTACTACCCGGGCCAGGAGCTGATCGTTGTGGTCAGGGGAGTGAAAGAGTTTCAGGTGAGTTTATAGTTGAAAATAATAGTGTCAACCCACAGCCCGCAACCACTCTTTTCTAACACTACCGCCCCCCTCCCCTCCGCTCCCCCCGCTTCAACACCTGCGCAATTAGTCATTCTTCATCTCTGCCTATTTGAAAAAGTCACAGTACGATATGTTCGATCCGAAATCTGGAGGTCGCGTCGGATCGTTCGACCGCTCCTCCGTGATGGAGCAGGACAACTGTTGGGTGACGTGCGGGGGCGAAGCTGCCACTTCCGATACGCGGAAAAAAGACAAGCGGTTCAATAACCTCCGCCTTAAGTGGACCGCACCCGCGGATGGAGTTGGCTCAATCACCTTCAAATGCACGCTAATTCCGAAGAACTTAGCTGATCCTGACTTGGTGCGAATGTACGGACTGAACGTAAGTTTGGAAGAAACGATGCCTCCGCGCAAGCACGCTGGAAGTGGCTTCGCCTCGTCCTCGCGCAGATTTGACTTCAAGCCGAAAATTGAGCTTGCCTTCGATGTTGCCTTCAACCACAATCACATGCTTCAGCTGTTCGAGCAGAACGAGCTGAATCTTGTCGAACACTTTTTCACCCCCAACGCCAAGTGCACGCTGCCACTGGGCAAGCTGGGGGTCCAAAAGGTCAAGGGGGCGAGAGAAGTTATCGACTTGCTGGTTAGTATGAACGTCTTGGGCCCGAACCAAATAATGAAAAATGTAAAACCCATGGACCCCAAGGAGACCGTGATTGAATCTCGAACAATCGTAATAAGGGACGAGCTGCCGGGTGCAAAGTTGAGCATGCAGGAAATCTACGATGCTGAGCACAGTGAGGTGGTGGATATTTTGAGTGCGGATGATGAGGTTGACCCTGACTCCGATACGTTTGGGGTGAATATGAATAACAGAAACAATAGCAACAAAAACATCAACAACAACGACGACAACGACATCGACAACAACCATTCAACCGCTGATACCAATAATAACAATAACCAAGCTAATCCAAATGAGGGAGACTCCGGTCACACACTTTCCGATAATAATAATTCTGCCTCAAACAACGACAACGACAGCGACAACGAAGGGAGAAAATCCAAAAGGAAGAAGAAAAAATCAAAAAAGCAAAGGGACAAGGAATCGCAACTCGTCGCAGCTGCTGCGGTCGCCGAGGCGCAGGAAAATGAATCGCCAGAGGTGAAAATTTTGCGGAAGCAATTTCAAAAAATTGCCATGAAGGAAACCGAGATGATTTTCCAAATGCAAAGGCAGAAAATGATCTGCGCTAATGAAGTGAGAAACGTTCACCTGCCCGCCAAAAGGGCCAAAAAAATCGAAAATTTTCAGGAGGAGAGGGACGAGCTGGTTTACGACGGTCACTACGGTGGTTCCACTGTCCACCTCCAGATGAAATTGCCCGCCAATTACCCGGCCAACGCTCGTCCTTACGATTTGGCCGCTCAGGCCGCACAAAAGGGCAAGGAGGTGAGCGAACGAAGCGAAGCGAGCGAGCCTAGATGAAGACGAGAATACGAACCACTACCAAACTAACATTATTCTCAAAAATTTTGCTCGCTCGCCTCCCCCCTGCTTCATTAAAAATGCTCCTCGCTTCGCTCGGCGCAGCTGATGATTGCCGCGCAGAAGAAGAAGGTTAAGACCGAGAGCGGCGTGGACGTGAGATTGGTCACTGCAAAGGGGCGATTAGAGTACGCCAACGACATGGTCGAGTTTCTGCTCAAACAGCACGAGCGGCACCAGCAGTACAAGAACATCGTCCGGAGAAACGGCATGGGGGCTTTGCCTGGGTTCGAGAACTTGCGACAGCTGAGAGAAGAGGAGCTGGCGCCGCCAAGCCACAAGCTGTCGGCGAACGTGCAATCCTACAACGTGCGGAGTACGAGAAACGCGAAGGGATACGTAGTCCCGGAAACGGAAATGGAGGAGGAGGATTTGTTCAGGCAAACCGGGCAGGCGGAAGCTATGCTCGATAAGATCAATAAGGATCGGGCAGCTGGCGACGCTGCCAACAAGGCTAAATTGGCCGCCGAAAATAGAAAGGGGAGCATTATGAAGATCGATTTCACCGACGACACGAGCTTCTTCAAGGAAAGTCAGAAAAAGCACGCAGGCAAAAAGGAAAATTTAATCGTTTCAATTCCGTTTGGTGAAGAAAAAGGGGGCATTGTTGCGGCTGGCAGGGAGGGGAGGGGGTTTTTGTCGAAATTAAATCCGTTCAGCAAGAAGAAATCCGGAGGAGGGGGTGACTCGAGCGGCGGGGATTCAAAGTCGGGATCTGAACACGAATACGACGACGGGAAGAAGGAAAGGAAGCAGAAGAAGAAGAAGAAGAAGAAGCACGGGAAGCTGAAGAATCAAACAGGGAGCGAAAGTGATACAGTCCAAGAACACCAATTGGAACTTGGAGATGATCCAATAAGGAAGATTTCGACTACCATGTTTCTGCCGAATCAAAGATCGACGGCATTGGATACTGCCTTGATTGAAAAATTGTCCTCTGCTGCTGCGAAGCAGCTGGTGGGTGACAATGCGACTGACGAGCACGGGGACGTTTACTTTGAGGAGGGCGAGGAGAAAAAGGAGGAAGGAGAGGGGAGGGGGAAAAACCGAGTGAGAAATAAGGTTGAGAATATTGACACGAATTTGGGGGGAGGGAGCGTGGCGTATGAGTCGAGCGACTCACCGAGCACTCCCAAATCACCCAAATCACCAAAAACACCCAAATCGCCCAAATCTCCCAAGCACAAAAAAACGAAGGAAACCAAAATTGAGGATCTGCCGATCATCCGCAGGAACGACTTTGACCTGCTACCGGGGATCACTCGCCACGGCACGCAACGCCACCCAGTGAAGTTTGCCAACATGGACAAGGACTTCTTGCTGGCAGAGCAAAATGGAGGCTTGATCCGGACATTTTTGGAAAAAACGGACAGGCAGTATGACGGACACGCCGCGTCGATCAACCAAATTTGTTTTTCGCACGACGAGCGCCGAGTTGCGAGCTGCTCAAGTGACCACACGATCAAAATTTGGGACCCCAACGACGGTTTGATGGTGATGACGCTGTACGGTCACGCCGATGAGGTCATGGGGGTGAATTTTTCTCACGACGGAATGTTCTTGGTTTCAAGTGGTTTGGATAACTTGGTGATCGTTTGGAATTTGACCAACGGCGGAGTGCTGAAGAAACTGTTTGGGCACTACGATGCCGTGTACAGGTGCTGCTTCAGTCACAACACCAACAGCCTGATGAGCTGTAGTTGCGATATGACCTTAAAGAGGTGTGCGAGCCCACATACACGCGAGCCAGATAAACCTAAACTAACAAATACAATCCCGCTTCGCTCGGCGCAGCTGGAACCTCACACCTCACGTGCCTGACGCGCCCGCAAAGCCCATCATTTCGGAAGTGACCACGAACAGGTGCGTCATGAGCTGGTTTGCCCCTCCTGGCTACAACGAGGAGATCACTGCGTACTTCATCGAGTACAGGATCGGTCACAGGGGCGACTACGGCAGCACGAAGAGTGTCTCCGGCTATGATAGACGGGCCAAGATTGGGGATTTGCTGCCTGGCACGGCCTACCAGTTCAGGATCAGGGCGATGAATCGAATGGGAAGGGGGCCTTGGAGTGACGCAAGCGCTCAGGTCATTACCGACTTTGGCGTGCCGCAGAAATTGAGGCGGCCAGAAATTGTCAACATTAGCACGAGCAGCATCATCATCAGCTGGTGGGCTCCAGTACCAACCGTGAAAGGGAGTGCAATCCACGAGTTTGAGGTTCAGACGAGCGGCAACGGAAGTGATTTTGACCACGGGGAGAAGATGGAGGTCAGCTGGATCAAAAGTAAGCAGAACTTCAAGGACTGGGAAAAGAGGAAGGCGAAAATCGACGAGCTGGCGAAAGAGGGGAAGGACGAGGACGACGTGGTGAAGAAGAAGGGGCTGAAGGGGGGGGTCAGTAAAATGATGATGGCGCTGAGGAGCAAGAGGGACAGTAAGGCAGAGAGCAGGAAGAGCAGGAAGAGCGTTCAGATGGGCAACCAGATGATGGACGTTTTGAACGAGGTGAATGCAGAGGCCGAGGCAGATTTGATGGCGTTGGAGATGGAGAAGATAAATAGCGAGGCGCAAAGGAACGAGGAGCAGAGGGTTGAGAAGGAGAAGAGGCAGGCGAAGGCGAAGGAGAAGGAGAAGGGGAAGAGGAAGACGATGGAGAGAGTTGGGGAAGGCAACGAGGCAGAGGGAGAAACTGAGGGAGAAACTCCTGAGGGAGAAGGGGAAGGGGAAGGGGAGGGGAGGAAAATGAAAAGGAAGAAGAAGAAGAGGAAGAAGGAGAAGGGAAAAAGGAAAAATACCGAGTTCGTCGGAATGGTTGGGGGGGGGGAAATTGTGGTGGTGGAGAAGCAAGAAAAAGAAATCGAACCACCACCCAAGGCGTCCTACCAGGACGCGAGCTCCAACAGAAAGAAAGCTTTTATGGCAAAAGAGATTGAGAGGACAAGGAAGCACTTGGAAGACAGAACGCTCCAGAGGAAGAAGAAGGCGGAGGCGAAGCGAAATAGAGCAAGCGGGAGAACGAAGCAAAAAAGGTTGGAAAAGAAGAGTAAACTGGTTGTGGTGGAAACCGCGGAGGAGAAGCAGTTGAAAAAACTGTTCACCAGAATGAGCTACACGGTGGAGAACCTGCAGCCGGGAATCATGTACCGGATCAGGATTGGGGCGGTCAACAACACTGGACTGGGGCCCTTCAGCGACGCCAGCTTCAGCACGTTCACAAGCAGGTGAGCGAGCGAGCTTTGAGGAAGACGAGAATACTCGCGATGAATCCCGCGAAATTGCTAATAAGTCATAATTTCTACATCCACTACTGAACTAACCCACTCAATTCGTTTGGCTCGCTCGTTTTGCTCTTGCTTCATTAAAAATGCACCTCGCTTCGCTCGGTGCAGCGTTGCTCCCGAGCCAGGAACTCCTCCGGTGCTGTTCGAGGCGGAGCTACACGCGTTGACTGTGACGTGGGAGACCCCCCACGACAACGGTGCGGCGATCACGAACTTTGGGCTTAGGCAGTGCTGGGACAACGTGGATCACGAGTTCAAGAGAACCGTCCAAAAGGTGAGCGAGAGAAACGAGCGAGCCTTTTGGAAGACTCGAGCGATGGATCTCGCGAAATGGCTGCAGACATATGGCTACATCCACTACTAAACTAACGTTATTCCACTCAATTCGTTTGGCTCGCTCGTTTCGCTCGTCTTCAATACAAATGCGCCTCGCTTCGCTCGGCGCAGGTTCGAATCGAGGATTTGAAGCCAGGCGAAGCGTACACCTTCAAGGTGAAGAGCGCAAACAGTGAGGGGTGGAGCGACTACAGCAAGGAGAGCGGGAAAATTTTCACCTTGACCGATAAGCCGGAGACCCCGGAGCGACCCCAAATCAACCAGCATACAAAGACTTCAGTTAGCATCACCATGAAGGTGAAGCAGCCGTACGACAATGGCGCGAGTGTGTTGAGCTACGTTGTCCACAAGAGGGAGATGAGCGCGAAGGGGAAGACACCATGGCACATCACTGGAACGTTCCAGGCAACGCACGTGGAAAAAATGGAGGATTTTGTGGACATGAAGCTGAACACGACCGAGCGATTAATGATCGCCACAATCACGGTTGGTGATTTGACCCCCGGGAGCAATTACGACTTCAAGGTGGCGGCCAGGAACAACTCGGGCATTAGCGAGTGGTCTCCGAGCACGTACAGAACCAAAACGGCCAATGCGCAGGTGCCGAAGGAGATCGGAAGGGTCTGGTGCAGCGAGGTTGGGCCTACAAGCATGGTGGTGAATTGGGAAAAGCCCATCGACAACGGGAAGAAGATTTTGGGGTATGTTGTGCAAGAATGGACGCGAGATTACGACGGGGTTCCTTTGGAGAAGGAGGATAGCGACAATTATGAGTGCGGCGGGGGAATTGAGAGGAAGAGAATGGACGCGATGGATCCTACCGTGTCCTATCGCTTCAGAGTCCAGAGTCGAAACGAGCTTGGCTACAGTGGCTGGAGCGAGTTCAGCGAGAGGATCGAAACGTGTGCGAATGATGCGAACCGCGCTAGAGGGGAAGAAAAGAAGGGGAATGTTTTGGGGGGGATGAGCTTTGGCGGGGGAGGAAATGATGGGGACGTTGAGAGTGACAGTGAATAATGAGTGATGCTGGATATGATATGGCTTAATATGTTTTAGAAAATCGCTAAAATGTTTCTAAACTAAGCGAAGAATAGAGGGATTTAATTCATTCCTTGCCCTTTTCAAAACGCGCAAGAGCGGCGTTGCGAGCCTTCTCGCGTCGGTCGATGAGGGATTCAGTTTCGCTGGAGCTGGAGCTGGAGCTGGAAGTGCCCCCTCCTAGTGATTGGCCTCCCCCGGAGAAGGTTGGTGCAGAGGTGGAGGCGGGTGTGGAGTTGTTTCTATTGTTAAATACCTGGGTGAACCCGGATGAGGAGGAACTTTCCTCATTTACTGGAGCATTGCTCAGCATTTCCTTGGGGATACAGCACGCGAACATCGAACCTAAGTTTGCTATTCGATTCACGTGGGCCGGGATGGGGATGTGAAGGAGGGAGTAGACCAGGGCATTCGAAAAGTGATTGCAGTTCTTCAGCAGAATGTTGTAATCGTTCGGTCCAAACTCGGCCTTGAGCTCACTGATCGCAGCTCGAACGTCCGCAGAGGTGCCCTCATACAAGCCCATGTCAATTGATTCGGCAAGCGTCGCGTTGGGGACATCCCTGGGCTCTGTATCAAAGACACCACCTCCCCCGGCAAATGTGTACTCACGGCCATCTATCTCAACACCTGAATGGCACACAGGAACGCCAATGTGGTTGAGGAATTGTTGATTAGCAGGCGAAAGGTCATACACGTTAAGGATGACCTTTGTTCCAAATCGTTGTCTACCCCCTGTAGGGCCCCCAAAAGATGACATGTTTTTTGTG
>Ga0302114_10000834_pt1 | contig 20839 bp, 3 predicted proteins | sample AG5_Surface_MG_FD_203107 | JGI IMG/M metagenome (GOLD analysis project Ga0302114, IMG submission 203107) | Marine microbial communities from Western Arctic Ocean, Canada - AG5_Surface | ecosystem: Environmental > Aquatic > Marine > Oceanic | place: Canada: Western Arctic Ocean | collected...
CCAACAGTCGCAACGCGTGTTGCTTCGCTTCTTCTTCGTCGTTCTCGTCTTCTTCATCGTCGTTCTTCTCGTATCTTTTGTCATCGTCATCATCTTCTATTTCAACGTTTTTGATCGCTTCCTCATCTCGTTCGGTTAAAGCGCTTCCATCGTCGCTTTTCAAGAAACTGCCGCCGAACGCGAAAGGCGCCCCCGAAGAATACGTTTTCTTCTTCTTCTTCTTCTTTGTCGTTGTTGTTGTTGTTGTTGTTGTTTCGTCGTCGTCGTCGTCGTCATCGACTGCTTTTTCACCATCGCCGATGCTGCCACCACCACCAATGATGATGCCGCCAAACACGTTCTTCAACCGTTCATCTAATAACGACGACGTTTCGTGCTTTGGTTGTTGTTGTTTGTCTTCTTTCAATTTCTCTTCTTCTTTGAATTCTTCTTTGAATTCTTCTTCTTTGTTCAACAATTTTTCGTGGCGCGCATCCAACACTCGACCGAGCGTGGTGAACTCCAACAAAGAGTCGTTTACGTTTACGTTTATGTCGTCGTCGTTGTTGTTGTTGTTATTATTAATATTAATAGTATCATCATCACGACGTAAAGGTAAACGTAAACGACGAACTTCCAGTTCTCGACTCAAATAGCCGTCTCGATTCCACGCTTCCAAATGCGTCAACGGAAACGGACCTTGCACGTTCCCGGCTAAATCTTTATACTCGAATAAATTACGGTCGTCGTCTGAATCGTAATTCTCTTCTTCTTTCTCTTCTTCTTCTTTCTCTTCTCTCATCATCGATCTTCTTAATCTCTCTTACTATTTGTGACACCTTCTTTTTTTTTTCTGAAGAAGAAGACAAAAGCTTTTTTTTTCTCTTCTTCTTCTATTCATGAGTGAAAAAACAAACGAACGAACGAACACCCTTTTTTTTCGCGTTTTCTCGTGATGATGATGACGATGAAACAACAACAACAACAACAACAACAACAACAACAACAACAACAACAACAACAACAACAACAACAACACACGGTGTGAGTAGTAGTAGTAGTAGTAGTAGTAGTAGTAGTAGTAGTAGTAGTAAATAACAACAACTACTTTTATGGTCTTCTTTTCCTCTCTCTTTAACTCTCTCCTTTCTTTTCTGTAGGAGTAATGTAATCTTTTCCCTCTCTGTTTAATTAGTAGTAGTATATTAGTGTAAAGCAAATTATTACTCTAATTAAGCAGCAGAAGAAGAAGAAGAAGAAGAAAAGTCTCTCTCTTCAACAGAGACAGTTTCGCGTCGTTTCGGACCAAAAAATCACTTTTTTAAGCAGTCTAATAACACTAAAATTCACAACACTAAAACAATTCTTCTTCACAAAAACGAAAATCATCATCTCATCCATTTCCGCACACAGAGAGAAAGAGAAAGACGCGTAAAGAAGAAGAAGAAGAAGACAAAAACACATCATCATCATCATCATCAAGAATCGCGTTTTGGGTTCGCGTTGGTGATCTTCTTGTTCTCTTGTTTTTTGCTTTATTTTTATTAACGTTTGTCGAAGAAGAAGATTTGAAAGTGATTCTTGCTCTCATCAGAAACAACACATCATCATCGTCGTCGTCGTCTTCGACATAAAATCATCGTCTTCTCTCTTCATCGTCATCACTCAAAGAAAAGAAAAACGGACGACGAAAAAAGAATAATCATCGATCGATCGATACCTCTTTTTTCCTTCTCGTCGTATATTCTTCCTTATCGTCGGTCGTTCTCTTTTTGAAAGTCTTCTGAAAGAGAGAGGAAAGAGAGAGATCTTTCTTCTCAGAGAAGAAGAAGACAAAGAAGCAAAAAAGAAGACGAAGCAAAAAAGAAAAACACAAAGTGAGTGAAAAAAAGTCATTTTGTGGACAGAGTTTTTAGTTCTCGATTGCGTGTTCTCGATTGCGTGTTTTTGTTGGCTTTTGACTGACGGACTGAAAACCAAGAGGGAGGGGTCGCGCGAGAATGGCGGCGACGACGATTCAGACGACGAGCGCGCGGCCGCACCGAGTCCTTCTTCGTTTCCTTTTGTGTGCACTAATACTCGTTGCAATTGTTCCGCGAGCGTTTCCTTTCGCTCTCGCGACGACGACGGATACAGACGGTGTCGTTGAGTTTGGAAAAAGTGCAGCAGTCGATGGCGACAGTAAAATCGCCGAGCTCGGCGGTAACGCTACTTCGCCAGACAACCTTGCCGAACTTGGGTACGAACTTGCTGAGCTTGGGAGTAGTGGCTTGTATCAGTGGAATTATGACAACTTCGCTAGCGACTGTTATACTTTAATATCGGGGAACAGATGGAGTACGGCGCACGTGCGTAACGGGGACGCGTGCTACAGAACTTGCGGGAGTCTCGGACGTGTGCTTGGCGGGTACGACAGATTTTGCAAGGATGCGCGCGCCGAAAGAACGTATACGAACCTGCCGCCCCATCAAAAGGTTAAAGTTGAGTTTAAAGTTGTTTCTATTGACGGAAAAGAGTGGTCGAATAAAAAATTTAAACTCCAACACGATTCAACCACGCATTGGTTTGGTAATGTTGATAAAAGACAAGGCGGAAGGGGTCACGTATGCGGCGGAAGCTCGAATCATGAGAATGACAGAGACGGGGTACACACTTACAGTCGCGAATTCTCGCATTCCAGCGATTCGCTTAAGTTATTGATTTCTACATCTTTGAGCACGCCTCACTGTCATGAATCATCTTGGGCGCTCTCATATGTCAAGATATATCTTAATAATATGCCGCCGCCGCCGAGTCCGCCGCCGCCGAGTCCGCCGCCGCCGCCGCCCGGGCGAAGAGACGAACCCACCGTTGAAATTCTCAACGCGCAAAAAGTCGTCTCAAATCGAGAGTTTGATTTTGGAATCTCGGTTTCTCATCCGACGTGCGCGAATTCAAAGTCGTGTTTCGAGAGCGAAGATGATATTAAATCGAATCAGAAAAAAGGTCTCCGATGCGATGTTCGAGTGCAAGCCAAAGAACAAACCTCGTGTTCAAAGTACGGCGAATACTTACCGTGCATGCAATGGAACAGCTTTTACGATTCAAAGAAAACTGCTCAAACCAGAAAGACTTTGCGCGTCACGAAGAAAGACGGCCAAATCCAGTCTGGCGATATCGAAATTCGGTATCGGTGCTATTTTTTGACTAAAGGAAGCTCGACGAGCAAAGCGACGGGAACGGATACGGGCGAACAAATTTTGCACACGTTTAAAGTCGCGGAGGGATGCAGCGAATGGCTCGCGTCTTCGCGCATTCACATCGGCGATTTGTTCTTACAATCCTCCCCGGAGTTTTTGAACGCCGATTGCGACAGAATCCATCTGGTCAAGGAGTCACTGTTTCGAAAGTTCGACGTGAATCCTTTGGACGGCGTTCTTTCTCTGGACGAAGTTCGCGCCGCGTTCTCAGCGCACGACGTGGACACGGGATATTTGGAGCACGTGGCGAAAACCACCACGGATTTCTCCGACCAAGGCGGAATCCTTTTATCGAAAATTATTCAATCCGCGCAGCTTCCGACTCGATGTTTTTCAATCGACTCCGAAGCAAACGCGGCCAAATCATCGCCGATTTACATTCGTAGCGCAACCTACCCAACTTCGAGAGCCGGAGAAGAGACGACCGCGGCGCAATGTGAAGCCCAAAAAGGATTGGTTTCAGTTTCCTGGGACTATTCCAAGGTACCGGGCGATTCTGACTATCAGTGCGCGTACGCGGACGGAAGATTATACGAAAAGTTCAACGGCGCCGCCGTTCGAACTTTAACGGATATTCGGCCAGCCGTCGGAACGGGAGATTCTAAAGTGACTCTGGTCGCACAGTTGACCTTTGACGACAACGATTTACCGTTTATGAGTACTCAAGGTAACAACGGGTACGACGGGAACAAGTGGAAAAAGGGATTCTCGATTGAAGCGTGCGGCGACGGCATCAAGTGCGCGAAACGGAAGAATAATAAATTCAGTCAATTTATGTATGGTACAAGGCGCGCTCTTTCATCGAGCGGGATCATGATGTGGTTTTTATTGGACTCGAGCACAGAACAATCGTCAGGCGGAAGTTTATTCTCGAGAGACACGAATGATGGAACTTACGTCAACAGAGTGATTCTTTCTTATGATTCGGGTGAAAATGAAGTGTTCGGAGGGTATCAGCAGCTGTTTGACAACAAGTATACGGATAACTCAAAGACCATAAAATCAGGTAAGAATTCTATCGCATCCGGGACGTGGCACCACGTCGCAATGACAATTAACGGTGTTTACGGTTTGAGCGTATTCGTCGACGGTGACGAAAAAGCTTCGATGAAAGATTTTGATCATAACATGGTTGACTTTCCGCACTTTCAAGAGAAACCAGAAGTGTTTTATGCAAAGTTGGTAATGTATGACGACTTTCGAATTTATCAAGGCGTCGTCAGTCCTGCCATGCTAAAGGCAATCGCGCAATGCGGTCGCACCAAAGGTTGCGCAGAGCTCGGATACGCGAATCCGCAAAGTCGTAGAACGTATTGCATTGTTGCTCACTATGCCGACGACGACGACGCATCAGAAATATCAGCCGTTCCGCCGTGCGCGACGGCTTTGTTCTTCACCGGTGCAGCGATAGATCTCGCTCTGACGCCATCAAACAAAGGAATGTTGTTTTCGTTCAGAGATACCGCTTTGGACGAGATTGGTTTCGAAGTTCTTCGTCGTTCAGTCTCCGAAGGGAGCGCAACCGGAATTTATGATTCCGTCGTTCTCATTGACTCATCTTTGAGTGGATGCGCTTCAAAATTCAATTCGATCACATTCTTCGACTACGAAGCGATAGAGACACCGGGGGCCGTCTGGGAGTACGCGATTCGAACGAAGTATCCTAAAACACAGACTCTCGATGAAATTTCCGATCCCGTCACCATAACGTCGCCTTGGAGAAGCACGTTAGAGGGCTCGATTTACGTCGCTGGAAATGAAATGGTTCCGGTGCGCAACGTTCGCGTGTGCGCTACGATTACTTCTCCTAGTAGCGCGTCGGCGCAAACTTCGCATCGCTCTTCGAGTAACCTCGCGTCTCACATGATGGTTATACATTCGAATCCTGATAAAGTTGTATCCGGCTTTCAAATAACGGATGGATTTTCAGACTCGTTTTCTACTTTGACGTCGGGGGAGAGTTTTAAAATCGATTTGATGAGTTTTTACGCCGTTTCCACCGTCACGGTGGAATTCGCGAAGGAAACCAGCGTCGACGCGGTGAACGCGGCAAATCTCGATGTTCGAATTCTCGACTACGACGATCCGAAAGACAACAAAAACGTGGGCACGAAAGGTTCGTCATGCAAACCGGTGAAGTCTTCGGGTGAAGCAGAGGAGGAGTCCAAACAAAAAAAATACGCGTGCGTCGGCACGACCGTTACCTCTTTTAACGGCCAATTCGTAACAATCCTTCAAAAGAACAATGATTTGATCAAAGTCGCCGAAATTATCGTCGAAGGACGAATCATGGACTGTCCGTATTCGTCGTTTACGGACGAGGATGGACATTACGAGATTGAAATTATGGACGCGAGAGGCTTGACGCCAAAAAAGACGCGCGTCAGCGTAAAGGCGTACCAAACAGACGTGTACGACGCTATTTATCACAAAGATTTTTTTCATTCGCACGACACTTCTAAGAATCAGGAAATAAGGGTACCGGAAACCGCCATTATCGCTCTGGAAGTATACGACGGCGCACTGATTGCTCCGTATTACGGAGACTACGACAAAGGAAACGCCGGGTTTAGAACAATTAAACCTTGTAAATGTAAAGACGGCTCGGAACTTCGTGAAGTAGTAATCGACGACGCAGAAAACGACGTTTACATATGCGCCAAGTTATGCACAGAATGTGGAAACTGCGCCGGGTTCGACAGAAATGTGAAGACGAAGAGGTGCAGATTCACGAATGGAAAAATTGGTGGGAACGGCGCTCATGTAAAATGGTCGGGTTTTCAGTTTTGGCGTAAATTGAGCAAAGTCAAGGCAACTGCAATCACGGATGAGAACATCCATTTGCACGTGCGCGAATGTCTCGCAGAAGCGCCGAAAGATGGAATGTGCTACAGGTACGGATTCAGCAGTAACACTGGTCCAATGCCGAGTTGGGACGTGAAACGCGTCACGACTATGAACGGCTTATTCAAAGGCAACGCGGAAATCAACGCTGACTTGTCCGATTGGGATGTTTCTCAAGTTACGGATATTAGAGAGATGTTTCGCGATGCCGTGAACTTCAATCAACACTTGAAAGATTGGAAATTATCTTCTTCGGTAACTTCCGAGGACGCTTTTGCAGGTGCGATATCCTTTCAAGCGAAATTCACGAATTGCACGAGCGCCACAAATGGCCCACCATCGTCGTGTGAGCTGAAACGAAGAATGAACAGATTAGAGTTCTCCGAGTACGTGAGCACGCAAAGAAGCGCGTTTATGAATACGAAAGTTATCGTTACGGATGAAGTTTGGGCAACTTTCGATACGAACGGCGACGGCGACTTGGACGATGCCGAATACGCTCGTGCGAACCGGTTGATGCGATATGGATACGTTTCAGGAACGCCATGGCTCGTGTACTCATCGAAGGAAATGAAAAACATTCGTTCTTTCGACGTTATTCGACCGAAAGTATCTGGAAATGAGCCGATCAAAATTTCCGCGGCTGGCGCTGCTGAAACAAAATCATTTCTCCCTTGCGACGCGGAAGTCGATAAAGACGGATATTATTTAATTTTCAAGCACGACAGTTCCGAGGGTGACTTTTGGTTAAATTCTGACGAAGCGAAACATTTTGGCGTCTCGCCTTCGACGGAGAAAAAGTATTCAAGGCTCGACGAAATCTCGAAATACGGCAAGTCTAGTTCATACGGCGGGTTTCAATTCAAACTTGAATATCCGCAAAAAGAACAATCGTACATCTGGCGCCAAACTTCGAACCCGGCTGAGAGTACGAAACGAGGCGTGGATGGGTATAAGTCAATTTCAACCACGGTCATAAAAAACTACAAGCATTTTACGTGGTCGAAACTCGCATCCTCGAAATCTTCCTCCCAAATCGGCTCGGGACTATCAAGCGCGCTCGGATCGGCGACTCGCTCCGCACATTTCATTTCAAAAGAAGTATATCCACCTCATGCGGACACCAACAATTCAAGCGCGTCGGACGAGATTGGGAGAAGGCGACTTCTCGGTTCTGAGACTTTGAGCGGATTCAAAAACGGAAATCGAGCGTCTCTCGGCGCGACGAAGAGTTTACCAACGAAGAGAGAAAAGCATTGCTCAAATCGCGCGAACGGGTGGGCCCTCAAAAATCCTTCAGTCCCGACGTGCGATGACGGCGTTACACTTCCTACGTCCGGTATATCCAGCGACGAAGCTGTCGCGAAATGCGGCGCATGCAGCGGCTGCACCGCGGTTTCTTACAAACACAAATGTGACAAAGGCGGCTGTGAAGGGATACGATACACCTCTGGCTGCGGAGGTGGAAAAGGGTGTTTGGCTGGCTGGAAGTCTTGGACTACATATCGAGATTTAAAGTTTTGCGGCGCGATAGCGAACGGTGACTTCCAAACGCACGTTAACGGATGTCTGAGCGAATCTCCAGTCGATGGTTTGTGTTACCAGTACGGCGCAGATAATAAGATTGGTCCAATGCCGCATTGGGACGTTTCCAAGGTCACGAGTATGGGGCAGGCGTTTAGTGGAAAATCATCGTTCAACGGCGATCTCTCGAATTGGGACGTTTCGTCTGTAACAGCTATGTGGAAGATGTTCTACAAAGCTTCCGAATTCAATCGAGATATCTCAAACTGGGACGTTTCCAAAGTCACAGATATGAATTACATGTTTCGCCAAGCGAAAAAGTTCAACCAAGATATTGGCAGTTGGGATGTTTCTAAAGTCACGAATGTACGCCTCATGTTCTATGAAGCGTACGCTTTCAATCAAGACATCTCGAAATGGGACGTTTCTAAAGTCACGCGTATGGACTACATGTTCTATTATTCTTTCGCTTTCAACCAGGACATCTCGAAATGGGACGTTTCTAAAGTCACGAGTATGGAAGGCATGTTCAAAGGTTCCTTATCTTTCAATCGAGACATTTCAAAGTGGGACGTTTCGCAAGTCACGAACATGTATCAGATGTTTCGCCAAGCGAAAAAGTTCAACCAAAACATCGGCAGTTGGGACGTTTCTAAAGTCACGACTATGCGCGTCATGTTCTATGAAGCGTACTCTTTCAATCAAGACATCTCGAAATGGGACGTTTCTAAAGTCACGAGTATGGACTACATGTTCTATAAAGCTCTCTCTTTCAACCAGGACATCTCGAAATGGGACGTTTCTAAAGTTACAAATATGTCGAGAATGTTTGAAGACGCGCGTGCTTTCACCGGTTTCGTTGGCGGTTGGAACGATGATAGCGTCACGTCGCACGCAGGCATGTTCAAATACGCACACGCATTTCAAGCGATGCACGATTGCGAGGACGCAAACGACGGTCCCGCGAGTTCATGCGAAGTTATCAACGCAATGTTTGAGTACGCCCCGTCCTTTGTCTCGGGAACAGTTGTGAAAGACACTTCTTCCTCGGACGCTTCCATTGGCGACGCGTATTTAAGCAGTTCTGGTTGTATCAAAGCTGAACCAACATTCGGCGTATTTGAATCTTTGTGCGGACACTTCGGAAGTAAAGCTTCGTTTGCGAGCGTCATCAAGACTCCTAAAGTCGATTTGAGGAGTTTTCGCGGTTTCACTTTAGAAGCGTACGTGATGTTTACCGATTCTCCGTCCAACCAATATATTTTTGGACACGGGAAGGGCAGCACGCACTCAGGTCTTCACATCGGAGTAAGACCTGGGAAAGGTATATATTTTGGTTTTCATGGCGATGATCTTAATTACGATTTCACCCCGAGCCTGGACGTTTGGTACCACTTAGTATTCACCTACGAAAACTCAGGCTCGTTTACGAAATGCATCTACGTAGACGGGGTACTGAAAAAGAGTGGATCTGGAGGGAAGTACGCGTACAGCGGATCGAATAAGCAATTACTCATCGGGAGAGCATATGGACCTGACGTTAGCACCTCTCGTGGATTTACCGGCGAAATGGCTTACGCGCGGGGATTCACAGCGGCTCTGAATTCGAAAGGAGTCGAATATCTATACTCGCAAAAACCCGATGCAACGGGCGGTGTCTTCAAAGGTTTGGAATATAACGAGGGTTCCTCGACCTTCCTCGACGGAAGCATTGGCCACAGTACCTGGTATTATGCAGTTGGAGCGTTCAAAGAGTTCAAAACAAGAGAATTCCCCGGACCAACGCCGGACGGTGTGAATCTTGTAAAGCTTTGGTTAAAAACGGACATGAAGAAGATGAAAAACTGCGCGAACCACTATGATTTGCTTTACAACCGCGACGGTGTGATCGATCGACTGGCTTTCATACCGACTTTCTCGAGTTCGGTGCCAGTTCTTACTCAATCGTGGGATACTTGGTATTCAAGCTACGCCGAGCGCGGGGAGAAAATTCGCCTCGGAAAACCTACTTTCCAGAAGCAAGACGCTTTGTATTCGATTGTTTTTTCAAACAGTGCCCAACCGATTCTTCCGCAATCTTCCGCACACGCAATCCCGGTCATCGGCAATAACGTGACACGCGTTCGCTTCGATAAATCAGTATCAGGTGACGCGCTGAGTTTTGCCAGCTTAATCTCGCGCGTCGCGTTCAATCCCATCAGTGTGAATGCCGTGGAGCAGATGTCGGATTTGGTGCATCAATACGACAAGAAAAAATCAAAAAATCAAGCAGGGAATGACGAAGAACCGGCTTCGCTCGGCCGAAAATCCAAGTCGATATCACGTCTCGGATCCGGATCCGAAGAAGAGAATTCTCAGTCTTCCGACGAAGTTTCCTGCACGAACAATGGAGCCAGTCAAAAAGATTTCTCGGATGATTCCGCCGTCAAAGTCAACGGTATAGTGATGTTTGAACCATGGAAAACGCAAGGGTACGCGTGCGGTTTACCGTTTGCGAAAATTCAAGCCTATAGTTATGACGAAAGTGAACAAGTTTACGTGCACGAAGGAACGTACTTTTCTGATACATCGGGTCGGTTTGAAATTGGGGTGCCGATAGGTGAGGGTCGTACGTTTGTCGTCCACGGAGGAGACCAAGATGTTCTTGGGCATACAATTTGCTACGTTGGAAATTCAGTAGATATCGAAGAAAGTGATGAAAAATGCGTGTCACGAGATTCAGTGGAGTTTCCTGCTCCGGGAGAAGGTAGTTCCATTTTCTCATCGAGTTATTACGAAGTAGCGGCTGCGGTAGGCGGTGAAAATTTGGTCTTTCTCGACACTTCGACGCGATCCGTGGATATAGGTTTATACGCGGGTTCATGTGATTCGCAATATGAAGGATATGAACTTTTGATTACCCCGGCGAACGGCTGCGGAGCAGCTGCCGTCGTCACTTACGATGACATTCAAGCTTGGCAATGCGTAGATGGTTCGGTTGGTCCGTGTAATGGTAATGAACGAACTTGGCCGTACGCCGCTATGGATTATTACATTCAAATCGAAATGGCTCCGGACGTCTCTAGAATGGATGTTGAGTTTATTCGTGCTACTACTGTTGGAGCTGGCGCGACGTGCGAGGCGGGTACGGAAATTATGCAATATTTCAGAAATAGAGACATGCTCGTACAAACTGTCTTATTGTTGGATTTAGAGAGCGCAACTGTGGCTACGAACAGATACGAGTATCACGGTTATCTGTGTAGTGTGATCACCAGAGAAGATGGAGGAGGAGGAGAAGGAGACACCAATGCGCCTACAACTATCTTTCACGCGCTTTCGAGTAGCTCGGAGGCATGTTTGAATACAGATCCAGACGAAGGAGATTTAACATCGAATTATTTAATTGGCACAACAATGAGAGATAATGGACGCACAATCGACGCGAGCAAACGCGTCGGCGTAAAAGTTTTCGAGGCGCACTACACATCGACAGGAGACACTTTCACAACTTGCTCTGATTTTCAGAGCAGCACCACAAATATCGTGGTGCAAATAAAGGATGGAATCACGGGGGGTGATAATACGTGCCATCCGAGTAAAGCCCCGTCGGAGGAGTGTAAATTTTCATCAGTTTTGGCAACTGGGGATGAAAACGTGGGATTCGTTGATTTCGGCAATTCGCAATATTACCGCGAAATATCTTCAGGCAGTGCCATTCCCAACCTCGTTACGCCGTATCGACGCTCGTTTTCGGCGCACATTGAGCGGAACGACGGGTGGGCCATTACGTCGATGACCGTCGAACGAGAGCTCGTCGTGTTGACGTCGAAGACTCGCGGCGAGGGTGGTAAACCTGAAGATCGATACGTATCTAACTCTGAATTTTACGCGACCGCGCCGGTTCAAGGTTTAGTGTATACCGTCGTACACGACCCTCCCGGGGGTAATTCATTCTCTTCCATCTCGAAAGGAACGAAAATAGATTTAGAGATGGGTTTGACAACCACTCGAGCGGCGGAAAAAACAAGCGAGTGGGGTTTTGCAGCTGGACTAAGTGTAGAAGGCAAAATAAGTAACGAGATTTCTGCAGGATCAGGCTATCTCAACTTGGGAGTAATGGCAGAGCATAATGGAGCAAGATTTGAATCCGGAGTACACGGTGGATACGCTCAAGAAGGCCCGACTGTAACGATAAGTGGCGAAACAGACAACGGCTGGGACTTTCACATGACTCTAGACAGAAATTTGGAATCTTCTCAAGACCCAGCCATCCCAGGACGTCCGGGAGATGTAATCCTAGGCGGAGGATTCGAAATTGTGTACGTGAGGTCCGATAAGGTTGATTTCCAAAGTGACACTTCTCACTGTTTAGGAGTGGTTCCAATCATCGAATGGAAAGGTCGAAAACCAACAACGTACGTCATGACGGTGTTCTCGATTGAGTACAAGATTTTACCGGAACTGATAAATTTGATTTCAGTTACGAACAATGAGACATCTGTTATAACCGATACCGCTATTAAGGACTTCACCTCCAACAACTTTTTTATTAGACAAATTTGGAAATCGCGTCTTAAGAACGCGCTGGATGACTGGAAACGAACGCTTGAATGGTCCTCTCCGGATTTCAATCCTGAAGGGTTGAACGCTTTAGAAGACAAGAAAACCAAAATAAAAGAAATCGAGAGTAAATTCGATGCTATGAGAGTACCGTTCACCTCGGATGATTCCGTGTATGGTCAAATTTCGAAACCTCTCATCACGAGTGTTTACGGAGCGTACACCCAAAACGATGATCTTTCTCCCGATTATACCGCGAAGAAGGATTGGGAAGAACTCAGCGAAGTGTGGGATTCAATTCCATCGGATAACGCACCTCTTCACGGTGTTCCAAAAATAAGAAGAACGGATGCTTGGAAGAACGATGGAGGTCAAGAAGCCAATGGGAAAGCGGCTGCAATTGGGCCCCTAAAAATGCTCCAAGCTGGCAATGTGGCTCTTCTTCCCCTCACTCCTCTTGCTGCAGTGATGGGGACAGTAATTGATCGAATGGTGAACCCTAATCCAGAGGCATACTTGGATGGCAAAGTAAAGATCATCGTCGAAGGTACTGGTGAAGAGTCGCACGACCCGAACGGCCGATGGTTCCCGACGAAGAGCGATAAGTGGCTGAGTTCGTACGAACCCGGTGGAACTGGCGACGATGGTCGAAATCTTTTCAACTCCAACGAAGATGATCCTGACAAGGACGAAGGTCTTTGGAGTCGCGGCATGAGCAACTATGCCAAGACAAAAGAGATGAAGGCGACTTTTCCTGATTCTATTGAAAATATGGACTCCTCCATGGTTGATGCATCTTTATTTGGCGGTCAAGCTCAATTTGGTTTTACTGGATATACTAAATCTACACCCACAATATCTGATCAGGAGAAGCAAGACGTGTATCTCTCATTCTCCGGCGGTGGCCATAACCTCGAGTTTTCTTCATCCATCGAGAGTAACATCGACAGTTATGGCTATTCGTGGTCGATGGAAGCTGAAGGGAGCGTTTCAGCTTCTACAGATTTTAATATGGCTGTTGGAGTTTGGGAGCTTGAAGCGGAGCTCGCAGACACTTACGGAAAAAGTATCGGGCAAGAGAAAGTTCTGGCATGGGCAAAATACGGTGAAATGGAAGTCACGTATACGCTCGGTGACGATGATCCTTACGACAAGTTTGTGATTCAAGTTTCCAACGATAAGCGATTCGGTACTCCTCTGTTCAGAACAATCGGTGGCTCGTCCAAATGCCCGGGCGAACCAAATACGATGTGGCGAGAATCGGGCTTAGGAATTGAGGCGAAACACGCCGCGGGGTCTAATAACAAATTTGTCCTTCCCGGAAAACCTGCGCTGTTCGACGTGATCATTACCAACGATTCGCCTTACAGAGAAGGTCACATTTATGGTTTACTTTTAACTTCGAACGAAACGAATGGTGGTTCTTCTTTTTCTGGCGGCAACATGCTCGATTTGAAATTCTCCATCAACGGCGACAACACCAAGTTGCGTCCGTTTGGTGATTTGTTACCTTTGCACGACGTGCCGTCTACGGACGACACCGGCAATTCAATCAACACTAAACTCACTCTGAGCGTGGAGAAAGGGAATCTATCTAATGAATATGCAGGCATTTTCCTTAAACTCGTGAGCGAGTGCGAGTGGCAAATGTCGAGAGATTTACTCTATCGCGATCCGATTTCGGACGCGTATTCGCTCGACGATATCAAGTGGCAGCGCGAGTGCCCCGAAATTGCATGGGACGAAACCACGGTTAATAAGTATCTGTATTACATCGCGAGCGTTGCAACTTTAGATGTTCTCGACGTATCTGTCATGAATCCAAACCCGTTGAATATTTGGACATCCGATAAATACGAAGCCAGTGATACCGTTAGAGGCGGATGGGACGTGAACAAAGACCATCTCGTGCATCCGAACGTCGAGTTTGTTCGCGTGCAGTTTCGACGACCTGGTATCGGTGAATGGATCAGCGCCTGGGACGACTCCAAAGCTTCCGCGGATGTGACTTGCGGACATTCGACTTCCGGGTGTGGTTTGTCTTGGAATTTGACCAAACAGTACTTCATGAACGGCCTTCGCGATGGATCGTGGGAGATTCGGGCAAAAATATTCTGTTCTGGTGGGGCTATAACGGCCCCAATGTCCGTGTTTGGATCCACGACGAAAGAAAATTTGAATCTTGTCGTCGACGTGACTTCGCCAAAGCCAATTGCTCTCAGCGTGATGGACAAGTTATTCGTCGTCGAGTACACTGAACCTGTAATTTGCCCTCAACTGAAAACCGACGAAGAGATTTATCAAGTCACGAGGATTGAAGACTGCGACGGAAATACCACCAAAGAAGTGATCGATTGGACAACAATCTTTTTGCAATATTCCTTTCGATGCATTGAAGACAAAATAAATGCGTGGACGATGCAGTTACCGAGCGATTTGGATAACCAGGGAAAATATCAAATTGTCGTTGGTAAAAACAGCACTAGCGGTCTCACTGACGTAGGAGGTAACGTTGTTGCGAAGATGACCTTTGACGTCGATTTCTGCTCCGCGAGTGCAACTGTGGCTGTGGTCTCGTCGTCTCTCAATTCAGCAAACGCGGTGGCGGCCAAATCTGCAGCCGCAGTCGGCAACTCTAAACGTTCAAGGAGGAATAAAACCGACACCCAAAACGAGCGCGTGAAGGGAAAAAACGCCGCATCATCAGAACTAGGCGTGGTAAAAGACGAGATCGCGACGTCGAATCTCTTTACATTTGCTCCATCTACACTTCTCGCCGGTATTCTCGCGACGACGGTCGTCTCTGCGACGATCGCTTTTACCATAGCGCGAAGAATATCGCATCCGATCGTGACTTCCATCGATGGCGATAGCCCCTACGAAGACAAAAAGCCGTTATTGGAATCCACCATTCCGGAACAGCCAGCGTATGGATCCGTAATTTGAGAAGAGAACAAAAGCGAAACAAGCAAGCGAGCGAGTAAGCAAACAATTAAACTCGCGACTTTGTCGACTGTACGGCGCGCGAAAGAAATATACATATTGTGAACATGTACATACACGAAAAAATTTAAACACGACCCCGGTCGTTCGATTGAAAGAGAAATACGCGAAGAAAGTATTTATTAAATAACAAATTATTATTATTACTACTACCGTAGGTACATCATAACAACAACACATGTAACCATCTCACACGCACAAAAGTGTCGCAGGACGATACCATCAATACCACACTTTTGTTCATAATAAAATAGAACTTTCCACGCTCGTAAAAAAAGAAAAAAAAGATGAACTTTGAGGAGGAAGAGAAGGGAGAGAGGAGAAAGAGAAGGAGGAGGAAGAAACGCTCGGGAAGGGGCGCAGATGGTGTTGCCACCATCATCGTTTCTGGTTCTCTCCTCGTCCGTCTTTACCACGACTACGTCGTCGTCCTCGCACTTTCATGTCTTCTGTTTTCGTTCTCGTCTTCTCAAAATCCAAAATCGTCGTTTACGTCGTTTCCGCTCTCGTCTTCTTCGTCTTTGTCTTCTTCTTCTTCCGTTGCGTCATCGTTGACGAACGAACGAGGCGCGGCGGCGGCGTTCGAGAAACAACGAAGAGGAGGAGGAGGAGGAGGAGGAGGGTTTTTTTTACTCTTCGCGAGCGCGGAAGAAGAAGACAAAGAAGAAGAATCGATGATGATGATTGTTCGTTCAAACGGATGGATGCGTTGGACGGACGATCAGTCTGGAAAGTTTTACTTCCAAGAAGAAGCGACGGGCAAAACGCAATGGGAAGAACCCTCGGGGTGGACGCTGAGTGCGAACGATGATGCCTCCGATGGTGGTCATAACAAGAACATCGACGAAAGAGAAGAAGATGAAGAAGACAAAGAAGAAGTAGAAGAAAGTGCGCCAACGCAAAACGAACGAACTGTGCGAACGAGAGAAGAACGAGAGCGACGCGAAAGAGAAGAACGGCAAGAGCTCGATTTGTTACAACAACAACAACAACAAGGAGAACGCGAACTCGAACAACAACGAGAGCAAGAAGAGCGGCGAGTACGAGAAGAAAAAGCACAGAGACAACGGCGAGAACAAGAAGAAGAAGAAGAAGCGGAGCGACAGCGACAAATCAAGTTACAAAACCAGCGGCGCGAAGAACAAGAACTGCAGCAACAAACGGCAGCAGCAGCGGTGGCGGCGGCTGCGGCTGAAACTGCCGCACGGGTCGCCGCCGAAAATGAACAAAAGCAACAACAACAACAACAACAACAACAACAAGCAACGCACGCGTCACCGCCGCCGCGCTCCTCCGCCGCCGAAGTTGATGGCAACGACAGTAGCATTCAAGAGATGAAAATGCAGCACCACAAACAACTTTCTTCGCAAAAAGAGAAGCACAGGGACCAAATCGCCGTGTTACAGAAGCAACACGAAGAAGAAATTGAGAAACACATTTCCGATTTGAAAACTGCGCAGAAAGAGCGCGACGAAGCGTCTACGAAAATGTCCGAAGTTCACGAAAAGCACAACATTCTGCTCGAACAACACGATAAGTTGAAATCGGAGAGTGGAAAGCTGGAGAAGAGAATCGAAGACACCCTGGCTGCTCACGAGAAAGAACTTGAACGCGTGAAAAACGAACGCGATGCAGTTGTCGATGAAAAGACGAAAATAGAGGAAGATTTGAAGGTATCGTTTACAGAACGAAACGCGAAAGAGATGAAGCAAAGTGAAGAGTTGAAGAAATTGCGAGAAGAGTTGATGGAAATTCGATCGTTGTCGAAAGAATCAAAAGAAGCGAGGGAGCGAAACGAAGAAGCGCTGAAAGGTTCGAAAGAAGAAATTGAGCGCATATCGCGACTGTACGAAGAGGCGAAAGCAAACGCGAACGAAGCTGAGAAACAGAAAGGAAGTTTTGACAGGCAGTTGGAAGAATTAAAGGTGGAATACGAGGATAAGATGAGGAAGTTGGAAGAGTTATTATCGTCGTCTGGATCTGTAATCGCCGCTAATAAGGGAGGGGAAGGAGTAGAAGAAGAAGAAGAAGAGGAGGAAGAAGAAGACGCACCCCCCGAAGAAGAGAAGTCCTATGTCGACGAAACAGCGGATGAGGCCACTGGTGATGCCATTTCCACTGATGATGGTGATAATAATATGCGCGGGTTTTATAGTGTTGTTGATGATGATGATGATGATGACGACGACGACGACGACGACGATACGCGTGAAATTGAGCCTTCATCAGCATCGCCCGATGCCAAGGTTGATCGCGACGACGTGGACGAAGAGGAGGAAGAAAAGGTAGGTAATATGGAAGAAAAAGAAGTAGAGAAAGATGATTATGAGGAGGAGGAGGAGGAGGAGGAGGAGGAGAAGGAGAAGAACGACGCCGAGTATGCGCGTAAAGAAAAAGAAGAAGAGAATGCAATAAATGCGAATGGAAGAGAGACAGAGCACGCCGAAAATGATGAATCTAGAGGAGATATTGCTGAGGAAGTCGAAGGCGTCGACAACGATGTCGATAATTTCGAAGTGAAAGAAATCGGAGAGGAAAAAGAATTCAATGAGAATGAAGTTTTGAAAGAAGAAACCGCAGTGAACAATGCGTCCTCGTCCTTTGCAGACTCTGTTCTCGCGACTAAAGATAAAATCGTAGTCGCACTCAAGCCTTTGGAACCTTATCTCGGTAAGTTTTTGAACATTCTCTCTGTTGCGCTTAGCGAAGCCACAAGCAAAGCGTGGAAGTCAAAGGAAGGAGTAAAATTAACGAAAATTCTAGAAAAGTGCGAGGGAAAACTTCAAGAGTTCCTCGAACGATACGTCGATAAGGTTTTCAAGACGAGCTTTGCTCGTGACGAGGTAGTCATACGACAAAGCGTGAGAGTCATTGTTTTCGCGCCGCCGTTTCTGACGACGATTTTTTTCATGAGCTTCTTTTCGAGCTTTCTGGGATTGAATGATTCGAAGAAATCTACCGGGACTGTAAATAACAATAGCAATAAATTCAGTGGCGATACGAATGGTAGAAACGATCAGACAAAGGTGGGCACCGCGCCTCCTCCACAACAGTCGATTGGTGTTGGCGGTGGAGGAAGTGCTGGAATGCAACAACAGCGGTACCAGCAAACTCAGAGCGCTTCCGCGATGATTATGAATCCCATGATACCACCGAATGCAGGAGTCGTTGGATCTCTCAGCAATGATATTTCGGCTCAAAGTGTCCCTTTTATTCCCGGATCCACAACTGTTGCAAACAATGGTGGCGGAGGTATGAATGCCGGTAATCATCATCTGGATCGTAATAATTCTGGCGACAGCACCGCTAGTGGTGGGAATGGTATGTCAGGAGGTGGAATGAAGCATGATTTGTCGAGCAACACTTTAATCGGGAGACCCGGCTCAGGCGAACATCCACCGCCAACGATGATGGGAGATTTAGCGACTGCGGGCGTATCATCGAGGGATAACGACGACGCGTATAAGGCTCCGCCGAAGTTTGGTGTGCCGCACGGCGAAATCAATAACACGGCGATTAGTCCGACAGCAGGCTCAATTCCTCCGAGCGCAAACCTTTTCGTACCCTCGCCAGCTACCTCACCTCGCGCGACAGCAATGGGCGGTGATAGTGGTGGTGGCGTGGACGCAACGACGGCAACGGCAACGAATATGTCATCATCATCTGTTGTACCAATCTTACAGAATCCTCCAATACCGCAACTTGACAGAGCATTAACGCTGACTTCTCCGATGCAAGAGCAGAGATTGAACAACACCGATGGGGACGTGGATGCAGAAATAAAAGGTGGAGAGATTGTGCCTCCTCCACCAATCATTCCCGTTGGCGCGAAGAAAAAGCAAACAAAGCCGCCGGCGTGGGCCAAAAATGCTCGAGGCGCGCAAGTCGGCACTATTCCACCCTCGATCAACGATCCATCAAAGATTGATTCGTCATCGCCGCCGCCGCTGCCGCTACCGCAGCAAGAACAGCAGCAAACATACCAACCGCCATCAACACATCAACACCATCCACCAGGATCAGTAATAACTCCTCAGCAATCTATGTCTGCGCAAACGATTCATCCGCCCCCTGGCGGTGGCAGCGCTCGATCTCGTCCACCGCCGGGGGTGCCGATACTGAGGAAGAGCGTTAGTACAGGAAGCAAGGTAAATCCCACATCTAGAGGCCCGCCCCCTGGCGTGAAAGTACTTTCGCGTCCTCCTCCAGGAATTTCGCGTGCGCCTCCTCCTACCCCTCCGCCGTCTGGTTGAGATTATACAAATGAATGTTAGTGGCTTGCTGAAAAAATATCAACTTAGTACATTTAGTTTTGTGATATTAAAAAGGCTCTCGTACGGTACGCTCTGAATGAAAAAAACATCACTACTACGCATACGTGTTGAGTAATACGCGTTCTCTTTTAACCTCTACTGAGAATATGGAAGAAGTAACGTACCCACGGCCGTGGTACTTTTGTGAATCACTTCTGTGTCGATTTTGGGCACGTCGAGAGCCTCTGCGCACGCCGTTCTCACTCGTTCAGCAAACACTTTTAAGTTTTCATTTTCCTCTTTGCTCGGTTTCATCGATGGTAGAAACGTAACCTTGAGCGGATTCGTTTTAGCAAGGAACAGATCTGCGAGTGATTCAAAACGCTTCGGATACAGTCTTCGTACGAAATGTGTGGCTTTTTCGCGGCGGTGACCAGCTCGGTTCGAGCTAGAGGAAGAAGAAGAAGAAGAAGAAGAAGAAAAGAGTAAAGTGACAGGCTGCACTTTTTGTCCTTTAGCGAAAAGGTTTTCGTCGAATTCTAACACGTGAGTAAGACTTGCGCGCCCTGCAACTTCGGGGAAGTATATGGTCGGGAGTCGTCCAGAAATCAAAGCCAATAACTTCTTCATTCGGTGAACGTATTGCTGTCGATGCGCAAACGTCTTACCGAAAAAAATCTGATCTGATCCGACGGCATCAAGGATTGTTGCCTCGAGTGCCGTCGTCGACCTCTCACGCAACAGAGTTGGCGGCGCCGCCGAAATGAATAAAGGGATGGATCGTCGCAAGTACTGCACGAAGAAAAGAATCTCAGAAATCCGAGGTGCGTTGGAAACGACAACCAAGGGCGTGCTGTGAGAATGAATGTCGATATTGGCGTCTCTTTCGCACCCTTCGATCGTAATTTCTGAATGACCCAGCGCTTTCAACATAACCTCGCACAGAGAGACGGTAAAATACTCGTGCAATCTTTTTGCCTTTTGATAAAGACGGTTCAATCTTTTGTCGTCGCTTCGACGATGTTTCTCCTTGACACCGCTAGTATTTATTTTGGTGTCGCTTAACAGGACAACTTCTCTCGTTGTCCATAAGAATCTTTCTCGCAAGGCACTATCGACGCTTTCGGCGTTATTGCTGTTGTTGTTGTTGTTGTTGTTGTTGTTATATTTCCGGAAGGATGAGTATCTGTATAGCGTCGTGCGCCTTCGCTCATTCAAGAAACGCAAGATAACGGCGTAAGCTCGAGTCGAAACGTACAACGCGGCGAAAGAGAGAAGGAAAACTACCACTCGAAACGCAACAACGAGGAATGCCGTCTCGTTTTTTTCCGTGGCGTTCGAGTTATTCTTCCTCCTCCTTTGATTGGATTCGTTTTCATCTCGCGACGAGCGACGCCGATCGTGGTTCTCTTGTTCCTGCGCGTCTAATGTCATTTCCACAACGCACGTTCAAAG
>Ga0302114_10000835_pt1 | contig 20839 bp, 12 predicted proteins | sample AG5_Surface_MG_FD_203107 | JGI IMG/M metagenome (GOLD analysis project Ga0302114, IMG submission 203107) | Marine microbial communities from Western Arctic Ocean, Canada - AG5_Surface | ecosystem: Environmental > Aquatic > Marine > Oceanic | place: Canada: Western Arctic Ocean | collected...
CCGTTCGCGGGGGGTACCACGATCACGGTCCGCGGGGGCGGGTTCCTACAAAGTGGGCACCTGCGGTGTAGGTTCGAGGACGACGTCACCGGCTTCCCGCCGTTTGTGGTGAGTTTCTTTCAATTCTCGTACGGGCGATTAGTTTGATGACGTCGTGTTTTTCTTCAACAGACTCCCGCGACGTACGTGAGCGAAGGCGAATTGACGTGCGAGACGCCGCAGCGGACGCCGCGGAAAGTCACGCGCGGGCCCAAGGACGGAACCGATCCGTACCCCGGCGACGACGACGACGTACGTACCGCCGAGGTGGTTTACGACGAGACTCGAATCGGCACCATCAGCCCTTGCTTCGTCTCCGCCGTATCCATCGCCAACGACGGGATGAAGTTCAGCGACGCGTCACCGGTGCGTTCATTTTTATGACATTTCGGTATGGGCAATTCGATTGACGGCGTGTTTTGTTTGAACTCTCACAGGGGTCAAAGTTTTTGTACTGCGACTTGTACGCGAGCGCGACTGCGGACACGCGGTGGTCGGATTCGTCCACTCGCGCGGGTACACCTAACGATCCGTTTCACGATTTGCAGTCCGCGCTGCACGCGGCGTTGAGGGGCGCGAGGGTGGATGCGGAGGATAGAAGGGGTCCAAACGAGGGTTCAGCCCCCGGGGATAAAATCGGTTCGCAGAAAAAGTCATCCGTTCGTTGGCTCAACAAAGACGTCGTCCGCCTGTCACCCGGCGTGTACCGCGGCGAAGGCAACGTGGCTCTCGCGATGGACGCACAGCTCGTGGACATCGTCGCCGGTGAGCCCGACGATTGGCCGGACGTGGAGAACGTACGGAGCCCTGGAGTGCCGACAGCGACGGTGGACTGCCGCGAGGTTGACCAAGGTAAGTTCTTTTTAATTCTCGTATGGGCAATTAGAATGACATCATGTTTTGTTTACAGTCCGCGGGAACCAAAACGCTCGCGGGTCTGTTCGTCTGTTCGCGTCGCAGCGCGTGCAGGTGGGCGGGACGCCCTCGTGGAGACCCGACGGCACCGGCGCGATCGTGGGTGACGGCGCGGTGGCGTTCAAGGGTGTCTCGATCGAACGGTGTTTCGACGACGGAGGGTTCAGTGAGTCTTTCGCTGATGGTACGTTTACTTTTTAATGCTTGTATGGGCAATTAGATTGACGATGCCGTGTTTTGTTCACAGGCGGCGCTTCGTGCTCGGCGGTTGAAGGGAGGTCTGTCGGCGGGTGCCGCGGCGACTCGCATTACGTGGCGCCCGAGCTGCCGGGTCACGCGTCGGGCGGGTACGCGACGGACCCGGACGTCTGGGAGGAGTGGGAGTACGAGGACGACGACGCGAGATACGTCAACGAGGCTTCCTGGTACGACTACGAGGCGTGAGTCGTCGCTCGGCGCGTCTCTGATTTTTCTCTCTTAGTTTTTTTATAATATAGTAAACGTCTAGCTCAGGCCGGGGGTGGACGCCTCCACGAGCCCTTGCAACTTCTCCGTGTTCGCAGCCTGCCTTCGCATCATCGACTCCAGGTCCCTGTTCTGCGTCTGCGCGCGTTCCAGCTGGGACCGCACCGACGCGAGCTGCTCCACCATCGTCTCCTGTAACAGCGCCTTGCTCCGGTTCAGGTTCTCCACGCTCTGCTTCAGCGTCCGCTCGTTCACCTCCATGCGCTCGGACCGCGCCATCGCGCTCGCGCACTTCGCGAGCGTCTCCTGCAGGAGCAGCTTTTGCTCGTCGCGCGTCGCGATGACGCTCGCGAGCTCCTCGAGCGCGCCTTGGAGCTTGCGCTTGAGCTCGGATTCACCGGACGTTCGTTCCGACCGTCCCGCTTGTACCGCCTTCTCCAGCGTCTCAATCTGGCGCCGCAGGTTACTAACCTTGGCGCACTCGGCGTCCGCGCGCGTCTGCGCCGACGTCGCCGCGTCCTGCAACCGCGCGTTGACCACCGCGAACGCCTCGATCTGCGCCGTCAAGTTACCCCCCTCCTCCTCCAGTTGACTGGCGTGCTCGCGGAGCCGGTGCGCCTCCGCCTCCGCCTCGAGCGCGCGTGCGTTCGTCCGCTCCACGGACTCTTTCGCGCCAGACGCGGTCGCCGCCGCGTTCTGCCGCGCCGCCGTGAGCTCGCCCTGCGCGACGGAGAGCTGCGTGGACACGTTCTCCAGCTCCGTCTGCGCGACGCGGACCTCGTCGCGGGCTTCTCGCTCCGTCGCCTCGATGGCCAACTCCATCTCGCGTCGCAGCACGTCCAGGTCCTTGCTGTGGAAGGCGTCGCGGTCGTCCAGCGCGCGGTGCAGCGCGTCGCACCGTTCGCGTTCCTTCGCGAGCTCCGTCCCGAGCTGCACGCAGCGGGACGCAGCCTCCTCGGCGAGGGCGCCGGCTCTCGCCGCTTCCGCGTGCGCCGAAGCCACCGCCTTCTCCGCTGCGGTCCTCGCGCGTTCCGCGCGTGCGTCCGCGTCCGCACGTCCCGCCCTCGCCCTGGTGGCGTCGTCGAACTCGGTCTTCCGCGCCTTCTCGAGCTCGTCGCACTTCTCGCGTAGGTGCTCGGTGAGCTCTCGCTCGGCGCGGACCTCGTCGTTTTTTTCCGCGATTTGCACCGCCAGCGACACGGCTTCTTCTCGGCCTTTGGCGACGGCGTAGAGGAGCCGGGATGGGACGTCGGCGCCGCCCTCGGCGCTGAGGTCCTGTGCCCTGAGCTCCAGGGCGTGAAGCACCGACGCCTTGTCCCTCAGGGCTTCCTCGAGCTCCTTCTGGAGCCCGACCGTCTTGGTGGTCTCCACCTGGAGTTCATCTCGCGCGGTTTTCAGCTTGGATCTGAGCGACGCGCATCGCTGCGCGGTGTCGGGCCCTCCCGCGGTCATCTTGTGCTCGAGCCTTCGTATGTACGCCTTCTCCGACTGCAACGCGGCGTCCAGGGAGTTGCGCTCGGCGGTCACGCGCTCCACCTCTCGCCTGAGGAAGTTGTTCTCGCGCTCCTTGGATTGGAGCGTCTTTTGCGCCCTGAGCTTCTCGTTCTTCACCGCCATGAGCTGCGCGCTGCTTCGCGACACCTCCGCCTCGCGCGCCTCCGCGGTCGGGGAGGTCATGCGCCCGGTGACCATGGACGGCTCGTCCCCGAGCGAGAGCTCGGAGACCTCGAACCCAAGGTGGGGAACCAGCGGACCCGCCATCTCGTGAGTGATGGGGGCGATTTCCAGTTCCCCCCGCTTTTGTAACGTTCGTATTCTGTCGCCAGCCATTTCGGAGGTGCAGTATCGTGCGCCGTGGTGAAGCAAACTGGACCATGGATTCGATTCGCACGTTTTTTGACGCCAACTCCTTGATCTTTTCTGTGACTGGTTCATTGTAACCAGTTGCAAACCCTGTTTTGCAGACTGATCAACCACTGCCGCGCAAACTGCCGATCTTTATCGTCTCACTTTATCTTGGCAGCTTATCGCAGCTTTTTGGCATTCCACGTGGGACGACGAGTGTGGGTACGGACGACGAGTGCGGGATCGCGGCACGTCCCGAGCTGCTCGTCAGTGTCTCAATCCGACGACCATGGAGGAGTTCGTCCGGGCGGCTCGCGGCTACGACCGGGGCGGGAAAGTCCAAGGGATGGGAAAGCCCGCCTTCTCCGACCGCGTCGGGTGGGACGCCGTGCAGAAGCTCATCAACCTCCGGCCGCCCGGTGCGTCGGGCGGGACGCGGCCGACGACGCGGCCGCACATATTCCGCATGAATCTCGCCGCGCTGGTGATTCCCGGGGTGATCACCGTGGTGTGCGTGCTCGTGGGCCTGATGACGCTGCACGAGTACTGCCTGGGCGAGCCGGGCGACGGCAACGACGGAACCGTGCCGAGATGCTTCCTCAACACCGACGCCGCGTCGCGCGCGCTGTACGCCGCCAAGTACGGGGAATCCAAGGAGCAGCAGGTGACGCTGAGCTACGCCAAATTCGCCGCCATCTCCTTCTACAGCGCGTCGCTGCTCACCACGCTCGCGACGCTTCCCCACAACAACGGAACCTTGAAACTATCCCTCATCTTTTACCACATCCTCATCTGCCTCTGGTCCACCGCGTACTACACCATGGACTTCTTAGGCTACATGCCGCAGGTGCGGTCGGAGCGAGACGGCATGATCGAGTACAGCGTCATGCGCGTCCTCGCCGTGTGGCCGGTCACGTCCACACTCATGATCAGCAAGGTGGCCATCTTGTGCATCATGACCCGGCACCTCGGCGAGGTGGCCTCGCCGGGAGTCTCCCTCTTGGGCTTTGACGATATGAACGAAGACGACGATCGCGATACCGCGGTCAAGTTCAGGGGCGAGTCCATGCGCGGCGGGCTACACAACGCCGTCGGCGAGAGCGACGGGCCGGCTGGCGGTAACAATCGACAGAGCGTCGTGGACGGCGGCGTCGCGGACGAGCCGCAAAACGCGACTGGCCACGAGGCTAACAAGTGGCTGCGAACGTTCGACCGCATCGCCGGCAAGTTCATGGGGCGAGCCGAGATGTCCGCGAAGCTCAGCCAGGAGCTCGGACAGGAGGGAAGCTTGATGGCGGCGTCGTTGGACGTGTGGAAGGCGTCGCTGGTGAACAACCTCATGCTCCTCGCGGGCGCTTTCGGGCTCATCTCCGACATGTACTGGGTGCGGGTCCTGTCAATCGGAGTCTCGTGCCTGCTGTTCATAGGCCTGATGTCGCTGTTTCGGAAGCTGTTCCAGTTTGTGGTTAAGAGGGTGCAGCACCCGCAGGACAGGCGGTCGCTGCAGGTGCTCGAGACGCTCACGTACGTGACGTGGACGCTCTTTCCAATTATCCAAATCGCGCGCGACGTCGGTTACATCGACACAGCTACGCAATTTCTGATGATGACTGCGGCGGACATCGTGGCGAAGATGATGTACTCGATCAACCTCATCTTCTCCAACTTTTGGCTCATGAACAACGCCGACGGGTTGATGCGTTTGGACGAAGGTTTGTTCACGGACGCGCTCGAGCTGAGCCGGTACTCGCAGCTCGCGGCGACGACGCTGGAAAAAGCCAAACGGGAAGCGGAGTCCGTGTCCGCGTTGCACAGGGCGTTCGTCGCGAACATCTCGCACGAGCTGCGAACCCCGCTCAACTCCATCATCGCGTTCAACTCGTTGCTCTTAGAGGACGACACCCTGACGGAGCCCCAACGGGAGTTTGTCTCTTCCGCCATAGTCTCCGCGGAGGCGCTTCTCGGGATCATCGGCCAGATTCTCGATTTCGCAAAGCTGGAGAGCGGCAGCGGCATGCACCAGGAGCTCGTCATCGAATCGTTCGACATCAACGAGATGGTCAACGAGCTCGTGGACATCGTCGGCCACCAGGCGAACAAGAACCAGGTGGAGCTGGTGTTGGACGTCGCGCCAGAGCTGGACGGGCTCAACGTCCGCGGCGACAAGTTCCGTCTTCGGCAGGCTCTCATCAACGTCATCAACAACAGCATCAAGTTCACGCGCGAGGGCGGCGAGGTCCGGCTGCGGGTCACCGTGCTCCCGGACCACGACCCGGTCGCGCGACGCATCTCGCGCATCAGCTACGACGACATCGCCCGGGGCGTCGGGCGCGGACAATCGTGGACCATGGGTCTGGCGTTGAACGAACACGCCGATCACGGCGACGACAACGACGACGTCGATGCCAACGATGACAACGATGTGCGCGTGGCGACGGCGTGCAACACGGGCAATAACGTCACCGTGGAGAACGACTTCTTGGCACCGCACGCCCCGCGCGTCGTCGTGGCGTTTGAAGTTTGCGACAACGGCATCGGCATCGCGAGGGATAAACTGAAGCTCATATTCATGCCGTTTGGGCAAGCTTCGGTGAGCTCCACGCGCGAGTACGGAGGAACCGGCCTGGGTCTCGCCATCACCAACAACATCGTGCAGTCCGTGGGCGGCACGATCACGTGTTCGTCTGAGCTCAACGCGGGGACGACGATGGTGCTCAGCGTGCCGCTCGAGGTGTGCAACAGGATGGACACGCAGCGGAACCGGCAGCTCGACCCCGAGACCCGCGTGCTCTCCGTCATCGCCAAGCGCTCCCTCGCGGACGCCATCGGGCACGCCGCGACGTGCGCGGGCGCCGCGACGCACGTGTACATCGAGGCCGGCGCCAGGTTCCCGCACACCGAGCACCAACGGAAGCTATGGGCCGCCGAGGTTGCCACCGCGATTTTCAGAGCGCAGAGCCGAAGCGAGGGGTGCGCCGTTCTCGTGATGGAGGAGTGTTTCCTCGCGCCGCTCTGGACGGAGTGGTGCAGGATGTTCCGGGACTCGCCGTCGATGCCCAACATGCCACCCATCGTGCTCATCGTCGGTAAGAAGATGCAAGTGAAGGACATCCTCCGGAATGAGAAGGAACTGCGCCCGAGCAGCCGCGGGAGCGGAGGTTTGCGGCAGGATTCCTTCGGCGGGTTTAGCGGCCTGGGCGGCAGTCACACGGACCTACAGACGCTCGAGCGCAGGGAGGAAGGCTGGCGGGCGCTCATCAAATGCGTCGTCCAGCTCATCCGCCCGGTCAAGCCCACCTTACTCCGCGAGGCGCTCAAGTCCGCCGAGGTCATGCTTCACCAGGAGCAGGCGAGGGCGGCGGCGGCGGCGGCGGCGGGAGCCCGCGTCGGGAGCCCGCACTCGCCCGCGCGTGCACCCCCGTCCAGGCAGCCGAGCGCACGGGGACTCGGGCGGAGCGGCGCGGGAGGTGACGACGTGGCGGCCGCCGCGCTCGTCTCCCCCGGGCGAGTCACGAGGTCCGCGTCCAGGCGACTCGCCGCCTCCGCCTCGCAGCAAGACGGCTCCCGCGAACTCGGCGAGGATCCCGTGAACTCAGGCCTTCGCCACCGGAGCTCCCAACGCATTCGCGTCGGGGGTAACCCCAGTCGCAGGGACCCGAACGTCCCGCCGCTGCCCGAGCGCGGCTGGATCCAGCCCAGAGGCGCGGCGGCCCATGCCCCGCCGGCGCAAATCACTGCTCGGCCCACCAGGTCGAGGCAGTCCGGGGGATCCATCGCGTCGTTCGTCACAGCCGGCGACGAGCTCATGTTCCGCCACGGCGGCCACGTTTTGATCGTCGAGGACAACCCGATGAACCAGAAGGTGGCGAAGGTTGTCGTGAAGCACTGCGGGATGACGGCGGACGTCGCTAACAACGGCCAAGAGGCTGTCGACATCCTGCGGGGCGGCGGGCTTTACGACGTCGTCCTCATGGATATCCAGATGCCGGTCATGGACGGCCTGGAGGCGACGCAGCGGATCCGCGAGATGGAGGCGGACGGGACGATCGCCAGTGGGAACTACATCGTCGCCACGTCCGCCAACGCCACCGCGGAGAACCATCGCGAAGGGTACGAGGCGGGCATGGACGAGTACATCACCAAGCCAATCTACCCGACCAAGCTGAAGGAGCTACTCGCCAAGCCGAAGCGGATGCAGACCGCGCTGGAGCTCGAGGAGGCTGGGGACGGGGAGGTCACCTCGCTCGTCGGGCGCAAGGGTTCGGGTTGAGCTTATGGTTCGGGTTGAGCGATTTAGGGTTAACCCTAAACCCACGGAAGGAAGGAACGAACTGTACGAGTACATCGCCGACGGAAGGTTGGCGATTTTCATTTATTATAAACATTTTTTGGCGGCGCGACTGCAAGGGACGTCGCGCCCCACCACGTATTGCCGGCAAGTCGTAGACTCGAGTTTATAAAAACGAGACGTCTTATTTACAAGTGTATACCGTCGATCGTCTCTATGTACGTCAGTGTGTGTATAATCTTAAGTGGCACTAAGCGTGGGTATCGACTTGAGCGGATACCCTTCTTAGTAGGGCACGCACCCGGGGTTGTTGCAGTAGTTCCAAGCCAAGATGTCGTGTGTCTCGTGCACCTCCTCCGGGTCGTAGCCAACCTTGGCGAACCCTTTGGAACCCGTGGACGCGGTGAACCCGATGTACGCGTTGCCGTCGGTGTCGAGGATCTTGCTCATGTCGCGATCCTCCACCGCGACTTGGAAGACGTATCGGTCCATGTCGTCGATGAAAACCTGAATCTCACCCGGAAACTCCTTGATGATGTTGTAATCCGCGTCCGTGTCCTGCTTGGGGTTGAACGCGTGCATGTACGTGATGCGAACCTCAACCTCCTCGGCCGTCGCGCCCGAGGTGTCGGTATCCTCGAGGTTAGCCTCGTCGTCGTCAATCACCTTGATGACGCGGGTGACTTCGCCGTCGTCGCCGAAGCCGGTGGTGGCAACCGGCGGGGACTGGCGGCACGCGGCGGCGAGGGAGCCCGTCTCCGGGTCCTGGCAGGTGACGTCGCGGTTGAGCTTGACCTTGACGTTGGCCTTGACGCGTGATGCGTAGCCAAACTCGAACCCGGTGCGAAGCTCCGTCTTGAACTTGGTGAGCTGGTTACCCTTGAGCCTGCGGCGGTCGGCGTCGGCGGTGACGATATCCGTGGTGGACAGCTTGCCGCTGCCCTGCTTCTCGGTGGTGAAGCCCCGGGTGTATCGAATCTTCACGGTGTGCTCCTGGAAGTCCGCCATGGTGGGCACTGACGGGGTGGAGCCAAAGTGCGCGCCGTTCTCGTCGTCGCTGTGCAGCGCCTTGAGCTCGGGCTGCGACGCGCCCCACGGCTGATGCGCGTACTTGGGCTCGGTGGTCATGAAGACGCCGAGGTGGTTATCGTTGTAGGAGACGTACTCCGTGGCGTTGATCCACCAGTGCTGCTTACCCTGCTTGGGATCGCGACGTTCGACGTTGTAAAAGGTGTCAAACTCGACGGCGAGCGCCTTGCGAAGGCCTTGGGTGCACTCCTGCCATTCGCCGAAATAGTTAACCGTGTTGGACTTTTTCGAGTTGGCGTAGCCGAGGCCGTCGGCGGGGCAGCCGATCAGGCCGTCGGTGATGGAGCACGAGTTCGGGTCAGGGCAGTCCCAGCCTTGGTTGGAGTTGTAGTCCACGTGCTCCTGCCTGGCGTCGTTGGTGATGACAAACGCGAAACCGTCGCCGCCGTCGCAAATCTTATCCTCGCCGCCGCACTGCGACGGGTCGGTGATCTGAAACACAAAGTTCGTCTCGAAGCCGTCCCAGATGGCAACCTTGCGGTGCCACCACACGGCGCCGGAGCGCTGCGCGTTGGGGTAGCTCGCGCCGCCCGCGTCGCGCCACTTGACGTACTGGCCGCCCTGGCGCTTCTTGGTCTCGGTGAGCCTCACCACCCACTTGGGCGAGTCGGCGCTGTTGAGCACCACGTCGGCGTCGCGCACGAAACGAAGGTTGTTCTGGATGCACTTGTTCTTGTGGGACGCGGAGAGGAAGCCCCCGATGTCCTCGGCGTCCTCGCCCGAGTCCTCGCATGCGAAATCGGGAAAGTTAAACTCGATGTAAAATCGAGCCGAGTACTCCGACGCGCCCACAGTCTGCGGGTACCTGTTATCGCCCATCACGCCGACCACCCACTTCTCGCAGTTGGGCTTGTTGTCGTGCTGGGTGTACTGCGCGAGGGCGCTGTCGTACGTCGGGGCGTCGCCGCCGATGTACTCACCGGCGAGGACCGACTTTTTGAGCGTCTGCGCGACGCAGGCGAAATCGTACTCGTCCTCGTCGATGGCCCACGGGACGGACTCGCGAACCGAGGTTAGGTGGTAGTTGGTGGTGTCCGGTCTTCCACCGCCGTCGTCGTCGCGCCTGGTGTACAGGTCGAGGTTATCGTTCACGGTGTGAACCGCGATGCGGAGGTTGTAGTTGCTGTGATCGGGCTTGACGTGGTAATAGCCAAACTGCTGCGGCTGCACGATGCTCGACACGCGGAAGCCGCAGCACCCGGGGTCAATCTCGCAGTACTTGTACGACCAAGTCTGGTAGAAGGACTGCTCGGGGTGGGGCAGGTACGCGAGCGCGCTCTCGTCGGGGACGTGCGCGGCGCCGCCGGAGTTGTCGATGGCGTCGTGGTTAGCGCCGTCGATGCGACCGGCGGCGCACTTGAGAATCTTGTAGTTGTACGCGGTGGTCGGAGGTAATGCGACGTCATCGAGGTAATCGGTGAGGAGCTCGGTGTCGGAGGTGATGCCGGTGACGCGAATGTCGACGGATCCGCCCGTCTTCATGACGCGGATGATGTCGCCGGGCTCGACGTCGGAGGTGAACTTGGCGTTGCGGTTGCCGTCTTGGGGGTCGATCACCGACATGAGCGTCGCGGTGGATTTGTCAAATTGGACGAGGCCGGGGGCGGTGAGCTGGGGTCGCTTCTGCGCCTCGGACACGGTCGTCGCGTCGGTGGTGATGGGCATGCACTTGCCGTAGTTGTAGCAGACGGGGGGATTGGCGTTATCGTCGGTGATGAAACGCTCGCCCTCGGTGGAGATGTAATATTCGCAGTTTTCGACGTCGGCGACGTGAATCTTCCACTGGTCAAACTTTTGAAAGGAGGCCGAATTGCACGCTATGGCGGACTCGGAGTTCTTGGGTGAATCGCTGCTGGTGCCCGCGCCCACGGCGCACTTGTTGAACTTGACGTAGACGCCGAATTCCTTCTGGAGCTCCATGTCCTTGAGTTGGTACCAGGAGTCGTAGGGCATGGTGATGCCGCAACCCGCGTCCCCGGAGGCGGCCGCCTCAATGGTGGAGGTGGGGCACGAGTCATCCTGGGAGTTGCCGTCGCCGTCGTCGGTGTGCTTGAACGTCTTCCACCACACGTGGTACTTGAAGCGGACGTTACCACCGGTGCCGACGTGGGTGACGATGAGCTGCACGGTGACGCCGCGGGGCCAGAGGGGCATCAACCGGGTCAGCCCTCGGACGTACATATCGTCGGCCCTGGCCGTGGATCCCGACGCGGCGATAAACTCGCGGTTACCCAGGGTGAACGGCCTGTCGATGGTGAGCTCCACGTCGGACTGGATGCTGTTGACCATGCGCGTCTGGCCGCACGCGGTGATCGTGAAACCCGTTCTTAGCTGCGTGAGGAAGCGCGTGTTTCCGTACAAGCCCTCGGTGGTGCCCTCGCCCGCGGTGGAGGAAAACTCGATGTTGGACCACGCGTTGGACACGACGCGCTTGCCGTAGGATCGGATGCGACCGGTTCCCTTGGACAGCATGGTGTACCAGTGGTAGTGCGTCGCCTTGAGCAAGGGCTCGGAGAAGGAGTTCTCGAGCACCGAGATGTACTCCCCGTAGGTGCCGGTGGATCCGAGCGCTGCAATCTTAACAGTCTCCCAGTCACCGTTGAGCTGCACGGACATCCACGGGCCTTCCTTGTAGTACGCACCGGGTTCCATCTTGGCCCAGTGGGTCTCGGCGCCGAACTGGGTCTCGAAGCGGGTGCCGCGGCCGACGAGGCGGTGTTTCTTCATCGTCGCCGCGCCGCTCGCTCGGCCTAGCCAGCCGGTGGTCAAAGCTCGGCCAGCCTGGATGACGCCAGAGTCCTTAAAGTCAGTCGTCTGATCCGCGTGCGTCTCGATCGTGCCCATGCCGGTGGCGCGCTTGCCGATGCGGGGCGGGCACGCGACCCACGTCCACTCGCCAACCGCCGCCAAGTCGGTGCCCGAGTGCGTGAGGTCATCGGTGGCGGTGGCGCTGGAGAGGGTAAAGTCCGCGTCGACGGTGAGCTCGTAGTCAGACTTGATGCTGGTGATGACCCTGTGAACGACAGGGTCAGCCTTGTCCAGCACGAGCCAGTAGCCAACCTTGAGCTCCTTCGTGAACTTGCACGCGTCCGTGTCGTTCACGGAGGATGCGCCGTACGTCTTCTGGCACACGATGGTGAGCTGCTCTCGCGACTGCGAGTTTGGCAAAATCACTTCGGACCCCGACGGGCCGTACTTCAGGGCGCCTCGGCCCCGTGGGGTGCCGAGGGTGAACGGGATGTAGTCCGGGATGTTCACCTGGTGGTCCTTGACCTCCATGTAGGTGTCGTTGTAGACTCGAAGAACCTCCAGGGTGTACGTGCCGCTCACCTCCACGACGATCTTGAACGGGTTCTCGCCCATGGGGTATCCGCCCTGATCGAAGGAGGAGTAGCCGCGGAACTGCTTGGTGAAGCGGGTGTTCTGGCCGATGACCACGCGGTTGTCTGGGGGCTGCCCCGGGGAGGCGGTGGAGGACGTCCCGAGGAGTTTCACCTTGCCGACGCCTCCGACCATGTAGGCGTCGGCGCTGTAAGGGTTGCCCTCGGTGTGGTCGCCTTGGACGGTGAAACCGTAGCCGCCCGCGGAGAACGGATCGTTACCGCACCTGCGTTGGGGTGGACGGGGGCGGGGTGGATCGATGGGTCAGATCGCCGCGCGACGAAGAGGAAGGAGACTGAGGAGCGATCACTTCTCAGGGGGGGCGGGAAAATTTAACTTCGGCAAGGGCCCCTTTGATGAGAGGCTCTTTGAAAAAAGGGCCGGGGGCGGGAATCGAATCGGGACTCGGGCGCGACGTTCGATCGCGATCGCGTACCATCCGCAGGTGGTATCGGCCACACAGGCGGCGCAGTTGGTGTGGTACTCGCATCCGGCTGCGGAGATTGGGGGGAACGCGCGAGGTCAGCGTCGGGTTCGCGGCTGCGGTTGTTAGGTTGGTTAATTTGTTTTTCGCTGGCGAGCCCCGCCCCTACGTGGGAGGCGGTCCACGCGCGGGTCGCGATCGCGCTCGCGTCGCGGCGTTTCATCTCGCGATCGGGTCGTAGACGGGGACGTACCTTGAACGCCGATCGCGGCGCACAGCACCGCGACGAGCGCGAGCAGGATTCGGCGCTGCATAACCTTCATCCCGCCCGCCTTTCCCGCCCGCGAGCGCCTTCCCACTCGAACACGAAGGCGCGAGGGAAAAGGAAGTCGGTGCCCGATGGCAAAGCTCGGACGCGCGCTTCGAGTCGAAGGACGCTCCGATGCCTCGTTTTCGTTCCACTCGGGTGATCCCTGATCCACCCAAACGGATCTCGCTTCTCTCGCCGCCGTTCGCGCGCGTTCGAAGTGCCACCAATCGCGCGTTCGAACGGCGCTTCTTCGCCCCGTTGGTGACTTTGTTTGGTTTTGCCAAAACTTGAATTCCCGCCCCAACCGAGCAAAGCCGAGTTTTTGTACTGTTTGCCCATACGCGACCCTGCGCGCACAGGCTGGCGAGAAAACAAACGAGGGTTTATAAACAAAGACGAGGGACAAAACAAAAAAAATTGTCGACGACGACTGACGAGCCTGTTTTGGAAGCTCGCGTCTCCCGATTACTTACTCGCCCGTCAATTCCGAGGGCGCCCGTCACGCACGCACGCGGAAGCATGGCTCCCGAGGCTGCCCCCCCGGCGGACACCGCCAAACCCATCCCGGTGGCCGAGGCGGATGACGACGTTCCCGTCGGCCCCGATAAGTACGGCAACTTCAGCGACCCGGGTTCGTTCAACGTCGGTGTCCCGTACACCGGCAAGGATCCGCTCGCGCAGGGCAACACGCGGTTGCGGGGCGTGAACATGAAGGCGCCGTCCGCGCGGAGCGGCAAGGGCAACGACGCGGCTTTCGACAGGCTCAAACCCCTGTACCAGAAGGAGCCGTTCCAGGTGAGCGCCAAGGAGAAGCGCGAGGCGCGCGCCAAGGCTGAGGCTGGGCGCATCCAAGGCTCGCTGGTGCCCGCGGGGATGCCCAAAAAGAGCAGCGGATTGGGCGGGTACGGCGGCACCCTCGGCGAGCCGTTCGAGAACGAGGACGGCGAGCCCTTCCACGGCTGGGGCACCGCGGACGGCGATCCCCCGAAAGGCTTGCGCAAGGGCGACCCGAGCACGCAGCCCAAGCCGCGGAACATCGTCACCGCCCCGGGCAAGAAAGGGAGCTACGGCACGCGGGGGCAGACACTCGGGGAGAAGAAAGGCGCGGGGGGAAGCGCGGGTGAGTACAAGTACGTGACGACGGATTACGACGCGGAGCGCAAGGCGGACGTCGCGCGCGCCGCGCACGGCAAGAAGCTCATGTCGGGTAAGCCGGACTGGCGACCCACGGCGCCCGCCAAGCGGGGCGGCGCTGGCGTGACGGGTAAAACGCTGAGCGGTCCCAAGAACCTCGGCGGCGTGTGCGGGGAATACAAATACAAACCGGAGGGCCCGGACCCGAAGTTCGTGCCGGAGCCACCCGCGGAGTACCCGTGGGCGCCGCCCAAGCCGAACAAAGGCCCGATGAACCCGTTCCCCGAGCACATGGCGGATCCCGAGGAGCTCCAGCGGTGGAAGGAGCGCCGGCGCGAGAAGGAAGGGAGGGCGAAGATCACGAAGCAGTGGAGGCCGGGCGGCGGTGGCAAGAGCGGGGCGACCAAGTCGGTGCTTCGCATGAACACCAGGTTATGAGTACTCGTGACAATTTATATCGAAAACGACTTCATTGATTACAACGTTAAGGCACAGGAAGCCGCCGGGCGCCGGGCGGCCTCGATAAAAAACTTTTGGCAATGGAATACTCGTACCAAACCCGTCTGGCTCGGGGTCCATCGTCCGTCATCACTTCTTCGCCGCCTCCGCCTTGGCAGCCTCCGCCGCGGCCGCCGCGGCCGCCGCCTCCATGTCCGCCTTCACCTTCGCCAGGTCCCGGCAGTACGGCCCCCGCGGCTCACCCGTCAGCGTCAACTGCGCCCCCGCGCCCATCGGCTCAGCCTTGTCCCTGTGCTGCGATCCGACGCGCGGTTTCTGCCCAGCCTTGAGCGCCTTGACCACGGCGACCGCGTCCGCCGGTGTGAGGTCCTCGTAGTAGTTGTACGAGTATCCCTCCACGCCGTTGGAGTAGTCCGCGACGGCGATCATCGGCGCGTTGACGCAGCTGCCCATGCACTCCATCTCCCCGAGCGTGAACAGGCCATCCGGCGTGGATTCGAATTTCTTCACGCCCATGTAGTCACTCAGCGCCTTTTCGATGTCCCTCGAGCCGCGCAGCATGCACGGGGTGGTGCCGCACACCATGACGTGGTACTTGCCAACCTTGGTGCGGTTGAACATGGAGTAGAACGTGGCCACCTCGTACACGCGGATGGGCGCCACCTCGAGCATCTCCGCCACCCTGTTCATGGCTTGCACCGAGAGGTAGCCCTGGTTCGCCTGCTGCGCCACGTCGAGCAGCGGGATCATGGCGGATCGCTTGTAGTTGGGCGGGTAGCGCTCCAGGATCTTGTGCACGATGGGCATGGCGGCCTCGGGGAAGTCCCAGTTGAGGGAATCGTTGTTGTCGGGGGTGTCGCGATGCTGTTTTTAGGACGTCGTTGGGGAGATCGGGGTCAGCGACGGGCGCGTGGCGGGGCGGGATTATCCCTCAAACGAGCGGATTTAGGGGTTTTCTTTCTTGACGGGGGCGACGTGGGGGACGCACCACCATGAGACCGCCGACGGAACGTGACGCGACGGGCGCGGGGTTCACCGGGCCGCGGGCCTGGCGAACCGCGGCCGCGCCCACGGAGGTGACGAGACGACGCAGCATGTCGACCGACGTCGGGTTGTGAGGGTGGTGCCCGGGGTTTGTCACTATCGAAGAGATGACGGTGGCAAATATCGTAGCTGCGCCGCGAGCCAAGCATAATAAACGCTCCGACACTCAGCGCCGCCACACGTCATAAAAGCGCACGCGACGATGACCAAGCCCCGGGCGATGCTCGCTGGGGACGACCCGGATGTCGATCCGACCATCAGCTGCCTCGCCGCGATCAGGGCGCCTCCCAGGGAGGCGGAGACCGCGCCGAGAACCGCCGATGGCGAGAGGCTCCTGTGCAAAAAGTTTTGCAGAGGGGGCGCCGACGGAGCCGCCGCGTGCGCGCGTCCCGACTGCCCGGACGCGCACGTCCCGATCGCCGAGCGTCAGGTGTGCTGGACGTTCGAGCGATACGGCGTTTGCAAGTTCGAAGAGGCGCGCGAGAGGGACCCGGCGGCGCCGCAGTGCTGGTTCCCGCACCCAACGCCGCCGCCCGCCACCCATCACCTCGCGCTCCAGGTGGAGGTGGGCATGAGCGACCGCGTGGTGTCGCGATGCCGCGAGTTACTCGGCGACGATGCCGTCGTCGGCGCCGCGCGAGCGGACCTCTCCCGCAACGGCGACGTCGTCATCCTCGTCGACGGCGGCGCCGGGGGCGTCGCGGGAGCGGCGACGGCGCTGGGCGCAGACAAACATCTGCTGTCAAAGCTCAAGCGAATCTACGCGACGGGCGGCGGACCGGGCCTCGTCGCCGATGCTTCCGTGTGCGGCGACAGCGCCGATGCGCTGGACGACGCGTTGCGCGCCACGCTGGCGTCGCTCGTCGACGCGGGGGTCTCGGGCGGCGACGCTAAGGTTCGCGCGAGGTGTTTCCCGCCGAGGACGCAGAAAGTAATCCTCGACGCCTTGCACTCCGCCTTGGATTCAAGGACGGCCGCGCGCGGCGGCGGGTGGGAGACGTGCGCGAGGCTGGACGACGCCACGCACGTCCTCGACGTCGTGGCGGCGAGGGGCAGGGCGCACGTCACCGTGTGGCGCACGGACCCGCGACTGCACGGCGTCGATCTGAGGAAATTATTGATTCGTTCGTGCGAGGACGCGAGGAAGGAACGGGACGGATCGGGCGCGATGTGCCGCGCGTTTCACAAGATCGAGGAAGCCACGAGACGCGCGGGTGTCGTCGTCGACCCGGCGTGGCGGTGCGTGGACGTGGGCGCGGCGCCCGGCGGGTGGACCCAGTGGCTCTGCGATAACGGGCTCGATGAAAAAAAAGGAGGGCGGGTGTACGCGGTGGACCCGGCGGAGCTCGGCGATTTCAAACGCGGTTTACCCAATAACGTCACGCACTTGAAGATGCGCGGCGAGGACGCCGTGGGTGTGGTCCAGAGCGACGGTCCGATCGACCTTCTGGTGTGCGACGCCAACGTGTCTCCAGAAGCCGCCGCGGGAATCGTCGCCGGCTTTATCCCCGCGTTGAAAACGGGCTCGACGTTGGTGCTGACGTTCAAGGGCGCGACGAAAGGTTTCACGGAGTGGCGGCGGCAGATGGAGGACGCGGTTGTGATGTTAACGCGTAAAGGGTTCGAGCCACCGAGTGTGTATCACCTGTTCAGTAACTGCTCGAGGGAGAAGACTCTGGTGGCCAAATTCGCGGGGGGTTTAAGCGACTCCTCCGGGAAGAAGAAGGATAGCACTACGAAGAAGGGCGACCCGATCGATCCACAGAAGGCGATGAGGGACGCGGACATGGCGCGACTGTTACTCGCGCGGTCGCTCGCGGTGTTCGCGACGATGCCAGGGGAGTTTGCGGAGGCGCACATCAAGGCCAGAGGGTTCGATTCGCCGCCCGACGGAAGCGTCCGGCTTGTTCGCGGGCGGCTGCTCAAGATTCTCTCCGACGAGGTCCTCTCCGAGTCCAGCTGGCACCAGGCATGATAATCTTACGTAGACGAAGTACACGTTCGTTGAATAGACTATATACACACGCGCGTGCCATACACTAAACGGCATCACTCGCTTTATCGTCCGCGGCTGCGGCTTCGGCTGCGATGCGGGAGATGTCGCCGAGATTTTTCACCGCCGCTCCGCGTAGGATACTAGCCGTCGCCCTCGTCGCCACCTCCATCTGCGACACTCCCATGACCCGGACGTCCGCCACCTTGAACTCGCTCCTGAACGACACGTTGTTCCCCACGCACACGTACTCGCTGTCCACGCGCTCGAGGGACGGCGATGAGGCGGAGGCGTCGGCGGCCCGGCGTTCGGGGTCGACGTTGTTGATGACGGCGGTGGCGTCGGCGTCGCGTACCCTCGCGCGCGTGGCGACGGTGGACGTGCCTTTGATGATACCCCAGCGGTACCTCGCGGTGCGCGTGACCGTCGCCTCCTCGTCGAAGACGTCGGCGCCGGCTTTGATCAGAGGGAGGCGCTTGACCTGTTCGACCTGTTTCGGGACGGACTTTTGGGATATAACGTCTCGAAGGCCGTCGCCCCCCGCGGGGACCTGGCCGAGCGCCACGGCTCGCACCACGGCCCAGGTCTGCGCGGGAGTCGCCTCCGGGACGGCGACGCTGGCGTCGAGGACGACGACGCCGCCGGGCTGGCGGCGGACGTGCACGTTGACCCTCGAATCGAACCGCGCCAGCCGGTCTTTCTCGCTCGAGGTAGGTCGGTGCGGCGTGACGACGTTTCCGCGGTTGCCGTTCCTGCCGCCGCCGAGGGTGTTGGGCACGGCGGCGGCGGCGACCGTCGCGGCGGCGAGCGCGGCGCCGAACATCCTCCTCGCGGGCGCGCCGGCGGCGGCGAGCGCGGGGGGCGGCACGGGCGACGGGGAGCGCGAGGTGACGTTCGAGAGCTTGCGCTTCAGCCCTTGCACGAGCACCTCGGCCTCACGCTCCTTCCACTGTTCCGTCCCGGCCTCGTCGTCCGCGCGCTTCTTCTTACGTGTGTGCTTCTTGCTGAGGGCGCGCCAGAGGAGCCAGGCGGCGGCGCCGACGATGTACGCACCCAGGGGCGTGGACGATGACGGGTCCTTCGTGCGGGCGCGCATGGCAGTGCGCGGGACGGGAGCGCGACGGTCGACGCCTTGGGGGCACCGAAACGAAACTCCCTCGGGGTGTAGAACACGAGACGTGTCGATTTTATTGTCGTCCAAAAAGTTCTTTCTCGAACCTCACTTCTCGCGGGGGGTCGCGCGGGCGATGGGCGGGCCTGCCGCGCCGCTTCTGCGGCACGGCATCGCCGGCGTTGGGTACGCGTTCATAGCGTGGCTCCTCTACGCCACGTGGACGGGGGAGTACGGCGAAGGGCCGCTGCTGACGGAGCCCAACGCGGATCTCGCAGACTTGTACGCCAGGCACCGCGTGATGGGGGGCGGTGCCGCCGGGGGTAGAACCCGCGCGCCGCTGGATCCGGAGGGATGGGTGAACCCGCAGCTGCCGGCGACGCCGTTGGGACGGACCGTCTTACTGCTCATCGTGCTCGCCGCGATCGAGCCGGTGCGGCGGTGGATGAAGGAGGCTGACGCCAGGGAAGCGAAGGAGCGTGCCATCGCGTCGGCCATGGCGAACAACAGGAGCCGACGGGGGAGTGTATCGAGCAGCCGCGGTCCGAGCCGCATGAACTCGCTCTCGCGGTTCAGCGGCATCTCGGGTGTAGCCAGCGACGACTCGCCCGGTAAGTGGTCCAACGCGTCCTCGGTGGAATCCCCGAGCAAGGCGTCGCTCGGGAGCGCCTTCGACGCGGACGACGACGACGGTGAGTTTTCCTTTTTTACTTTCGTATGGGCAATTGTATTGACGGCGTGTTTTGTGTAGTGCCGAATCCGTGCTCGGACCCGAGGTGCCTGCGGTGCGCGCCCTCCTCGCACGCGCTCGAGCTCGCGAAGAACGCGGCCAAGGTGGTGATGCTCCACCGACGGAAGGACCCGTCCCTCGCCGGGGTCACCGACGACGTCATGGCGCTGGCGAGGGACGGCAGGGCGAAGATCCGGTCGAGGCTCAACCGCGGGTAAGTTCATTTTAATTCTCGTGTGGGCAATTGGTTTGATGACGGCGTGTTTCTTTTTACATTTGCAGGTTGCAAGCTCCGACGGTGTTCAGATTGGACTCGCTCCCCGCCATCCCGGTGCACCGACGCCACGGCGACAACTGCGACGAAGGACCACTCGCGATCGCCACGCGCGGCATACTCAAGGGTGTCGCCAAGGGCAAGACGTGCTGGTGCGCACAGCTGTGGTCCGAAGAACGCGGAGGAGAGTTGGGCGATTTGATCGTTTTGGAGCGAGCCGCCGAGGCAATCGCGGCGGAGGTGGAGCTCGCGTCCATCGCCAGACGTCGCGACGGAATGTTCGCGCCGTTCGACCCGACGGTGCGCAAGGGCGTCGGCGAGTGGAGCGCGGTGTACCTGTGGCGCAACGGGATCAAGGACAAGGTCAACTGCGCGGCGTTTCCGGCGACGATGGAGGCTTTGTGCGCGTTGCAATCGTCCGCGTTCCGGGAGGTTTCTTACGAGGGTTTGGAGGAACCAGGGTGCGCGTTCGCGTCGGCGTACCTGAGCAAGCTGACGCCCGGGACGCTCATCACGCCGCACTGCGGGCCGTGTAACGCGCGGCTGCGCGTGCACCTCGCGCTTCGCATCCCCGAGGATGAGGGTAGGGGCGGCGAGCGGAGTAAACTTTTGGAAAAAGAAGAGGAGCTCGGTGGCCGGCGGCTCGAGGATGAGTTCGTCGGCAGGCGGTGCCGACGGGTGCTGGCGGTCCGGTTCGTGTTGTACCCGGTGTACGTGCTCTTGGTGTGGCCGTTCGTCGCGACGTTTCGTATCGCGTCGTGGATCTTTGCGACGGTTGGGACGCTCCTCGGGCTCGGACCGCTGCCGTTGTGTTTTCTCGCCGTCGGCAAAAAAATCATACGGTGGGAGGAAGGGCGATGCGTGCTCTTCGACGATAGCTTCGTGCACAGCGCCGAGTACCGACAACGCGCACCCGACCCACGGGACGACCCGTGGGATGACCTGGACGACTCGCCGAGTAAACGAAAGGACGCGTCGCGGATCGTGTTGGTCGTCGACCTCTGGCAACCGGCGCTGGGCGTAGGGGATAGAAACGCGATACGAGCGCTGTATCCGGGCGGGATGGGCACCGCGGACGCGCACGAGGGGAATCGCGAGCGAGTGGACACGTTCGTCGACGGCTGAGACACGCCGCGGGTGGTGACGTAGTTCTTCGAGTGGCGCGATCGATGAAGTAAGATTAGTTTGAATGACAAACAACGAATAGTGCTGACAAACGTCACCAGGAGCCGAGCCTGGACCTTCGCCTCTTCTCCGCAGCCTCCGCCAGTTTTCGCGCCTCGTCGCCCTTCTGGCACGTCCCCTCGTCCGCCCACGGGTTATCGCACTGGTCCAGCT
>Ga0302114_10000836_pt1 | contig 20835 bp, 16 predicted proteins | sample AG5_Surface_MG_FD_203107 | JGI IMG/M metagenome (GOLD analysis project Ga0302114, IMG submission 203107) | Marine microbial communities from Western Arctic Ocean, Canada - AG5_Surface | ecosystem: Environmental > Aquatic > Marine > Oceanic | place: Canada: Western Arctic Ocean | collected...
ACTGGCGGCCGAGTGGTTCTCAGCCCGCGATGACGCCATGAAGCTGTGGGATTGAACCAGCGATGATTGATATGAGCGAAGAGAGCACGATTCAGCGCAGCGTGGTAGCTGTGCCAGCCCGACTGGCCTCCTCCCGTCTGCCGGACAAAGTACTCGCTGATATCGGTGGCAAACCGATGATTCAACGGGTCCTAGAACAATGTGCCAAGGCCCATGGGCCTGCGGCGGTGGTGCTTTGCACAGACAGCCCGCGCTTGCGCGATTTGGCTGAAAAGTGGGGCGTCTCCGTGTTGATGACCGCAGAGACCTGCAGCTCCGGCAGCGAGCGAATTGCCTCAGTGGCGGAGCCATTGGTGGCGTTGGCCTGGGGGGAGGATGCAGCGCAGTGGGACGCCGCAACCAGAAAGCAGCGGTTGATCAGCACCGCAATCATCAATGTGCAAGGGGATCAGCCGTTTCTGGATCCAGCTGTCGTGACCGAGATGGTGAGTGAGTTCAGCAAGCGGCAGCCTGTGCCGGCGGTGGTCACACCGGTGTATCAACTTCAACCCGACACCATTCACAACCCCGCGGTGGTGAAGACGTTGCTGGCCCATGACGGGCGGGCGCTCTACTTCTCCCGCTCTGCCATACCCCATGTCCGCGATGTGGACCCCAATGAATGGCATCAGCACGCCCGTTACTGGGGCCATGTGGGCATGTACGGCTTTCGTGGTGATGTGCTCGCCGCCTGGGATCAGTTGCCTGCCTCCCCCCTCGAAGCTCTAGAGCGCCTGGAGCAATTGCGCTTGATCGAGGCTGGTTACACGATTGCCACCTTCACTGTTGAAGGCACGTCATTGTCGGTGGATACGGCAGAGCAGCTGGACCAGGCTCGTCAAATCGCGGTGGAAGAGGGCAAAGCAGACATTAGTGGCCGTTAGTGGTTGCACCAACGGCTTGCGGTGGGCCAAAGCCGGTTGAAATCAGCCTGAGGGAAAAGGCGAGTCGCTCTCTTTAAATCTTCGGCTTGCTGCCAACCAAGCTCAGCGAGTATGTCGTCGGGGATCACGTTTTTCGTGGCACTCACATTCACCTTCTCCCCCCACCCAGGCTCTACATAGGGGATGGTCAAAAAGCTGCAGAGTTCGTTGTAAGAGCTTGGGCTGAAAAAGGTCTCAAAAAGACCGATGAAACAGTTCTCGAGTCCGAAAGCCCGATCAAGAGCATCGAGGGTTTGGCCGTAGTTGCTGCGTAAGCCCCTTCCTTTCGCCACTCTTTTGCGCAGTGTCTCCACTTCCGATCTCGCATCGCGCAGGCCCTGTTTGCGCAATTTCATCCGCTGACTCGAGATGATCCTCTCTATGGGATCACGCATCAGAAACACTGGTCGCACTGCGACACCACGTCGCTCAAAGTTTGTTTTGATTTCCTCCAAGACCTCCGCACTGAGCAGGGCGTAGGAGGGGGTGATGTCCCCTGTAAGCAGGATCTGAGAGCCGCGGAGCCTTGGGCGATGGAGCAACCAGGCGAAATAGTCGCTGTAAAGCTCTGGATTGTGAATGAACAACTGGCGCATCCAGCTGCGCGGTTGAATCCAAGTGCGTGGCTGACTGAATTTGGTTTGGAGCTGGAAACGGACGAGCTCCGGCACCGTTCGAGCGTCATGAACATGATACTCCTTCAAGAATCCAAAATCGGCATCACGGCGTCTGTGGAGCTGCTGATGCAACCAGGAGGTACCGGCCTTCTGGGCACCCACCCCCAGCAAAAACACCCCCGCGTCACCAGCTGCTGGCTGGGAGCGATCAGTGATGCGATCAGTCATTACGGTCTCTCCAGCCGTTGCTGCAGAGGACAGCCCAATCGCCCCTTGCCTTGAGGATCCGCTCGGCCAGTTCACGGACAGCGCCGTGGCCGCCCCTATGGAGAAGCACTGCATCGGCCTGGCGCCGCACTGCAGGGCAGGCATCCAGTGGGGTCACCAACACGTTCACCTGATGGCGTACAGCCAAGTCATTGAGGTCGTCGCCAACAAAAGCAGTGGTTGCTTTACTAACGCCAAGCTCTTGTTGAAGAGCCAACAGGGCCGTGGGCTTGTCCTTGATGCCCACTAAGCAATGGCTGATGCCGAGTTGTTTGGCTCTCACCTCCGTTGCGCCGCCTTGGCCACCGCTGAGGAAGGCCAATGTCAAGCCGGCTTGCTGAAGTAGGCGAATACCGAGACCATCGCGCACATCAAAGCGCTTCTGGAGCAAACCATTGGAATCAAACCAAAGACCGCCGTCCGTCAATACACCGTCGACATCCAGAACGAGTAGTTCAATCCGACGCAATGCCTTCAATTGTTGACGCCATTGCCATTCACTAAACAGTTTTCGCATGCTTGGGGGCTATCCCAGTTGTGGCATCACGACCTGAACGAGATCGGGGTGTCGAATATAAACTTACGAGGCGAGAGGGCAAGACACTCATGAAAAGCAAAAATCAAATCTAGTGTAAAACAATTTTCACAGGATTCCCCAAGACTCAATTACTGCATCAACCAATAAAATCCATCCTTCCTCAATCTCGATCACATCAATACCGCACAAATGCTAAGCGCACAATAATTCACCAATATTCAGGCTTGACTGTATAAAAAATACTTGATTAAACTTTTTAATCTGCAGGGAAAATCATACACCTCGACTTTGCCTACATAGCCAATTAGGTCAAACCTTGATGAATATTTTCTTCCTATAAAGGAAGTACAAAAGGGAAAAAGTTGTGAATGTAGTAAAAATAATTACTAAAAAATTTGTTTCAATGGAAAATGATCTAGATGCATAGCCTCCGAGGGCATTCGTAAATTGAGCGTAGCCAAAAAGTCGCGTAGCTAGATACGCGAGCAAAGAGTTGGATCCAATTACTTTAAACAAATAAAACGGTTTTTTAATATTTTTTACATCCACAATAGCGTATAGAGCTAGGTAAAAAAGGATGCTTATTCCTCCTGCAACTGCACAGAAACTGCTTGTCCATAACGCTTTTATGATGGAATAGCGTGAATCTGCGATTAGACCAACTAGAATAAGCATTACTCCAATTACGAAGGGGAGAATTAATTTTCGCCTGAAACGCAAATTTCTTTCTTGAATTGGCGCTAATTGGTTAGAAGTCCAAGCCCCAATAAGACACAATGCGGAGGCCGAAATCCAGTTCAATGGTCCCTCTGGATCAAAAGTCCCGTTCAATAGTCGTCCAGGGAGAAGAGCTGAGTCGATCAAACTGTTGATATTATTACCAGGATAAATTTCTTCACTCAGGGATGATCCTGGCATCAGTATCTGAAGGCCAGCAATCAACAGCATGATCCCGATGGCACTAGCAAGCAAACGATTACTTCGCGGACTAACAAGATAGATAATAATACAAATAAAATAGCTAATACCAATCTGAGCAAGAACGCTACAAAGCCTTGGATTAGCAAAATCATGACTTGTCCATTCGTTATACATGACTCCAATGAATGACAAAATAAGCGCTCTTCGAAGAGCTTTAAATGCGATTTTAAAATTACTTACGCCTTTCTCCTTCATTCGCAAAATTGAGTATGGGATTGTCGCTCCTGACGCAAAAATAAAAAAAGGAAATATTAAATCGAAGAATCTCAGCCCTACCCAGCTTGCATGCTTCATCTGCATGGCCAATCCGTCCAGTCCTCCGATAGAGCTATGAAGGGCAAACTCACCAACAATCGCTGCGCCACCGATCAGCCAGAACATGCTGAAACCACGCATTATGTCGAGTGAATCAACTCGAGCTCTTGGCTTTATTCTTGCAAGCTGGCCTGAGGTCATTCAACAAATAGCGTGCTATTGACGGCTTGATATTCATCTAGTTTTGGCATAGTTTCCATCACACATACTGACGATCAACACTTCTTAGCTTCAGAGTAAATACAAGATCATTTGCCAATTCTGCAAGGAGATAGCTCGAGCATTCCTTATCGCATTTTGCTTAACTGTAAGCAAGGGTTAATCGCAAATCACGCCTTTAACGTAACAGTTCTTCATGGGAAGTTTTCTGATTTCAAGTCAGTCCCGCCTGCACCAGATCATGGAGACGCAGCAGACCCTCGAGCTGCCCGTGGTCATTCACCACCGGTAGCACGGAAATTGGTTTTCGTCGGTTGTGCTCCATCCGCTTCATCGCCTCCACCGCCATCAACTCAGCAGTCACCGTGATCGGATCAGCAGTCATCAGATCGCTGGCCTGCAAATGAGCCCATCGATCACTGTTGTGCTCTTTGAGTGCCCGGCGAAGGTCTCCATCAGTGATCAGCCCCACCAGCCGGCCCTTAGCCTCTGGGTCTTCCACCCAGCCACTGCCGATGGCTCCTTGCGTGAGCATGCTGATCACATCGGGCATGGGAGTACTGGGTTGCAGCGCCGGTAGCGCCGAAACAGGCAACATGAGATCGGCAACCGTCATCGTGAGTTGTTTGCCAAGCGAGCCAGCCGGGTGGTTGATCGCGAAATCCGCTGGAGAAATGCCGCGGCGTTCCATCCATACGACTGCCAAGGCATCTCCAATTGCCATGGCTACGGCTGTACTGGCGGTTGGAGCAAGGTTGAGCGGGCAGACCTCCCGATCAACGGAGGCCTCCAGCACAACGTCGCTGCCTCGAGCCAAGGAGGAATCGGCCCGGCCAACGAGGGCAATCCGAGATGTGCCGCGACGTTTCAAATGGGGGAGAACGTCTAAAAGTTCGCCGGTTTCTCCACTGTTGGACAGCAGCAAACACACATCATCAGAGGCAACCACCCCTAGATCCCCATGCAAGGCATCAAGGGGGTTGAGATAGAGGGCCATGAGGCCGATCGACGAAAAGGTGGCCGCAATCTTGCGGGCGACGATGCCACTTTTTCCCACACCTGTGATCACAAGTTTGGCTTTGCGATCAGCGCAACGCTCGAGCAGCTCCAACGCTCCTTCCACTTGTTCACCGCTTAGGCGATCGGCGGCGGCGGCAATGGCCGCTGCTTCCTCCTGCAGGCAACGAGTGAGGGCAGACAAGGGATAAGAAGCAAATCTTGCTTTGATTCTGGGCTCTAGCCGCAGCCCGTAGGCTTTGTTCGTACCACTGCCGCAATCGTGATCAAGGCTCTGAAGGCTGTAGCTCTTTTGTCTGAACGCCTTGGAGGACCTCCACTGGCTCAGGCCACATTGGCTCTTCTGGTCATGATCACCCCCGGTTGGCAGCAAGGGCCACTGTTAGCTGCCCGTCTGTGTACAAAAAAACGTTGGTTTTCCGCAGCAACGCGAATTGGAGAAAGAGGCCTACGACGAGATCCGAAGGATGTTGCTTTGCGGCTTGTAGTGGCTGACTCTTATTTGGCCATCCGGGATCTAGAACCGGCTCTGCGGCACGCGCAAACTCTGATCAAAACAGATCCTGATGGCTTCGATGGATTTCATCTCGCCAGTGAAAGCCTGCAATGTCTGGGGCGCTCAGACGAGGCGATTACCTTGCTAGAGGAAGGTTTCGCGCGTTGTGCGGATACCGATTCCGCTGCTTGGCAGGGACGATCCCGTCACGTGCAGCGTCATCTTCAGGCCTATCTAAAACGAGATTGGTATCCCCTTTACAACCTCTGGAGAGCAGCAGTGCTAGCTCCAGAACAACAGCATGTGTTTGCAATCGCTGCAGACGATCTGTGTTTCCACCCCCAAGCCTTTCAATATTGGAGTCAGGGTGAAGCACCCGCAGATGTGCAGGCACTCACCGCGCGATGGAATCAGCTGCTGAAAACGCTGGGTCTCGAGCCTATTCAGGTGTTCAGCCAGCACTCAGCTCGAGCCTGGATCGTGGGCAATCAGCCCGATTTTTTGCTGTCGTTTGACTCAGCACCCCACTACGCCGCCGAGTCGGATGTTTTTCGCTTGGCCTATGCAATCAGTGGTGATGCGTTCTGGATCGACAGCGATCTGGTGCCAGCGGAGCAAGCTTCAGCGGTGCTTAACGTGGCCTTGCGGCGGGACGCGAGCCTGTTGTTTTTGAAGCGTAAGGTCCCTTATTTGCAAAGCAGTGCCTTCGTCGCCCGGGCTGGCTGCCCCTATTTCGCGGCAATGGCGGAACCATTAAGAGGATTCAACTACGGGGCAGCTGAGTGGGCTGCGGTGAGCCGTCTGCATTTGATCCACGATTGTTCGTTTGGGCCCGCCACCTATACCCAGGCCCTCGAGAAACTATGCGCAAAGCAGGGGCCAGCAATCCCCTGCCATGACGACTTGCCTCTGCTCCAGCAGATGCACTTTGAAGGCTTCAGCCTTTCGTTTTTTAGCGGAGAGCGTTTGGTACAGGGAGCAGGAAAACGCCTTGCGTACAAGCGATCTAGTGACAATTGGAAAGTATGGGCCCGTAGCTGAATGGGTTTGCTCGCTTTTTTAAGATGCTCTTTAGGGCTCCATTCCCCCCCGCCACAACCATCTCCAGTGTGTTGTTCGCCTGATGGGCCGCATCGACTTGTCGCCTATCTGACTGAAGGGTCCCAAGGGTGGATTTTGGATTTTCTTTGGCGAGATATTTCCGCTAGTGGAGTGTGGGGAGAGAAAGACAGCCCTGAGCTCTGTGTTGCATCAGATCGGGACAGCCTCGCGGCAGTGATGGAGGGCGCTAACGCCTTCGTATTGGTGATGTTTCAAGGGCACCTAAGCCAGTTGCTACGCGATGGAATTCCTACTGAACGCGTCATTTTGTATCTAAGCCACGTGCGAATTGGTTTGGCCCTGCCCGACCTCAATCAACTGCATGCCGTGCTGGCCCTGAACGCACAAGAACAGTCATTGCTGATGATTCAAGGGATGGACTCCCGGCTTTTGCACCGTTTTAGAGCTGGCTTCGACCCAAATCTGTTTTTTTCAGGTCCCCCCTTAAATCAGCGTGCGATTGATGTGCTGGTCGTAGGCCGTTACGTGGGATCTCACAACAACAATTACCACTGCCGTAAACGCTTCTCTTTCCTTTGTGATCTCTTGGCCATTCTCGAAGACATGGGCATTCGGGTGGCATTACTCGGTCCTGGATGGGATGGCTGTGAGTACCCCTTGCCATCTGCAGTGCAGCAAATCGATTGTTCACATCCTGCCTATGGAGCTGTCTATCGCTCTAGTCGCTTAGTCATTTCGGTAGCCGCACAGGAGGGGCGGCCAGTATCTTTTTTGGAGGGCCTTGCGAGTGGCTGCCTGATGCTGTCAGTGCCCACTGGTTTTGCTACAGAGTTTCAATTTGGTAGCAATGGAATTTGGCATTTGCCGATTACAGCCAATGCACAGCAATGGTGTGAACAGATTCAATCTTGTTTGAAGACAGCATCCCAGAATGAGTTGATGGTCGGAGGATCACTCTCTCCAGCCCGTGAGGCCTTCCTGGAAGAAGCCTCTTTCGACCATCTAGCGCAGCAATTGAGACAGATCTCGAGCCAACCGGCCTTAGACAGCAGAAAGGAGAGCTTGGATGGTTAACCAAGCGCCTTTGCCGCTTCCTGGGATTCCTCCGACGGTGCTGGAAGCACTTCAAGGGCAAGCAAAGCTTCAAGGCTCCAAACCGCTGGCCTTGGTGGGTGGTGCCGTGAGGGATATTCTACTCCACGATCGGCATCAAGATCCCTGGCGGTCTCTTCCAGATCTGGATTTGGTGATGGAGGGCTTGAGTGAGCAGCTGGCCTTGGGATTGCGAGAGCGTCTTGGGCTTGAGCGGGTGCCAGAGCTGCGAGTCCATGGCTGCTTCGGCACCGTCGAGCTGGTACTCGATGGCGTGAAATTGGATCTGGCCCAGGCACGCAAGGAGTACTACCCCGCCCCAGGGGAAAACCCAGTGGTAGAACCGGGGCCACTGATGAGTGATTTGGCTCGCAGAGATTTCACTGTTAACGCCATGGCCCTGGTGTTGCCAGAAGGAGATGGTGAGCCTGAATTGCTTGATCCCCATGGTGGCCAGGTTGATCTAGCGGCGCGTCAGCTCAACTTTCTGCACGAGGGAAGTGTGGCCGACGACCCCACACGAGTATTTCGCGGGGCTCGCTATGCAGCCCGTCTCAACTTCGAATTGGCTGTACCTGCTCTCGCGCAGCTTCAGCGCACAATTGCTGACTGGCCCTGGCACTGGCGCCCAGGAGACGAGCCCGTTGCGGTGCCCCCCGCCTTAGGCACGCGCCTTCGCATGGAGTTGGAGCTGCTGTTCCTGAGGGAGCCCTGGCGCGAAGCGATCACGCATTTGCAGGCTTGGCAGGCCCTGCCCTTGCTTGATCAGCAGCTCCAGAATGATGACCTGCTCAAGAGGCATCTGCATCGGGCGGAGCGATTGGGACTTCCACTACTTTTGGTTCTAGTGGCTGCCAGCGCTAACCCGCTGGGCCTCGCTCGGCGGCTGCAACTGCCCCACCAGCAGCAACGCTGGCTGGAGCAACGCATTGATTTCAAGGCCTGGCTAGCCAATGAGATGCAGCAGAAGCATTGGCAGGACTGGGATCCAGCCCAATGGAGCAAAGCTCTGGAAGCACGCCCCTGGAGCCCTGAAGTGGTAGCCCTCACAGTGGCCTTTGCTGAGCCCTACTGGCGCCCTGTATTGCGCTGGTGGGGCCGCTGGCGCCATGTGTCGCCAGCCCAGTCGGCACGCACTTTGATGGACCAAGGGATGCAACCCGGACCCCAACTAGGAGAGGCCCTCCGGCAATCACGTTTTCAACGACTGAAATCGATGCGTTGAGCTTTGAACCGTGGGGAAGAGCTCTGATTACAGTTTGAAGACAGCTGACTATGTCGGGAGTGACATCACCGCGAAGCCAGCAGACCCAGAGGGCAAGGGTTCTCTACATCACCAGCAGGGGCCATAGCGGATCCACCTTGCTGTCTTTGCTCACAAGTGGACACAGCCAAGTCGTCAGTACCGGTGAACTGAAAATGCTCACCAACCCTGACCCAGAGCGGCGTCTTTGCAGTTGTCATCGTCTCGTACCTGACCAGTGCCCTTTTTGGGGAGCTGTGCAAAAACGAGTGCTAGCAGCAGTGGGTCGCCCCCTCGATCAGCTCGTGCTTAGCGATAACGGCAACGATTCCAGCTTTCTGACTGATAACGAAGCCCTTTTTGCCGCGATAACGGCTGTGAGCGGTGCTGCGTTGATTGTTGACTCCTCTAAATCTTTGCCGCGTCTCTCCCGGTTGCTCACTGCTGAAGCCCAAGGTGCTGCATTTACCCTCCATCCAGTCCATCTGCACCGCGGCCCCTTTGGCTCAATGAACAGTGCCCGAAAAAAAGGCGATCAGCTGCGCCAAGCGGCTTACAACTACACCCGCCTATTTTTCCTATCTCGCGAACTCCTCCAAGGGAACAAAGCTTTACTGATCTTTTATGAGCAGTTGGCCTCCAACCCGCGCGCTGAAATGGCACGGATGATGGATTGGCTGCAACTTCCCTTAGAAGAGAGTCAGTTCCACTGGCGTGATGGGGTACGCCGAGACATCCATGGCAATGCCATGCGATTTGATAGTTCCGATCAAATTTCTCTCGACCAAAGCTGGCGACAGCAACTCTCGTTTGGACAAAAGTTAGGGGTACTGGCATGGACATTACCGGTGCGGTTACGTTCTGCCTGGTTGTTTCGCCGCCTGCGCCTCTGGATCAAACCCGGGGTTCATCCCTTCCCATGATTCAAGGACGGCGTTCATAAATTGCGCCGTAGTTCATCCCTTCGCGAAACCGATAGATCTCCGTGTAATTGGCACTGTCTTGACCGAGTACGGAAAGCTTGCGTTTATCGATGTTGGCAAGAATGTCGCCCGACTTTGGGGCATACAGCTCACCACTGCCAATGCCATCGACAACGATGTAGCTGCCGTTGTCAGGGTTCAGTTCGATCAGCCGCTCATAGGGAAGCCGGGCATATTCAGGCCGACCGAACCAGGTCTGCATATAAATCAGGTTTCGGGCTTCTCCCTTGCGGCGCCGGGCGTTTAGAAGAGCTTCAAGCTGTTCGAAGCTGGATTGCCATTTTTGCTGGGTCATTTGAATCTTGCTGACCCGTTTCGCAAAGGTGTGGGGTTGGTTGTTCTCCAGTGCAAGCACCCCCAAGCCCACTCCCATGCCAATGGCACGAATTGTGGCCGGACCCGCTCGACCGCTCAGGGCAGGAGCAACCCAGAGGCTCCAAACAAAGGCAAAGTCCATCACAGTGACGAGCTGTACAGGCAGCGTCCAAAAGCTTTCGTAGGGGTACCCCACGCTGAGGAATAGAGCCGTTGCGTAGGCGAGAGCCGCCAGGTTGAGACCATCAAGGAGGTTGGTCTGACAGCGACGACGGGCGATAAGCAGCCAGCGGCTCAGGGTGAAGAGCCCAAGCGCAATCAGACGCCAATCAGCCACAACTGTGAAGCGATCGCTGTTATCAAAGCCATTGCTTCCCACATACAGGCTGGGCAAAAAGCTGAGGACCAGATAAGCAACAGCGGCCACGATGCTGAGGCCGCACAACCACCATTCCAGGGCATAGGACTGGCTCGGTTTAACGCCAAGGCCAAAGACAGCCAGCAACAAGCTCAAGCCAGCTGGGATCACGAACAAGATCAGGGCAATGTCCTTAACGAAAATGCCCACAAGGGCACAACCAAGGCAAAGCGCAAAGGCACGGCGACTATGGCTGGATTGATAAGACAGAGCTGCATTAATGAACAGAGCGAACAGCAAGGTGAGCAGCCGTTCGCTGTAGATCAATTGAAAAAATGCCCAGCCGGTCGCGGGATGAAACAGCAGCACAAGACTGATCAGCCAAAGCTGCCCTGGCCGCTCCTTGCCTTCCACCAAAACCGTTACAGCACGGTTGACCAGCAACACGATTGCGAAAAGTTCTAAGGCACTCACCAGCACCCACACCTTCACGTAGGGAGTCAACCAGCTGAGTAGATGCAGATCTTGATGGGCTAACGGGAAAAAGCGGAAGCTATTGGCTCGCATCGTTTCACTGATCAACCCATCGCGAAGCACGAACGGGTTCAGGAGCTGGTCAGCGTGGACATCCCTCAGCCAACCTTGCAGTTCTGGATAAAAGCCCGTGGCGCTTTCCACCATGGACAGCCCATAAGCCAGATAAAGAATCAGCAACAACGGGTGTTGGCGACACCAACGCAGAACTCGAGATCCCCACGGATCATCAATACCTGGTGGGGTTGCTGCTGGTGCTGCACGCAAGGCCCATGCCCAAAGCCAAAGCAACGTGAGAGCAACGGCTACGAGCACCAAGCCGTGACTGAGGAGGTTGTAATGCTCCAGCCACATCTGACCCGCTTTGGAATCCGATGCAGGCAAGCTGCTGTTGCCAGTCCCTATAGAAATGATTGCAGTACTGGCGACGAAGCCGATGAAGCAGGTTGCGACAAAGAAAAAGCGCCAACCCTGAGGAGGTTGCGGAATGCGGTGATGACCCACGGGGACCCTCAGCAGAGCAGTCTTTGATCGGAGGGTAGGGCCGCTGCTGCGATGGGCTTTGAGCGATAGCCTCTTCCCATGAGTTTTCTCGCCGGTCTGAATGACGCCCAGAAGCGGGCGGTTGATCACCATGAAGGCCCTCTTCTGGTGGTTGCTGGAGCGGGGAGCGGCAAGACCCGGGCGCTGACCCATCGGATTGCCCACCTGATTGGCGAACACGGGGCCGATCCTGCCCAGATCTTGGCGGTGACCTTCACCAATAAGGCGGCCCGTGAGATGAAAGAGCGGTTGGAACTGCTTCTGGCGCAACGCTTAGCCCAAAGTCAATTCGGTCAACCCTGGAGCACGCTTCCTCCGGTGGAGCAGCGTCAATTACGTACTCGGATTTATCGCGAGGTCACGAAAGAATTATGGATTGGTACATTTCATGCCTTGTTTGCACGGCTGTTGCGCTTCGATATAGATAAATTTAAGGATCCTGAAGGCCTCACCTGGACGAAGCAATTCTCCATTTATGACGAAGCGGATGCTCAGAGTTTGGTGAAGGAGATTGTGACCCAAGAGTTGCAGCTTGATCCAAAACGCTTTGAGCCCAAAAAAGTGCGTTGGGCGATCAGTAACGCCAAAAATCAAGGCTGGTCACCCGACGATTTAGAAGCCAATGCTGAGGGACAGCGGGGCAAGCTCAGCGCGGATGTATATAGGCGTTATCGCAAAGCTCTGGCTGCGAACAATGCCCTGGATTTCGATGACCTTCTGCTCCTTCCTGTGCAGTTGCTTCAGCAGAATGAGCAAGTGCGTGGGTATTGGTATCGCCGGTTTCGGCACGTGCTTGTCGATGAATATCAAGATACGAATCGCACCCAGTATGAGTTGATCAAGCTGTTGGTGACGGATGGGAAAGAGCCGCAACAAGTGGATGATTGGTCAGGACGATCGGTGTTTGTGGTGGGTGATGCTGACCAAAGTATCTACAGCTTTCGTGCTGCAGATTTCACGATTTTGATGGGTTTTCAGGACGACTTTGGTGACAAAGCTCCTGATGATGTGACGCGCACAATGGTGAAATTGGAGGAAAACTATCGCTCCACAGCCACCATTTTGGAAGCTGCAAATGCCCTGATTTCGAATAACACCGAGCGGATCGATAAGGTGCTGCGCCCCACGCGTGGTGAGGGTGAGTTGATCTCACTCACCCGCTGCGATGACGAAATCGCCGAAGCGGAAGCGGTGGTGCATCGCCTGCGAATGATGGAGGCGGCCAATCCAGATCTCAGCTGGAAAGACATGGCCGTGCTGTATCGCACCAACGCCCAGTCTCGAGCAATCGAAGAATCCCTGGTGCGCTGGCGCATCCCCTATGTGGTTGTTGGTGGTCTGCGTTTCTACGACCGCCGCGAAATTAAAGATCTGTTGGGTTATTTGCGTCTTTTGATCAACCCCGCCGACACCGTCAGCTTGCTGCGAGTGATCAACGTGCCCAAGCGCGGGATCGGTAAAACCACCATTCAGCGTTTAACCGACGCTGCCAATCAGCTGGGGATTCCGCTTTGGGACGTGGTGAGCGATCCCGAGGCGGTGCGTTCCCTGGGCGGTCGTTCCGCAAGGGGGTTGCTTCAGTTCTGTGAATTGATCAACGGGATGAAGGAGCGCATCCATGTTGCAACTCCTTCAGAACTCATCCAAGAGGTGATGGAGAAGAGCGGCTATGTGAGCGAGTTGATTGCTGATGGCTCCGATGAAGCCGAAGAGCGCCGCCGCAACCTGCAGGAGTTGGTGAATGCGGGTCTCCAATACCAGGAAGAAAATGATGAGGGTGACCTAGAGGGATTTCTGGCCTCCGCCGCGCTTGCCAGTGATGCCGATAGCAAGGACACGGCGGCAGACAGGGTCACCTTGATGACGTTGCACAGCAGCAAGGGCCTCGAATTTCCAGTGGTGTGCATGGTTGGGCTGGAGCAGGGCTTGTTTCCCAGCTACCGCTCATTGGATGACCCGGCGTCGCTGGAGGAGGAGCGCCGACTTTGCTACGTGGGCATCACCCGTGCCAAAGAACGATTATTCATCTCCCACGCCAGTGAGCGGCGCTTGTGGGGCGGGATGCGCGAGCCAGCCATGCCGAGTGTGTTTCTGTCTGAGTTGCCGGAAGGTCTCGTGCAAGGCGATGTGCCCCGAAGCGGTGGAGCCGCAATTCGCAGGGAGCAGCGGCTGGAGCGACTCACCCGCGTGGATCGAGACAAGCCAAGTACTGCCCCCGCCAATGCAGTGCGCCGTCGTCAAGCCGGACCTGCCCCTGGCAAGTGCTGGGCGGTAGGGGATCAGGTGAGTCATGCCAGCTTCGGTGTGGGGGAGATCACCCACACCTTTGGCAGCGGCGAAAAGGTTTCGATTGCCGTGAAATTTGCGGGCATGGGGCCCAAAATTCTCGATCCGCGCTTGGCGCCGATTGAACCGTTAAAGGAGTAAACAATGGGGAAATTACAACGCTTAAAAAACGTACTAATCTGGAACCGACAATCGGAACAACAGTCTTCAAAGACAAGCTTAGGTTGCGATCCTGGCAATGGATTCGGGGCAAAGACACTTCTACGCTCGTCAAGCAGGAAGGGAGTCATAAGCGATGACAGGGACCCCTTCCATATTCTTAATGGAGTACAAATATTAACCAGATACTGTGAGGTCGAAAGGCCATACTTTTCAGCTTTTTTGGAACATTATGCATCTCTTGGAGTAAAACACATACACGTATGCGTACAGAGCGATTCGGACGCAAGTGATCTCGATTCATTGCCTTCTCCTGAGGCATTACAAGTCTATGTGCATCGAATACACGCATACCTTGACCCTTCAGCGGCAATAAAGACCTTTAATTTAAAAAAAATAGCTGAAATCGAAGATTTCACAATGATGGTTGATTGCGACGAATATTTTGAACCTTTGCGCAAAAACCTACCCATGAGACGACTATTCGAAACTTTTCCAAATATTAATCAGTTTTTTATTCCATGGCTAATGAAACCCATCGTCTTTCCTGGAGACGAACATCGGGATGGATTTTGGGGCCACACTGGAAAGCCTATTGTTCGCTCATCGGCGATGCTTTGTGTTAAAAATGACCACAGTTTTACAGCCAAACAAACTAATAACGAAATTCGCGAAACCTCTGCTCCTTGTGGAATCTTTGGCTTTGCAATTGTGCACTACTGGAGCAGGAGCATGAAAGACTGTCTACTAAAAGTTTTCAACAATAGATTTGTTGACGCGAAAAGCTCGGACCTAGCCGAAGCATTGAGGATAATTCGCTCAGGAGGAATTCCTGTCAGAATGCGCTTGCTAGCATATTTATATATACAAGATGGCTTCATAAACTTGCCGAGTGCACCCATAAGCCGCTTTGACTCGAATGTCGAGAAAATACTTTTAAGCCACCACCTCTCGCAAGAAGAAGAAGAGATCTGCAAGAACACTTTCAAGCAATACTGCCTGAGGCTAAAGGCTTATCAACATTCCCTCCCTTTATATCCAACAGCCTCCCTTAAATCTCTAGCCAAAACGTTACCAGTAAAGTAAATAGTGAGCAACATTTTCAAGAAAGATGATGGACTAGAGTGGAATTAGGCCATAATGCAAAGATATCTTCACCAAAGTTCTTGCGAATATGAGAGTAAGTTCGAACGTACTCATGAGCAACACGTGACTTCAGGGACATCGAAACGAACTCAGCCTTAAAGGTCGCATTAACTCTTTCAAAAAAGTACGGAGCCGGAAGGCATATGCCAAGGAACGATTCAATCCTTTTGTACGAACCGTAAGAGAATAGTTTCTCATAGAATTCTATGAGAATATCCTCTCGAGGGAAGGCCCTCTGAATCGCATCAAGGGGATATTCATAACGAGTATGACAAGCGACCTTCGGTAATTTATAAAATTTAGAAATAGCCTCGCCCTCAGATCTACATGCACAAATTTCTTGTCTAGTACCATCTCTACGGATCATGCGAATTTGGGAGAAAACTCTTTCAACGGGATCCCGCATCAGATAAATAATTTTAACCTTAAACCCCCTACTCATGAGCCTATTTCTAGTATAAGCCAAGCACTTCTTAGTTAATTCACAATAATGTGGCGAAAAGTCACCCGTCACAAAGGCACCACTACCCCCACTTACAAGATCATCAAAATAGTCGTAATAATAACAATTATCAATGCTCATTAGGACTTGCTTTTCTCTGTTATTTAGTTGCAAAAACTGCTTAAAACTCGGCATAGAATACTGGAAACCTAAACGCCTAAGCTTCTTTCTATCCCGAGCCCGACGCGCACATTCCTCTCTTAAACTTAATCCAACTCTTCTAAGCGATTTATACTCTTTTAGAAATCCCATATCCGTATCGCGAGAGCGAGAAAGCAACTGATGAAGCCAACTTGTACCAGACTTCTGAGCACCAATACATAACACAAAGAGCTTTTGATTAGAGCTTTGTCTGTTATTGATCATTCACTCGCTCCTAATACATTCATATATTAATCAGAAGCTACGACTTCACCAATCCTCATTAAAGGTGTTTGCAGAACCAGTGATTCAGCTAAATCTGCTTGGCAAGCGATGAGCAAAGGGCCACAAGTTTGGGGATCAACCAAAAGCTCAAGGAGCTCATCAGATGGCTTGGTAGAAAATTTAATTTGCTCCTTGTTGTTATCATATCCTTTGAGTCGATTCCATGCTTTGCGATTAGCTGGCGCAAGGCTACTCGCAAATCCTTTTTTAAAGAGCTCTAAACAACCCTCATAAGAAGGAATCGCCTCTGAATCAAGAATAACCTGGATATTGGGTTGACTTGAATCAAGCATTTCTCCAAGGTGGCCTAATAGGCCAAAGCCAGTAATATCCGTACAGCAGCGAATAAGATCATGATCATGACTAACCTGCCTCCTAAGCACTTTCACAAGTCCAGTCTGCGCTGATTGCATTGTTTCTAATACTTGATCGGTCCAAGACGGTTTTGAAGCACCGACGGATGCGGCAGCAAATAAAACACCAGTTCCAAGTGGGCGACTCAGTAAAAGTACATCTCCAACTCGAAAACCACCCTTACTCCAGGGCCTTATCTCATCATTTACACGTCCATTTACGCATAAATTAATCTGAACGCCAAGACTTATTGGCTCTATCGTTGAGTCTCTAGTTTCCATGGTATGACCTCCGATCAATCTCCCACCCTGGGGCTTGATCGCAGACTGAATACCTTCGAGTACTTGACTAAGAAGTTGTTCTTGAATTGCAGCACTTGTTTCTGGAAGGGTGACTATTGCCTGCGCAGAAGTAACTTCTATCCCACAGGCCCATAAATCGGAACTCGCATGAAGGGCAGTTAATCGGCCATTCAACCATGGGTCGCTTACCAACGCTGGAAATCCATCAACACTTTGGAGCCAATTAGAGTCCAATTCCGCTGCATCTTCCGGTGTGGACTTCAACCCTGCACTGTGAAGTGCCGCTGCAAGAGGAGCAGCTGCTAATTTTGCTGCACAACCCCTACAAGCCATTGAGGAGTCATCACTTATGCCCATCGATTCAGCCGATGAAAAACGTTTCATAAACTGGGCGTCGATGTTCGACTTTACACTCCAAAGCCATCGATAAGGGCCTAATCGTATAGGACCCCAGAAACATATTGCACTCGGGTTCCCCTCCGAGTCAATCAATCCAAGCAGCTGTAAGGCGAAGCGTTGTGGGCGCCATCGCCGAAGCTGTTGATTTTGCATAGCACGTTGCAAATTATCTATCAATATCGGAGCTGAGCGCACAGCCCACACTCCTGAAGCCGGTCGAGGATTACTCTCTACTACAGCACAATCACCACATGCAAATATATTTGCATGTCCTAAAGTCTGTAGGGTCTGTAATGTTTTAATACGACCCTTTTCATCGCACAGAAATCCACTTTCAACCAGGAGAGTCGGTGCACAACTTCCCGTACAAAGCAGGCCAGTTGCAGGAGGCTGATTCAGCTGTAATTCATTAATTTGAATAGATGCTTTGCTAAGCACTTTTCTTTGCTGAAGCGTTAGACCCCCTGGACCTGCTTGTAATATTATTGTTCGTTTTGGCCATCTGGTCCTTAGAGCCAAGCTAATTTCGATACCTGCAAATCCAGATCCGACAACTGAAAACGGATCAGAATGATGCTCAGCAGATACGTCATCATTAGCAGCAATATATTGAAGAGCGGGCTTAAGTGGCTTGACTGGAATTAAGCCCACAGCAAGATAATCTTCAACTTGCTTGGTAACCGAGCCGAGATTAAGACTAAGAAAATCAAACCCAATTGGAGGCCTCTCAAAAACCCTTAAAAGACTATTATTAATATCGATTCCAACAACCTTGGCCTGCACAAAACATACCTTGGCTTGATCTGCCAAAGCCCTAAGATCAATAGTAATCTCATTTTCCTGATAGTATCCAGCAACAAAACCAGGCACCATTCCGGAGTAAAAAACTGAACTATGTTCAGTCACAAGTGTAATTAATCCGTGGGGTTTCAACTTCGGCTTCATTGCCCAATGCCTCAAGAGCAATGCGTGAGCATGACCACCTCCAGCAAGGACTAAATGATTCATCGCTGAAAATTAACAAAATGAGTCATCATTTTAAATCAAGCTTTTAAATCAAAAGCCAAGACTGATCCTAAAGACCCAAGTCATTTTTTCAAACTCTTCAATCTCGTCATTATTTACAAACTTTACCCCCCAGGTTGTCCGCAAAGGAATGCCTCCTGCAAGGTTGATCGAGGCCCCTAAAAATCCATCCCCTGAATTATATTCAGTAAATACTCCCCACCATTCATTTATGGTAAGGCTGATTGTGCCTATCGGGCTCCAACATAAATCATTGTCAATCGAATACGATGCTGATCGATTCTGCACATTATTGATACAAGCAAATTTGAGGTCATCGTAAACGAAGCGACCTGTTCCAAAACCTCCATTAGCAATAAGAAGTGGGTAATCCGCTCCATGACTGCCGAGCCACCAACCTTTAGTTGCCATCAAATAAAAATTTCGTCCGGTGTCAGTTTTGTCGTCCCATTGAACAATTTGTTCACCTCCAAAAGCAATTCCCCCTGTTTTACCAATGTTCGTTGCTAAACGAAAGCCGCTCGAGATTCCCTCTCCAACTTCTGTTGAACCGCCAGCCGCACTATCTCCTTGATACACACTACGGAATGAAGTATTTACGCCAAAACTCCAATTACCTGACTGAAGCAGGTTTGCGTGAATTTGCGCTACCGCGTCCCCATCGTTCCAGCCCAAAAAAGGCTCACCATCACTTCTTCTACTGCGCCCGATAATCGATGTGTCTGCAAACCAACGCTGGCTCCAACGGAATCCATTCGGAACTTTCCAGCCGATATCAGGGCCTACTAACCCATCCCCAAAGGCGATGGAACGATTCAGAGCTTGCAGTTGCGGAGGTGGAGGAAGCGCCGGCAGCTCACGCGGGGGCATGGCTTGCTCTTGAGCAATCACCTCTGGAGGTGGGGGGTCTTCAGGATCAGCTTCCTCGATGCCAGCGATCGCTCCAGTTGGATTCGGCGAGAGGGCAGGCGCTGTATCTGGAATGACCTCCCAAACAATCGCCGTTGGCGGTGCAATCTCACCATCGGATGCAGGCTGTTGACTGCTCGGTAAAACCTCCCAAGCCACGGTCGCTGTCGAATGGATTTCTTCGTTGGACTTAGGTTCCGCTTCGGGAACAACTTCCCAAACGATCGGTTGAAGCTTCGTGGTGGCTTCGTTCTGAAACGATGAGCCTGATCCCGTTCCACCATCCACAGCTGGCACCAAGATCTGTGCTCCTTCTGCCTGCTCTTCCGAGACCGGAGTCCAGATCACCTGCTCCTGCGAACGAGTTGGGAGTGGAGCCAGCAGCGCGAACGGGGCCAAAACGGCGAGCAACCTGCTCAGCCGGATGCGTCTGGGAGAACTGAGAACGGGCTTCATATCGCCCCCCGATAGCCATTAGGATTGGCCGATTGCCATGCCCAGCCGTCGCGGCAGATATCGGTGAGAGATCGTTTGGCTGTCCAACCCAGCACCGCCTCAGCTTGCTTAGGGCAGGCTTCGAGTTTGGGGACATCGCCAGGGCGCCTCTCCACTACTTCAAAGGTGATAGATATGCCGGTAGCTTTCTCGAAGCCTCTCACCACATCCAGCACACTCAACCCTTGGCCAGTTCCGAGATTGAGCGTGAGATCGATAGGGGCTTTGGATTGAAGGAGGTGGTTGATTGCGGCCGCATGGGCTTCCGCCAAATCCATCACATGCAGATAATCACGGATACCTGTTCCGTCAGGAGTGGGATAGTCATCCCCGAAGATCTTCAGTTGTTCACGTCGACCAGCGGCAATCTGAGTGATAAAAGGGAACAAATTATTGGGGATCCCTAGAGGGTCTTCGCCGATGCGTCCCGAAGGATGCGCTCCTACAGGATTGAAGTAACGAAGGGAGGCCACCTTCCATGAGCCCGAAACAGTCAGAGCACTCAACATCTGCTCCACCGCAAGCTTGGTCTGGGCGTAGGGATGAATCGGGTTGGTGGGGGTAATTTCAGTGAGTGGAAAGACTTCCGGTTCGCCGTAGACCGTGCTTGTGCTGCTGAACACCAAAACCCTGCAGCCGTGAGCATCCATGGCGGAGAGCAGGGCGCGGGAGCCACTCACGTTCACATCCCAGTAATGCAGGGGCTTGGCGACTGACTCACCCACCGCTTTCAGACCTGCGAAGTGGATCACCGCTTCGATCGGTTCACCTGAGGCACTTGCGCTAGCGAACAGCTGATCAAGCAGGGCCGAATCCCGCACATTACCGCGCACCAATTGCAGCTGTTTGCCACCAGGGTGTACGTCTGCAAGCTCCTTGACGCGCTCCAGTGCAATAGGAGAGCTGTTGGAGAAATCATCAAGCACCAGCAATTGGTGACCTGCGTCGAGCAGTACTAAGCAGGTGTGACTACCAATAAAGCCGGCACCTCCGGTAATGAGCAAACGGGCCATTGCGGAGCTCAGGCCTCGATCTCTGCTTCGAGCTCGGAGTCGAGCAACACCCAACCGGCCACCGGCCCAGCCTGAAGAGCAAGCTGTTCACGCAGCTGACGCAACTGCTCGCGCTTGGCTGCCCCTGGGGCAGTAAGCAGCAGCTGGGTGCTGCACCCACGGGTGGCAAGCAGGTCTCGGCTTACGAGCAGCTCGCGGCCAGGACCAATGGCGCGGCGTAGCCCAGTACTGAAAGCCTCAAAGGCCTCTGAATCAACGTTACCCACAGGGATCAGGGCCACCGAACCACTCCCCGCGAGAGGGCCCTCGGCGAGCAGTTGGAGCGGGGAACTCCAG
>Ga0302114_10000837_pt1 | contig 20822 bp, 24 predicted proteins | sample AG5_Surface_MG_FD_203107 | JGI IMG/M metagenome (GOLD analysis project Ga0302114, IMG submission 203107) | Marine microbial communities from Western Arctic Ocean, Canada - AG5_Surface | ecosystem: Environmental > Aquatic > Marine > Oceanic | place: Canada: Western Arctic Ocean | collected...
CCCTCCTCGTCATCGTCATCGTCGTCCTCATCGTCCTCCTCCCCTCCAACATCCCCCCCAACGTCAGCATTGTTGTCCACCAGCAGCCTCCAGCTAATCAACGGATCGTGCACAAATGCCTCCAACATGGCGGTCAAACTGTCTCGATTGTCCCTCAAAATCCGCATAACCGTCTCGCAATCGCTCCTGTAGCTCCCTTCGATGCCGCTAACCTCCATGGCCTTGACCATCATTCTCGTAAGCCTGAACGGGACGCTCTCTGGAAACTTGCTCCGAGTTTGGCAGACTTCCCAGCAGTCGCCAAAATCTATGTGCACGACCTTCCCGCTCACCCGATCGATCATCAGATTGTTGGGGTGCCGATCCCCCAGGCCCAAAATGTACCCAGCCATGCTTGTGATCGCAACGCTCCTCGTGTAGTTGGTCCTCTTGCTCAGCCAAATTTCGCTATTTTGCGACCTCAAGAACTGCATCTTTGCCAAATCTTCCCCCCTCGTCTTGTTTCGCGCCATCTCAAAGATTTCAACCTTGTTCAGGGTTGGCAGCGAGTCGTAGTTGGGTGCCGCGGACATCATCAGCTTGTGCTCGCAGTTCAGCTTTATGTTCCTCGGTTCTCTGTACTGCTTCACCAAGCTGTGCAACGTATCGCACTCCGGCACCCAGCCGATCACGCCACTGTTGTTGCTGAGTGGCATCACCGAGTACCTTTGAATGCTCATTATGCTGTTCTTCGCGCTTCTCCTGTCCTGCGCCAGCAGAGCGTTGACCAGCTGCGCCGAGCGAACACGAATTTGATTAGTTTGGTGGTCCTCCTCCACAAGGCTCGCTCGCAGTACTTCGCTCGCTCACTCACCTGGAACAGCTGCATGACCCTCTCGTCCTGCCGCAAGTCCTCGTGGCCCTTCAACAAGAACGGGTGGTCAACCCCGTCGCTCCCAACGATTGTCATTTTCCTCGGTCGCTGCTTGCTCACGATGACGTCCATGCTTCGGCTGAAGCAATGAATCCTGATTATTTCTGCGTGCGCTTTGTAGGTCCCCGGCACCGCGAGCTGCAAGTCCTTCGCCTTCAGCAACCTCGGGCTCACGTGCTGCAGCTCAATCGTGTCCAAGTTCAACAGTTGCTTGCTGATCTTGCGGAAGATGGTGTAGTACAAATTCCAAGCTTGGTGCAAATCTCCAAGCCTTTTGCTCTCCTTGTAGCTGTTCAGCCACTCGCTAGCCTCCATGATATCGCGCCCGAAGCAGTGCTGGAATGCAACGCTCCTCACGGTTTTGTTCTCCCCTCCCTCCCCTCGGTTGTTCCTAGCACTGTTTTTGGTACTTTCTTCCATTTGGTTGTGCAGCTGCTCCAAGATCGCCATCATTCCGTCCACGTCGTTCTCGCCAAAAAACAGCCGGCTCGCCTCCTCCAAGCCCTCGTGCCACGCCTCGTGCCACGTGATTGCCAGCCGAATGATTTCCTGGCTGACCAAATTTGCCTCGTCGACCAAGCTCCCGTCCCCCACCCGCATGCTCTTCATAATCTCGCTGGCGGCCTCTCTCCGGTGCTGACTGCTAGTCTTACTTGCTACGGTCACGGGGTAGATTAGCGCCTGCGGGTGCTGCTTTCCCACCCTCTGCAAAAGCTCCTTCAGCAGCTTGTTCACTTTGGGGAACTTGGTGTGAATTCTGCGCCGAGCGAAGCGAGGCGCATTTTTAATGAAGGACAAGCGAAACGAGCGAGCCAAACGAATTGGGTGGGTAAGCTTAGTAGTGGATGTAGCCATAATACAATGCTTCATCGCGAGTATGCTCGCCTTCCAAAAGGCTCGCTCGCTTCGCTGGCTCACCTTGCGATTAGCTGAGGAATGACGAACAGCCAGGTGTCCACGCTCACAGACTCCAGCCCTTTCTCCATTTCTACGTTCAGGTCCTCCATCTCCCCGTTGTTGAACCACACAGTGAGCAATCTCAACGTGTCTTGCAGCTTGTCGGCGATTGGCCTCGTGATTCCGAGCTCCAAGCTGCGGAAAAAACCCTTGCAAGCATCTACTACGAACACGCTGTAACTTTTGCTCTCCTTCTCGTTCAGACCATCCCCGCCGTCGCCCCCATCCCCACCCACCAAGCTCTCCTTCTTTTGATTATACCGGTTCATCATTTGGTAGTTCATGAGCGCCCAGCTGTGCCACGCCTGCGCCGAGCGAATTGAGGTAGAAGAATGTTATTTGTAGTTCAAGAAAAGTGTGTTGCTCGAGTATGTATTTCGCTCGCTCACTCACCTTGTAGTAGTTGGGCCTTATTTCTGCCGCGTCCCGCTGTAGCTTTATAATTTCATCAAAGTTCACGCCCTCTCCTCTCTCTCCCTCGGCCATGAGAATTTTCCACTTCCCAACCTTCAGCATGCACCTCCCCAGCAGTTTCCTGTTGCTCGTGACCGCGCTGTTCGTCGCCTTAATAACGTTGCTCGCCATGCTGCTCGAACGACTTCCGTGGTGCGCAATCAGCAAATTGTTTTCATATTTTGCGTTCAAGTCGAGGCAGTAGTGCTCCAGCCCCTCCAGCGCATCCTTCTTGTGGCCGCAAGCCCACATGTACTTGAAAATGCTGTACATGACCCTCGAATTAGCCCCGACAACGTGTTTGCTCTTAGTAACGTTGACGGTGTTGTTGACCAACGCGCTGCTCCCGCCACTCGCCAAGCCAGTTTTCACAAACTTTCTTAACTTTTGGAGCGGCGAATACATGGGGTTCATGCCCATAAGACTGGTTCTGTCGATGATGTCGTCCTCGTCCTCGCCGTCCTCGTTGAGTCCGCTGACTCCAGGAGCCATTCTGCTGATGGATGATGTGATGCTTCGAATGAAATGCGGATCGTACTTTTCCAAAAGATCTTCGACCCCCAACCTCTTCAGCGCGCTGTGGCACAAGCTCAGCTTTCCGCTTCTCCTGCACAACTTTTCGTACTTTAGCCAAGCGTCCAAATCCTCCTCTGGTTTCAGCACCAAACTTCGCAGCGTCAGGATCTGGCGCCACAGCTCCGCATCCGGCGGAACCCACTCCAGCCTCTTGTCCCACTTGCTCCTTAGCCCCTCCAGGGAATTCTTGATCTCGCTCTGCTCGTTCTTGTTCTTTGTAATTTTCAAGTTTCGGAGTAACTTCTTGTGCTGGATAATTTCCTACGAATAAGAATTTTATTTTAGTTTAGTTTCCGCTCGGCCGCTCGGTCGCCTCGCTCACTCACCTCCAACTCGCTCAGTTGCTGAACTGTGACCATGCACCTGTGAGCTCTGCTGTACGAGAAGTCTCCGAGCATGCTCGACAAGACAGGCACGACATTCTCTCGTGCATTGTCAATCTGCTGCTGCGCCTTCTCGAAGTTGTTGTCCCTGATTGCCAGAACCGCGTCAAAAAACGCCGTGACGTCGTCCGGCTCAGAGCTGTAAATTGGTCCCAAACATGGCGGTTAGTTAATTTTGGTGTGCGTGCTGTTTTTGTTTTTGCTTTTGCTGCACTGCTGTGTGACTCGCTCACCTGCTCTCACTCGAATTCACCCGACCCGAACTCATGTAGTGCTCCAAATTCTTCCAGTCGCCAAGCACCCAGCTGGCCTTCGCGCCGAGCGTTTCAATATCTGAAATCCACGTCGTGTACATTTCATTGATGGTGTTGGATGCCGCCTCGACACCCTTCTTGTCCTCCACAGAATTATTCGAATTTGCCTCGCCAATCTCGAACTGCTGCAGCTCATGAATTTCGCCCAACAGCTTCTTCGCCGCTTTTGAAACTTTTTCGTGGTCGTCCAAAGCGCTCAGGCACCTCATCTCCCCCAGCTTGCTCTCAAACAAAGCGTGTTTCATGGCGTTCTCGCTCTCGCTTTCCTCTTCCTTATCTTCCTCTTCCTCCTCTTCGCTCACCATCGTCATGGACGGCGCGGTGCTCTCCGACCTACCGAACGTCATGTTCGCATCTAGTTCACTCGTTTGCTGCTGGTACAGCTCCAAGGCTTCGTCCCACCTCCCCAGCTTCTCCTGCCAGCTCGGCACCACCTTGATGTCGCCGTGGTGCTTGGCAATGTGGTTCAAAATTCCCTTGGCCGCGTCGTCCAGCCCAAGCTGGTTGTTCACTGCAATCAATGCCTCTATGCAAGTGCTGTTGGGTCGAATCTGCGCAGAGTGAAGCGAGGCGCATTTTTAATTAAGGACGAGCGAAACGAGCGAGCCAAACGAATTGGGTGGGTTAGCTTAGTAGTGGATGTAGCCATAATATAATGTCTGTAGCCATTTCGCGCACTTTATCGCGAGTATGCTCGTCTTCCAAAAGGCTCGCTCGCTTCGCTCGCTCACCTCGAACTCGCTCTCCTTGCACCGCAAACACTTGGCCAGCGCGTGCGCTTTTCTGCTCTGCTCGCCAACTTTGACAATGTCTATGGGGATTTTCTTGTCGTGCATCTCGACGAACTCAACCAAATTCAGCAAATCATGCAGAATCTCTTGTGGCATATTGGGTGCCTCAATTGCGTCCCCTAGCGCCTGCACAAGGTTGCTCGCGGACTCGTTCAAGTCGAATATATCAATCTCGCACGGATTCAAGTACGCCCAAACGCTCATGAAGGCAGCATTGAGCAATTCGTGGGCAAGTGGCTGGTACACCTGGGCAAGGTTCTTGCAGCTGTACAAGATTGGGTTGGGAGATTGTCGAAGAAGTTCTAACGAGAACCGTCTGCATTATAATATATGCGTATTAGTGCTGCTCAGTTTGCTACAACACTCAACTTGCTCACTCACCTCATCCACTCGATCCAGTCTCCGGCGGTCGTTCGGCCAGACACGTCCCAGGCAGATTTCAGGTCGTTCAAACCGGACTGGGCGATGGATCTAACCTTTATGAGCTGCTTGGACTTAATTCCGTGGAGCATACCAATGTGAATGCTGCCACTGGCGCCGTGGCTCATCTTCTTGTTGAAGCCTAAAGTGGTCCGCTTTCTGCCCATATTCATTTTCCAAATCGACTTGTCGTCGTCGTCGTCCTCAAAGGTGGGCTCCTTGAACACCGTCTCGCCCTTGATGGCCTTCATCACAAGAGAGTGGTACTCGTAGTCCATGTCGTCGGATCGGTTGGCCTGGTGGAGCTTCTGGTGTAGCGCGGTGCGCACGGGGAGGACGTGCGGGATGAACTTCGCCCCGAGACGGCACACCATGCAGCACAAGCACTTCATGGCGGTGACTTGGAGTGTTGAATCGTCGCTGCGGGATAGTAACCGCACGAGAAGGTGGATGATGCGAGAAGCGAACAGTTCCATGAACGAGGATTTGGTGATGTGCATTAGCACAATCAAACACTTTCGTCGGATTTTCATTTCCACATTTGACTTTTCCAAAATCCGAACCAAAACCGGCACAACGTCCCGGATAAATTCTCCCAGCGCCTCGCCGATCTGCGAGAGAGTGTCCAAAACGAGCATCAATCGCGAAGTCTTGTCAACGTGCTCTTGCAGTATGGACAAAATCGGGGGTAGCAAGTTGGGCAAAAGTGACTGGTTTGCGGCGTTAAGCCATAAATTGTTAATGTTCATGTTAATTAGGTAGTGGTGGCACGACTCACCTTGAAGAACTCGTCCGCAGTGGCCGCCTGAATGCTCTTAATCACACTCAAAACTTGCTCCAAATGTTGGTTGTTGTCATCCCTGTTTTCGTTTCGGAACCAAAATTCGTCCAGAAAGTCTACAATTCGGGGAAGGTGGGGTTGGATTTGTGCTTGCTCACTCTCGATCAAATGGCGAAGCAGCTCGAACAGCTCCGAGCTCAGCTCAACCATGTTATTGGCGTCGTCACAATTCTTTATTCCTTCTATGCTGCACGTGACGAGCTCGTCCAGCAGCGGGAGGCTGTTGCTCGGGAGGCAGTCGATCACGTGCGAAGCAATGTGCACGGTGGCAATATGGTGCGAGCCGAGCATTGGGTCACGCAAAATGTTCACTAGCGCATTGATCGAAATTGCTGACTGGTCGAAGCTCAACGAGGTGTTGAGGATATTTTTGGTGGTCGAATTGTTGTTGTTGTTGTTGTTGTTGTTGTTGTTGTTGTTGTTGTTGTTGTTGTTGTTGTTGTTGCCATTATTGTTGTTGTTTGCACCAGGAATGTGCACGACCGACCCAGGCTGGTGGTATACTGCAAGATGGTAGTTGGGGGCTGTTTGATTTCGTTGTTGTTGTTGTTGTTGTGGTTGTTGTTGTTGTTGCTGTTGTTGCTGCTGTTGGGAATGTTGGTGGTGGACTCTGGACTTGTGAGCTGTGGCGGTGATGGTTTTAATGGTTGCCACTTCATCAGTCTGGTCCTCGATTTCCTGCTGAAGCATTAACTTCAAGGCATCGAATTCTATGTTCGTGTTCATGTTCATGTCCATGAGTTTACTCCGCATCTTCTTCAGTTTCGCCGGATCGGCAACACCCAGTATTCCAAACGCTCGAGTAGCCTCGCAGCGGAGCTGGAAGTTATGAATTTCTGGCTTCTGGATGATGTTGATCAAACCGTCGAGAAGTTCGGGGTGGGACAGGTAGGGGTAAATTACGCATCCGGTTGTGCTGACTATTTGGCCCAGCGCCTTGAGCGCCATGTGGGTTTTCTTGTCGCTCTTCTCGTCGATCAACTCAACAATCTTGGTGAGCAAAATGTCCTGGTAGGGGGCTACGTGGGAGGCTGAAACGACGGACAGCTCGCCTAGAGCGGCAACCGCAAGCGCGTCAACTCCCGGTCCATCGAGCTGCGCAATCAGAGGTTCGAGCATTGCCTCGATGTAGGGTTTGAGGAGAATGTTGGCACCCTTGATGAGCTCGGTGAGCAACACTATTGAGTTTTCTCGCAGTCGGTCGTCCTCGTTCTGGCGTAATTGGCGCAACAGCTGAACGAGGATTTTGCGAAGTTGTGGCATTATCACGTTGGGGGAGTGGTACGCCAGTCGGGCAATGATTGACATGGCGGCGGAACAGACTAGAATAGACGCATCGTTGATCGCCTCTAGCAAGCAGGTTAGGTTGTCGCATCTGGCAACGTACTTGTCCAGCCGGGGGGTAATCAGCCGAAACACGGATTCTCTGATGGCCTACGGGGATTGAGAATTGCGTGGGTTTGTTTAGTAGTTGATGTGGGTGGGTGGCTATTTCGCTCGCTCACCTCCATTTCGTCCGCCACCCCGACCATCAAAAGACGCTCCATGACGTCGAGTATTACGGTGTCGGCGGACAAGTTGTTCTGGAGCCGGTCGGTTGAAAGGAGCTGCTTGTCATCAAGGCTTCGATGGCAAATGTTGCAGCAAGTGATTGCCGCCGTTTTTCTTATCGAGCGAAGCTGCGGCGGGGGCAAACGAGTTAGTTGCGGTGCGGTGTGTGGTGTGGTGTGGCCTGGTTCCCTTCACTTCACTTCACTTCACTTCACTTCACTTCACTTCACTTCACTTCAATTCTCACTCACCTCGTCGTCAAGACAATTAATAACGCACTCACGAACGAGGGTGAGCACCTGGAAGGCGCCCTGAGGGTGGTTCTTGTAAAAGTCGAAGGTGTGGAGAGTTTGCAATGCTAGGGTGATGAGGTTTATTGACTCGTCGGTTATGTCGTTTTTCGAGTCGTCGATTGATGTCGAGTGGTGAGGCTTGCTGAGGGAACCAGTCAGGTGGGAAAGGGAAAGAAGCTCGACCGGCTTGGTGAAGAGGGAAGAGGAATGCTGCCTTGTTGGGGCCATTGAAGGCCTTCGGGAAGCCGAAGAAGAACTTGGCGAGGCTAAGTAGGTGTCGAGCCCGGTGTGGGAACGAAGTATGCCGTCGATTTCGGAAAAGAGACGGTTCTGAATAATGCCTCTTGCAGTAGCCACATTCTCGGAGATGATCTTTAGCGTCTCAATGAGAACTGGCGTGAGCCCGCATCGGAACATGGAATCTACGAGGAAAACGAGCTGCAATGGCGATGGCGAAAAAAAAAAATGATTGAATTAATTATGTTCGTGCACTCATGAAAAATTCGAAAACTTACCTCCGCGGCAAATTTGGAAATCTTTGGGTGCACCTTAACTTCCGAATTCAGGTCGGAGGAACTGATCTGTACGATCATACCGAGGGCCTGGAGAGCGGCATTACTGTCGTCAACAGACTCGGTGTTGGGGAGAGAGGATGAGGGGTCTGAGGAGTTGGAAGCTCCGAAAGAGCCTTTGATGACGGAGATGATGTCGTCGAACATTGGGTTGCGAGTTATTGATGGACCTATTATTCCGCACAACTCGCCGAGGGCAACGTATGCCGCCTCTTGGTGTTGGAGGTTCTTGATGGAATGTAGGAGGAATTGTATTGTGTCCATTAGGCAGTGTTTCTCGAATGATGATTTTTGCTGGGGATTGGAATTTGATTGGATTGGAGGGGAAGTTGGGTTAGTCATGTCAGTTTGAGAATGAGCGCTCTCCAATAAATATTTTTACTCTCCCACTCCCCCCCTCTCTCACCTTTGGATCGCTACTCTCATCGAAACTCGCCAAATTTGGTATCAATGCAATGACCGCAAGCCGTATCGAACTCGCCGTCCCATCTTTCTTGCTGCTCATGACTGCTGCCAACTTGCTCTTCGGGTCGGTGATGCATTTGGCAAAATTAGTGAACTTGGATTTCATCAGCTCCTTCAGCGAATCGGCAAGCGTGTGTGTTAGCTTGTAGTCGACGTCGGTGTTCTTCAAATCGGTCGGGTGCCGCAGCAGCCGCCCAATAACCAAAAGACTCCCGTGCATCTTGTCGTTCGAGTTGGACGCGAGGCCGGTCTCTGCCTGCTCGAGGGACTTGCTGTAGAAATGGTCGGTTCGCTCGCGCTGCGTGAAGTGGGGGTTAGTCGACTGTTTGACTGACTTGATTTGGTGGAACAACTCCCTCACCTGGTGGACGAACATGAGAAAGGTGCCGAGGGTTTCGGCGGACCGCTCGCGAACCTGCTTCTCCTTGGTGTCGAACACGGCGCGCCAGAGATCCTGAAATGTCTCCAATTTCTTGCTGTAGAAAAGCGCCGGCGCATTATTTAGCAGGACCCGAAGAATCAGCACCGCGGTCACTCGCCTAACCGGGTACTTGTCGTCCTTGATCCAGTCTCTAGTCGGCTTGAAGAAATGCTCCTGGACGAACTCGATGTCAGTCGTGGACGCAATCAGCGCAAAATGTCCCAGCGTTTTGCAGGCACACTCTACAACGGACAGGTCGTAGCTCGCCCCCGAAGAGTTCATGAAATTTTTCATGACCTGCAGGAGGAGGTTCCCAAAGTCTCTCCTGCGCCGGATCATGTCCTCATCCTGGATTTCAAGGAGGGCGTCCATGACATTCAGGCCGATTATTTTGTTTCGGGTTGATATGGTGGACGCGGTAGAAGTCAGGAGAGTGAGGGCATCGTCGTTTAGAGTCTTGATCAGAAATGTGAAGTTCTTCGAAGTTAAGTCTCGACGTTCTTCCTCAACAGTTCGGCGGAACTCATCAGGTCTAAGTGCTTGGAATTGCGGGGACGCCAGCCAGTCGGCTGCTTCGACGATGAGAGAGTGAAGCACCATTGCAGCTGTATGATTGAAACACCGAACGATTGGTGTTTGACTTTGTTTTTTATATTTTTTGAGAGCTACTGAAATCAGTTTAGCGTTTATTAACGTGTGACTTTGGCATTGAGTTGTGCCACAATCAAGAAGTGAAAGATATGAAAAAAAAAATAAAAAATTTGTCGGTTTTTAACATTTGGTTTGTTTGGCTTGCGGCCCACATTACCACCCAATATTTCCTCAGCATACAAACGGGGCGAGAGAACACAATCCATGTCCGAAAAATACACCGCTGAAGAAGTAGAATTGAAGGATCTTGAGTCAAACACTCAACCGGCTGGTATGGCTCAAATTATCCCCTCCAATGCCCACAAGCAACCGCTGTCTCAGGACCTGCTGGACAGCCTCAACGTCGCCCAGGAGGCCGACAACAACAAGAAGAACTTGGACAACATCGGCGGCACCAACGGCCTGGCTGAGATGCTCAAGGTAAACTTGGAGACCGGGTTGACTCTTGCTCAGGTTGAGGAGTACAGGGAGGTTTACGGCCCGAACAAGTTCCCCGAGTCCCCCATGAAGTCTTTCTTCCAGCTGTACGTGGAGTCCTTCAACGACACCACCCTCATCATCTTGATCATAGCCGCGGTTGTTAGCTTGGTGGTTGGGTACATTGAGGACCCTGAGAAGGGCTGGATCGAGGGGGTGGCCATCCTCATCGCCGTTCAGATTGTGGCGGTGGTCACCGCGACCAACGACTACAGCAAGGAGCTCCAGTTCAGGCAGCTGGAGGCCAGCGCTGGGGAGGACGACAGGTGCACGGTCATCAGGGAGGGGAATGTTTTGAGGATCAACCCAACTGATTTGGTTGTTGGCGATATTGTGTCCGTGAAGGTGAGTGAACTAACATTTTTAACTGACATTAACATTGATAACACTAACTCCTCTCAATTCCCCTTTCCCCTCTCCCCTCTCCCCTCTCCCTTCTCCCTTCTCCCCTCTCCCCTCTCCCCTCTCCCTCTCCCCTTGTTTTTCACACAGACTGGCGATGGCATCCCTGCCGACGGAATCCTCATCTCCGGCACCGGCGTGAAATGCAACGAGTCCGCCCTGACCGGCGAGCCCGAAGACCTCCTGAAGAACTTCCTCTCCGACCCGTTCTTCCTCTCCTCCTGCGAGGTGTCCGACACGGGCACCAGCGCAGACGCGAAGGTCCTCTGCATTGGCATCGGGGCCAACTCCCAGTGGGGGAAGATCAAGGCTAACTTGGCGGGTGAGGCGGTTAACACTCCGCTGCAGGACAAGTTGGACGAAATGGTTGAGATTATTGGAAAGGTGAGTGAATAAAGGGCATCTTTATTTGCGCAACTCAACGCAACTCAACTCAACGCAATTCAACTCAACGCAACATTCACAGGGAGGCTTCGGAGCCGCCGTGGCAACTTTCATCGCCCTGGTGGTGATGATCTGGGTGAAGCACGACGGAGACGACGTTGTCCACCACGTGATCGAGGCGTTCATAATCGGCGTGACAATCGTGGTGGTTGCCATCCCCGAGGGCCTCCCCCTCGCCGTGACGATCTCCCTGGCCTACTCCACCATGAAGATGCTCGACGACAAGAACCTCATCAGGCAGCTTCAGGCGTGCGAGACCATGGGAAACGCCACCAATATTTGCACGGACAAGACGGGGACGCTTACTGAGAACAGGATGGCGGTGGTTGAGGGGTGGTTCGGCGGAGCGCACCTGGACCAGGCGGCCTTTCCTAACTACACGCCGAAGGACACAGTCAAGGCCAACATGAGCCTCAACGCGGCAGTCAACTCCACCGTGTTCCTCCAGCACAAGGACGAGAAGGGGAAGGTGAGTGAGCCAAAACATTAGATGTTGATGTTGATGTTGAAAATTCATTACATAAACTTTAACTTTACGTAACATTATTCCGCTCGCTTCATTTCCATTTCATTTATCCATTTTTTAGCTCATCGTGGACGGGGACGACAAACCCAGGCCCAAGGTCGTCGGCAGCGCCACCGAGGGTGCGCTCATCCTGATGCTCCGGGGGGGCAAGTGGGAGACGGACTACCAGGCCGTCAGGGACATGACCTTCAGCGCCAGCAGGGACATGCAGTTCCCGTTCAACAGCACCAAGAAGAGGAGCACGGTGATCATTGTCGACTACGAGGGAAAGCCAAAGATGGTAGTCAAGGGCGCCAGCGAGGTCATCTTCGAGGACTGCACCCACTTCGTGGACACGGACGGGGAGACCAAGCCCCTGGACGATGGAAAGCGGGCCGAGATCAACGGTCTCATTAATGCCATGGCAGGCCGGGCGCTCCGAACGCTCGCACTCGCGCACAGGAGCTGGGACAACGTCAACGACCTCCCACCGGACTATAGGACCAACCCGCCCGACTCGCAGGAGGTGAGTCAAGATTAATTATCAAACCCTAACCCAACCCTAACCCACTTCACGTTTTTCTCACGCTCATCTCACGCTCATCTCACGCTCATCTCACGCAGCTGGTGCTCGACGCCGTCGTCGGGATCATCGACCCGCTTCGGGGGGACGTTAAGGACGCGGTCAAGACCGCCCAGGGTGCTGGGGTCATGGTCAGGATGGTAACCGGCGACAACATCATCACGGCGTGCGCCATCGCGACGCAGTGCGGGATTCTCACCGGGAAGGGGGAGATGATGAGCAAGGAACGGTACCTGACGCTTAAGGGGACGCCGGAGCTCGAGGCGATCCTGCCCAAGACAATGGCCATCGAAGGGCCGGCGTTTAGGGATTTGACGCCCAAGCAGGCGGACATGCTGCTGGAAAGGTGCCAAGTAATGGCCAGGAGCAGTCCTGATGACAAGTACTTGATGGTTACGAGGCTCAATGGGCATGGAATGCCCAAGGACGAGAAGGAGTGGAAGGACCTCCACCCAAATTTGGACTACAACGAGATGAAGGACAAAATTTTGCCGGGTTACGAAGAGGAGTGGAAGTCCACCCGCCCCAACGGAGGCCACATCGTGGGAGTTACCGGCGACGGCACCAACGACGCCCCGGCCCTCAAGGCCTCCGACGTGGGCCTCTCGATGGGCATCACCGGGACGCAGGTTGCGAAGAACGCCTCCGACATCGTCATCCTCGACGACAAGTTCTCCTCCATCGTCAAGGCGATCATGTGGGGCCGCTCCGTCTACGACAACATCCGCCGGTTCCTGCAGTTCCAGCTCACGGTCAACGTCGTGGCGCTGGTTCTGGTGTTCATCGGCTCCGTTGCGGGGTACGACCCTCCCCTCAACGCCGTCATGATGCTCTGGGTGAACCTCATCATGGACACTCTGGGGGCTCTCGCGCTCGGAACGGAGGCTCCCACCCCGGACCTGCTCGACAGGAAGCCGTACCTTCGCGACGCGCCCCTCGTCAGCAAGCCCATGTGGAGGAACATCCTCTGCCAGAGCTTGTTCCAGCTCATCATGCTCAACGTTTTGCTCTTCTTTGGGGCAAAGTTGTTCGACGTCAACGACGGGAACTGGTGCCAGAACTTTGAGGTTCAGGAGGGAGAGGAGAAGAAGGAGTACTCGGAGGGTAAGGAGTGCGGAGGATTCACGGCGCTCTGCGCCGGTTACGAGCACAACGGAGTTTGCTTCGACGAGCTGTTCAAGGTACAGGAGCCTGGCTTCGAGAAGGACTGCCTGAAGTGCATGGGCAACGACTACACCCACTTCACAATCATCTTCAACGCCTTCGTCTTCTGCCAGATCTTCAACGAGTTCAACGCGAGGAGCATCGGGAGCGACTGGAACTGCTTCAGGGGAATTTTGCAGAGCAAGATGTTCGGTTTGGTCATCATCATGACGTTGGGCTTGCAGGTCTTCATCGTTGGCGTTGGGGGAGAGTTCACCCGGACCATCATGCTCAGCGGAAGCCAGTGGTGGCAGAGCATCGTGCTTGGCTTGATCAGTTTCCCTGTCGGGTTTGCCATGAGGTTCATTCCCATGGAGGAGGACCCGGATACGTTCTTTGGCTACGACATGCCCGAGTAAGAGTAAGAGTAAGTGGAAGGGGAGAGGATAGAGGATTTGTGTGATGGGGAAAGTGTGGGGGAGAGTGTGGGGGAGAGTGTGGGGGAGAGTGTGGGGGAGAGTTGAATAAAATAAAAAAAAGGTTTTGTGGATAACTATTATAGACCATATCTTATTATACCTGTTCAAATACAAATCAAAGGCATCAAATCATGCCTTCCCCCCGTAATAAAAAACCTGGACGTTCTTTTTATGATTGTAGGTCTCCACGGTCTGTTTAACGAGCTGAGTCTCTTCAGCGTGCCTCACAAATCCGCCGGCTTCCCATAGTTCGGCCCACTGTTTTACTGGTCTCATTCCAATGTGGCCGGTTCCGGCTTGGCCTGGTGTGGCTGCTCCAAAAATTAACTTCGTTCCCTTGCGAGAAAGAGCAGCGAAAACTGCCACCACGTGCTCATGTTGACCCTTCTCCATGTGTTCCGCCACCTCGATTGAGTAGAGCAGATCAAAAGTTCCCAGTTCGCTTGCCAAATCAGCCGGCTCTCGTTCAAGAATGTTTATTTCAAGCTGTTGTGGTCCACCCTGGCGGTCGAAAGTTCCTCCCATTTTATTCGGCTCGATGCCAAAAATTTGACGCTGCGCCGAGCGAAGCGAGGCGCATTTTAAGCGAGCGAGGTTGAGAGCAGTGAGTGAGCAAAAATTAGTTGAGTAGGTTAGTTCAGTAGATGATGTCAATGTGAAAACTAAAAATTGGCAAAAAAAGGCGAATCACAAAAACGACCACAACTCCAACAAACAATGCCTCACCTTGAGAGCCCAACCATTCTTTTTAAGTGAATCAACGTACAAACCGACACCACAACCCAACTCGAGAACCTTGCAATCAGGTTTTGGGTTTTTGGGCGGATTCCAAAATAGCGGAACCATTGGATGATCTGCCGGAGTTTGAGTCCACTTGTCGGTTGATCTACTGTTCTCAATTTCCCTGCACGATGACTGCAAAATTTCGATCAAACCTGCGTCAGCATTGAATCCATACACACTCAGATGTGTTTGAGCTGTCCAAGCACCCCCATGCAGTCCGACAACTTCGTCGGGTGTTTGGTCATGGTGGGGGTACAGCCTGGGGGGGTGTTTTCCTGCTGCTACTGCTGCGTTCATCACCTCGTCGTTCGCGAGGGGATCATTACGGAAGCTATCATCTATAACCAAACCACCAGTGTCAAAAACAATTGCCAACAGCATTTTAGAGGTGAAGAACAACAGCAACACTAGTAAGCAACTAAGCAAAATTGTGGATCTTCTACGATGCGCCTGTCCAGTTCCCATTTTGAGATGTTATGTGTGGAAGAGAATGAACCAAAGAAAAATTAAGAAAAACTTGGAGTTAAAGTGTTAAACAAAGAAAAAAAAAATATCCAAAATTATAAAGAGCACAACATATAACGCCTCTCAACAACACCCCCACAATCACTAGAAGATCATGAACGACACCCCAACTTCCCCAAATCAGACCGAAGAGGATGAGTGGGAAAGATATGGCTGGCTGCAACCGGACATTCGGCGATTCCGAAAAGCCCAAGAGAATCATAAGCTAGGCCACAAAGACTCGCTATCCTCCTCCGCTTCCACAAAGAAAAAAAGCTCCGTTCGGGAAGGAACCCCGAAGTCAATCATCACAACCTTCGAGGTCCCCTCTTACAGCAACTTTGAACGATGCAAATCATCATCCTCGCTTAGCAACGTGTTTAATCCAAGGGCTGGATCCGAGCGGGGCCAAATCCACCTCCTGCAAGCAAGGGAGAAAGGCGCCGTTGCGTTTGCAACTCTGCAGAAAAAGGAGCTTCCAGAGTGGGCGTTCCACATTGGAATGTCCGAGGCTGGGTTGAAGGACCTCACTTTCAGGGCTGTTAAGGCGAACAAGAAGAAAATTGTGGACGACGAGAAGCAAGGAAATAGAGGCAGAACGGCTAATGCGAAGGCCAAGACCAGGCCCAAGCCCATCCAAGCTGTCTTAAGTTCACCTATCGTGCAAGCCATGCGAGGAATGGCGGGAGTGGGGTTGTTGGAAGGAGGCGACGAGGTGGAATTGCTCAAGGAGCAGAAGCGAGCAAAAAGGTGAGTTTCATTCCGTCTCCGCTCACCTTGTGACAGAAGAGTGGGATACTTTTGGGAAAATTGCTATACTTGGCTACATCCACTACTGGACAACCTACTCAACTATTCTTGCTCGCTCGCTTCATCGCGCAGAATGAAAGACAGGGTTCAGAAAAATGAACGGGAACGGCCGAAAACAGCCGAGGGGGGCTTGAGCAGACCGCAGACATCCATGAGTGCAAGTGGCAGGCCGAGGACAGCGGCGAGCAGCGGTGTTCGAGTAACAATGAGCTCCCAGGGACAGCTGCTGAGTAGCATAAACCCGGAGGTGAGCGAGCGAAGCGAGCGAGCCTTGAGAAGACGAGAAAACGAGCAGTACTAACAAATGTTTGTAATGCGCCTCGCTTCGTTTCGCTTCGCTTCGCTCGGCGCAGTATGGCCACTTGGATTCGAAAACTTGTCAGTTTTTCGAGGTGGAGGAGCAGACTCTCACCAAGAGTTTGAAGAGACCGAGGACCTTTGCGACTTTTGGTATAAGAACTGGTGTGTTCGACGCGGAGATGTATCAAAGAGAGCAGAAACACAAGCAGGAGAGCCAGAGGGACTACCGGGAGGGGGTGTACAGGAAGAAGCAGCAATTGAAGATTGAGCACTCTGATAAAATTTTGGATACCATGAAGCGCAAAGAGAGAAATCGAGAACTGCTGATGAGACAGAGGCTGTTCCAGGAGAGGCAGAAGAAGTTTTTAGCTTTTCTGAGCGTAGTTAGGTTCTTGGGGACGGTGAGCGAGCGAGCTTTGTGGAAACTTTTTTCTTTCTCGCGACGAAGAAGCAACTGCAAAATTACTAAAGAGACGGCTACATGCACTACAAACTAACATTATTTCACTCAATTCGTTCGCTTGTCGCAGGGGAAGCCGCTCAGAATGCTGGGGGGCGATGCGGAGAATATGGCGGATGATGATGGGGGTGGGGTGGGGGAGGACGATAGTTCGGACGGTGAGACATGTAGCATGTCAACCTACTATAGTGCTAGCACAATTGGGGGGGACTACAACAGCGTGAGAGACAGAAGAAACAAGTACAGGAAAAGGGAGGGTGAAGACATTTTGCACAAATTCAAGAAATTTAGCCAATTGATTGAAGTGCCTGAGCAGCTGGATGGGGTGCTGACACTAATCGAGGATGGAACCATGATACGGACGAGGATTCGTGATTTGAGTTTGAAATTGAACGAAGTTCGTTATGTTAGGCAGGTGGTTGCTTTCCAGAATTTTGCGGTGAGCACGGGCCCTCGGGCGAAGCGAACAGGAAACTACTGACATTATATGTTTGTTTTCAGGCGAATATAATTCAGAGGAGCTACAAACAATACTTTCAATCAAGAATGCTCAAACTCGTACTAGCCTTCCGCAACTTGGGACTTCCTTTTTCCTTGAAAGTCCGTATCCAGCGCAAACACCGCTCGGCAAATCTCTTGGTGGAATTTTTGCAAAAAATAAATGCTGAATCTGGCCCTCAAATCGTAAACAACTTCATGTTTCAAGTGCGGAAAGGGCAGAATTACGTGAGGCAATTCCTGGCTTGCAGAAACGCACGGAGGGAGGTTGCTAACCTGTACTTTTTGAAGATCGAGAGTGAGGTTAGGGCGAGGCTTGTGAAGGAGGAAAATGAGAGGGATGTGTTGCGGCAGAGCGTGTTGAGTGAGATTCCGGGAATCGCCGAAACACAGTACAGATTCAAGGCGCTGAAAAACCGCAACGCATCTTTGCAGTCTAAAACGAGGCGGATGCTTAGTGAGATCAAGGAGAGGGACGCGAAGTGGCAGGCGGAGGAAATGAGAATGCATTTACGAAATAAAAAACCGAACCATGAATTAAATATAAATAGCATCGACGAAGACGCAGACGGAAACAACAGTTTAGACGGAAGCATAGACAGCATCGACACTCACAACGCGAGCTTGTTCTCCGTCGGGTCGAGATACAGCTTAAATGACCACAAACTCGTCGGCATTCCGCCAATTTCCATCAAGGCGAAGAAGGGGAATGTTCTGGCGAGGTTTATTGAGGCGGACGTGAGGGTAAAGGTTGTGGCCAGAGAGGTTAGGAAAATGAGGATCAACTATCTGATGAGCACCAACGGGTTCGTCAAGACGAGCGTTAACAGAGTCGTCGAAGAGAAGGATGCGAAGATTATCTTGGAAACTGGAAAAGATGCAATGATAAAACTGAGGCTCATCTCAGAAGAACAAATGACTGTCGAACAAGTTGAGAGACCTCATTTTTACTTATTCACGGGAAGCTATGGTGGGAGAACGTGGAGGAGCTTGATTCTTGCCCAGGTGCTCGCGGACGTGGAGAAGAGTAAGTTGAACCAGCCTTTGCTGAAATTTCGTCCTGCTAGTAACTTGGTGCGACATAATTGTTTCAGCTAGTCCGAGGGGTGTGCAAAAGGGGGTGGGCAGCGGAAAGGGGGTGGGGGGGGGGGTTCTTTCATCCACAACCAAAGTAAAAGTAATTTCCACACCCTAAGTTTTATTCCAATTCATTTCAAAATTTAATTCCTCATATGCAATAACGATATGTGACATACCGACCAGCAGTCTCGCTAGGCCGAATAATTTTCACAACCATACCCTTCCTCATTCCAAAAAACCTGGCCACCGGATCGTGCTGCTGGATCCTGGGCAACTGCGTCTCCTTCATCGAGTAACGCTTCAGCAACTCAGCTTTCTCAGAGTCCGACAGCACCACATGCTCGGGGACAAGCTCGTGCTCCGTGATGTCCACGAGCATCTCAGCATCAGTGAAATGCTCAAAGTGGTAGCCATCCATATTCACCATTGTTTTTTTAGCATGGGGGGTAATGGCAACTTTGACAATGAGAATGGCTGGGGGTTTAAAGTGTGGTGTGGTGTGGTGTGAATGAGTAGTGGTTTTGTGTTTTGTGTTTTGTGTAGTTGTGTAGCGCTAGCTCACCATGTTCGATGCCATCATCAGTCATTTTACCCATGATTTCGTTGATTGGGGCAATGCCCACCTTCTCATCCCGGGGGAAGAAGACAAGGATTTTTGATGCTGTAGTTGGATGGGAACCGAGAACGGAGAGGGAGTCCCGGGCAAAATTGGGACCGTATTTTTCACTAAACGCATCCTTTGTTATATTGCGGTCCGCCTCATCCACAATGTACCCACGCTTGTGGAGCATGGTGTTGACTGTCCGGAACACCCGGTAGAGTTTGTTGGCTTCCTCCGGAAGCTCAAGAGGGGCGGAACTAAAGTCGTCATCAAGCATACCAGCCATGATGATGAAGGTGTGGGGGTGGAAATTTGCGTTTGGGGATGGTGACAATGTGAAAAAATATTGATTGAAGTGTTTTGAGTTTTGTGTGAAAAATGCAAAAATCCAAATCTCAAATCACCACAAATTATATACGATTCAACTCAATTCATAATGGTAAGTATCAGTCCCCATCATGTCAGGCAATCGCACACAAATATCATGTAGCATTTTAGGGGTTCCTATCGCTTCTACCACGCCACACTTGACAAAAATATAAAATAAAAATTAAATCAACTGTTCTAACAACAACAACATAACATTCATCTAGTCTGATCGCGCTTGTTACACCTGCGGCCAACCCGGTCACATCAGCCGTGACTGCCCCCAGGGCCAGGGCCAGGGCAACGGCGGAGGCGGCGGAGGAGGAGGATACCAGCCTCGCCCTCGCGGAGTCTGCTACGACTGGCAGAAGGTGAGGTTTTGTTGAGTTTTGTTGAGTTTTGTTTTGTGTTGTTTTGTTTTGTGTTGCATTGAGTTGCATTGAGTTGAGTAAACAGCCCAACACTGCTCTAACTAGCCACCCACCCCCAACACAACACAACACAACACAACACAACAGGGAGAGTGCCAGCGCGGAGCAGGGTGCAGGTTCAGCCATGCAGAGGAGGGCCAACCTGACCCCGGGCAGCAGCAGCAGCAGCAGGGAGGAGGAGGAGGATTCGGCGGGCAGCAGAACTACGGCCGCAGCCGCGGAGTCTGCTACGACTGGCAGAAGGTGAGTTTTGTTGCGTTGGAGTTGAGTTGAGTTGAGTTGAGTTGAGTTTAGTTGCAGCCCAACATTGCTCAAACTAACCACCCTCCCCACTTCAACCACTTCACCCACTTCACCCACCCTCTACACAACTCAACACAACACAACACACCACACCACAACACCACACCACAACACAACACAACACACCACAACACAACACAACACAACACAACACAACACACCACAACAGGGAGAGTGCCAGCGCGGAGACGGGTGCAGGTTCAGCCACTCCAACGAGGGGGATCAGCAGCAGGAGCAGCAGCAGGGAGATGGCGCCTACGCCAACTTTGGCGGACAGCGCCAGGGGGGTGGAGGCGGGCAGAGGTTTCAGGGGAACGTCAGGCCCGGGGACTGGGCTTGCCCTAGTTGCCAGGTCAACAACTTTGCTTCTCGCATCAACTGCTTCAAGTGCAACACCCCCAAGGGAGCTGAGGCAGGAGCGCCTATGGATCAGCAGGTTCAGCAGGGAGGATACTAAGCTGCTAGGCCGCGCCAGGTGGCGTGGCAAAGTGGCGGGGGTGGGGATGGGGATGGGGGAATTGGTTTCGAGAGGAGAGCGTGTGTAGAGGGAGGGAAGGAGAGAGGCGATGTGAAGAGTGAAGCAGCGGAGAGAGAGGCTAAAGAGATTAGACGGTGTGTTATGATTCAGGGAAACAGGGGTAAAGGGGGGAGAGAGAGGAGAGAGAGAAACAGCGGCGTTGAGGTGTAAAAAGCTAGGTCGGAACCGATTATATTTATATGAATTATTGCCAAGCAATCTTTCTTTTCTTTTTTCCATGCCAATGATCTCAGCACAGGCTCCACTCCTACGGGCAATGTCGATGGGAGTTTCGCCTTTATTGTCTCGTGTGATGAGGGCCTCGAAATGCAAGCAAATCGACTGCACGCCCACTAAGGCAAGAGTATGTGTGTGTGTCTGAGCTTTCGCTGCGAGCCAATGATGTGGCAGTCGTCCATGCTCATCTCTCTCCCTGTACTTTCTCACTAGCAAATCTACATTCCGAGCGGGGTGAATCATGGCTACTTCTACAGCGGGCCAATCACGATTCATGAGCCACTTGTGGTGCTCATTG
>Ga0302114_10000841_pt1 | contig 20781 bp, 7 predicted proteins | sample AG5_Surface_MG_FD_203107 | JGI IMG/M metagenome (GOLD analysis project Ga0302114, IMG submission 203107) | Marine microbial communities from Western Arctic Ocean, Canada - AG5_Surface | ecosystem: Environmental > Aquatic > Marine > Oceanic | place: Canada: Western Arctic Ocean | collected...
CGCGGCGATGGCGTCCGCGGTGTTCCGCCCGGTGCAGGCGATGGTATCCACGGTGTCGTCGGTGCTTCCCGGACGCAGGCTACGCGCCTCGCCCGGACCCGCCGCGCCCGAGCCCGAGACGGAGGAACTTCCCCCGGTGGAGGTTCGAATCGCGGGGTGGACCCGGTCGTTGGACTCCGTGACGAGCGTGAGCGACGCGGTGGCCGTGGAGGGCATGAAGTCCCTGTGCCACGAGGTCATGGCTGCGGTGGGCGACGCCGAGGCGCTCCGCGCGATGGCGCCGGATTGCGACGCGCTCGCCGGGTCGCTGGCGGCGCGGGTATCCCCGATCTTCGACGCCGCCGTCGCGGCGCCCGGTCCGTCCACGACGCGCGCGTGCAAGTACGTGCTCAACACCATGATGCAGGTGTTCCAGGAGCCCACGCTCGCGGCGTCCGTCGGGCAGGAAAACGAGCGCGCCACCGTCGCCGCGCTCCTGGAGAGGCTGCTGGACGCGAACGTTCCCAAGATGGAGGAGGGCCCGCAGCTCGTCAAGGCTCTCAACGTGCTCATGCTCAAGCTCCTGGAGCACTGCCCGCGCACGAACTCGTTCCGCGCGCTGCTCGGGCTCCTCGCCGATGCCCCCGAGGCTGTCGCGGATGAACCCGCCGCGCTGGTCAAGTTCCACGACTTGGTCGTCAAGTGCCTGATCAAGCTCACCAAATCCTTGGGCCAAAACCTGGACGCGGTGGACCTCCCGACGCTCCTCGGCGACGTGCACGCGTTCTTTCACTCGCTCGGCGTCGACGAGATTCGCCGTCGCGGACAGTGCGACGATAAGCCCCTGCGCATGGTGAAGACCATCCTGCACGAGGTGTGCAAGCTGGTGGGTCACGACGTGTGGGACTCGCTACACCTCTGCCCGCCGCGGGACTCGACGCCGACGCCCATCGTGTACGCGTACGTGGAGCTGAACCTGCAGTCGATGCCGGACGCGCCGGGGGTGCCGAGGGAGGCGCCGGCCGCGGCTCCCTCGCCCAAGGCGCCCACCCCGGTCAAGGCACCTTCGCCAGTCAAGGAGCCCACCCCTGTCAAGGCACCCACACCCGTCAAGGAGCCCACACCCGTCAAGGAGCTCACACCGGTCAAGGCACCTTCGCCCGTCAAGGAGCCAACGCCCGTCAAGGCACTCACACCCGTCAAGGCGCCAACCCCCGTCAAAGAACCGACACCGGTGAAGGCACCCACCCCGGCCAAGGCTGCCACGCCCAGGGCTGCCACGCCCGAGCCCGCGGCGATGGCCACCCCGATCGGCGGCGGCGACGTCGAGATGATGGACGCGCCCGCGCCCACCCCGGTCTCCGCGGACCTCAAGTCACAGCTCGCGGGCATCTTCAAGAAGATCGGCGAGAAGGCGACGACGGCGAAGGGCCTGGAGGAGCTCTACGATTTCTCCCGGGTTCACCCGACGGTTGACATTCAGCCGCACCTCGCGCGCACCTCTGGCGCATTTCAAAACTACATCAAGCGGGGTCTCGGCAAGGTTGAGGCGGCTCGAGCGGCGCAGGCTGCGAGCGCGGGGTTCGGCGGTGCGGTGGGCGGCTCCGCGTCGCTCATCGCCCCGTCGCCCGTGCCCAACATGGACAGGAGCGCGGCGGAGGTGTACCGGGAGAGGCTCGCGAGGATGGCCGCGGCGAAGGGGTCGGCGGGCCCGACGCCCGCGTCTTCGGGGTCTAGGCCGGCGCCGAGCGCGGGGCTGACGACGCTGAGGGAGAGGATGGATCGCATCGCGGCGAAGGCTTCGGGAACCGGCTCGAGCTCGGGGGTGGCGGGTGCAACCTCCAGGACGCCGGACCACGCCGAGGCGTTTTCGGACCTTCAGGCTCGAATGGCGAAGATCAAGGCGGGTCGCGAGTGAAAGATGAGACAGAAGAGAGAGAGAAGAGAGAGAAGATAACACACACGGATCATCAATGTGAAACACAAAATTGACATTACAAGACCCGGAGCCCCGGCTAGTATGCCAGTCGGCGCGAGGAACGCCGCTCGATAGTCCTCCCACACACCTCTGATATCCGGTTTCCCTGAAACCCTCAACATGACTGGACGCCTCGATTCACCCGAGACGTCGCCCAACACCACCACCCTGCTCGCGGATATCGCCTTCATCCTCCGCGAGCGCCGCTTAATAACGCGCGCTGTGCTCGCCCTGAAACCCCAGAGACGTCGCGTACGAAAATCCCCTCCGACTCGAGGTGGTCTTTTCAGTTTTGGCGGTTTTTGATGTAGTCCGCGAGGCCGATGAGCGGCGCCGCCTTCTCCTGGTCGTAGTCCTTGAGTAAATCTTTCGCGTCGGAGATGAGCTTATCCGCAATCTTGCGGGACTCCTCCAGGCCGACAAGTGACGGGTAGGTCGCCTTGCCGACGGCTTCGTCCTTGCCCGCGGTTTTGCCGAGCTGCTCTGACGTTTGCGTGCAGTCCAGGATATCATCCACAACCTGAAACGCGAGTCCGATGAGCTGAGCGTACTTCCCCAGCCGCGTGACGTCCTCCTCCTTCGCGCCGGCGAGGATGGCGCCGGCGGTGACGGACACCTCGAGGAGCGCGCCGGTCTTGTGCGCGTGGATGTACTGGAGGGTCTCCACGGTGACCTCGCCGGCGTCGGCGCCCTCGGACATGATGTCCACAACCTGGCCGCCCACCAGGCCCTCGGATCCCACGCACTTGCCCACGTCCACGATGACCCGCAGGGTGCGGTCGGCGGGGACGGACTTGGGGGTCTCGCGACCGATGTACTCGAACGCGTGGCTGAGCAGCGCGTCGCCGGCGAGGATGGCCATCTCTTCGCCGTAGACCTTGTGGTTGGTGGGCTTGCCTCGACGGAAGTCGTCGTTGTCCATGGAAGGGAGGTCGTCGTGGATGAGGGACATGGTGTGGATCATCTCGAGCGCGCACGCGGTGGGCATGGCGACCTCCATGGTGCCGCCCATGAGTTCGCAGGCGGCGACGCAGAGGCAAGGGCGGATGCGCTTACCTCCGGCGAGCAGCGAGTACCTCATGGACTCGTGCAGGCGCTCGGGATACATCTCGGGGACGGAGTCCGAGAGGGCCTGCTCGATGGCGGCGTTCTTCTCCGCGATGTAGGCCGCGAAGTCGAGCTCGGAGGCCTCGACGGCAGCCGCGGGAGCCTCGGCCGCCGCGCGGACCGAGGGCACCGCACCGCGGCGGGGCGCCACCACGGACTTGGAACTCGCCCTGCCCCGCACCGAGGAGCGGACGATAGCCGCTGGGGTTGAGAAGCAGACCGCCTGCATCTTTCGCTTGTTTTGCTACGCTTCGGGGCGAGAGGGGACGCGCACGCCTTAGGAGGGCGGCGGTCTTTCGATTTCTCGAGGAAGAGCGGGCGTCGCCTTCTCCTCCGTTGCGGAGCGCAGTGGCGACCCCCGTCGCGGAACCCGGGGCAAATTGCTAAAGCCCTCAGGGAAAAAGTCGATATCCGAGAGAGCCAATCAGCCAATCACGTCGCGTCTTTCGCGGTTGGCAAACAAATCGAAGATCTCTTGTTTCATCGAAATCGCGGTCAAGTTTGAAACCAAAAGTGGGTCTGTGTGACTTTTCATCGATGTTTTTGATCGGGGGTTCGTGAAAATTGACCCACCGAGATTTACCCCCAGCAGGATCACCTTTGGGTTCGATGACCTGGGTTCGGCGCGAGATGGGAAAAAAAAAATTGGCCATCGATGCGCAAGCGTCTGTGCAGGAACGTGTCGGTCGGGTCCCTGGACTTTGAAACAGCGTCTCTCGGCCGGGGCTTCCATCACACAGAGCCGCCGCCGAGAGTGTGAGCCCACGAGAGGGCGAGACTCGGTGGCGTCGACGACGATATACCCTCGCGGGACCGGACGCTCGTGAACCGAGAGCAGCCTTCGCGTTCGCGCGCGCCCCCCCCGAACGCGACCGCCCCCGGCGGGTGTTGAACGCCCTCCCGGTGTCGCCGGGCTCATTTTAGCGAGTCTCGCCGAGTCTTCGTCGTCCCCGGGCCTCGACGACGATGGCGCGACGACGCGTTTGGACGGCGTGGATGATCGCGCTCGTCGCGTTCCTCACGCTGCTCGGATCGGCGCGCGCGCTGCACAACACGCCCGCGCCGACACCCGCGCCGTCCTCCACCGACCACCACCACGACGACGATCATCACGTCGAGATCGCACCCGACGACGTCTACCCAGCGCGTACGAGGTACAGGCACGGCGCGCCCACCGCCGAGTGGATCCCCGCGAGCTACCAGATGGGCGAGGAAGATTTCGACCTCGTGTTCCAGGCGAGCGCCAACGGCATCGTCCGCGTCGACGTCTGGGGCTACCTCCGCGTCTACTACCGCCGCGTCGTGGACAAAGAGACGTTCACCCCGTACTACTACCTATTCAACAACTGGAACCCGCATCGCAACGAGTACGGCGTGGACTACGAGCTGTACAGCACGTACACCGCCGCGCTCAACAGGGACGACTCGGACGACTCGACACCCACGTGCAACGACGTGAAGGAGGCTTTCGCGAACGAACCGGGATCCTTCCCGGGCAAAGGATTTCCGTACGGGTGCGAATTCATGGAAGGGGACTTTGGCTACATGTACAAGTCCACCGGGTCGCAGGTGGGATTCGACGGCGCACGCGCGCTGGAACGCGACCCGGAGTCGTGCTCGCGGGTGATGAACGGGACGTTCGCGTGCGACACGGCGTCCGCCGCTAAGCACGGCTTTTTGTTTCCCCACGGCTGGAGGGTGTACCTCGAGTCGCCTCAGCCGCTGTCGGAGCGGTGGCACCCGCCGCCGGACGTCCAGTTCGTGACGCTCGCTCCCAACGCGGGCGTGGAGGGCGAAGGGGACCTCGACGTCGCGGGCGAGGTTGACCAGTTTACGATCCGAACGAGGGCGCGGGTCGTCGAGGCTGGAAAAGTCTTCGCCCTGTACAGGACAGCCGGGACCAGCGGGACGCCCGACCCTTCCGACCCGTTCCTGGTGTTGCAGGCGCGGACCGTGGACGCCAAGACGGTGTTCGAGCTGTTCGTCGACACCGGCGTCGACGGTTGCGAGGTCACGCTGGTGACGAATGCTTCGTGGACCGAGCCCGAGTCTGTCGACCTGGCGGTGACTTACGACGACGGCGCCGCGGCTGTCTACGTGGATGGCTCGCTCGACGCGATGGGGTCGATGCCCGCCGAGTGCGTCTCGCCGACGACGAAGCCGACGCAGTGGCGGCTCGGCGACGCGGGTTCGGGGATGGCTGGCGACGTCAACTTTCTCACCGTGTGGTCGCGGACGGCGCTGGCCCCGTGGCGGGTCAGGCGCGCGGCCCTGGCGGACTACTCGCACGTCCCGCCCCCCGACCACCACTTCAACTTTGACGAGCCCCCTGGCACCACGGAGGTTACCAACTCCATCGACAACGGGCGCCGGTCGAGCGCGAGCTTGGATCCCGGCTGCGAGATAGTCGGCGTCCACGACGGAAGCCTCGCGCAGCTGGACACGTCGCTCGCCGTGCTCGACGCCGACGTTCACGTGCACGTGCCGTGGACTTCGAAACTCGCGAAAGTGTTTCAAGGCAGTTTCTCCATGCAGATGTGGGTCAAACCCGGCGGTGATGTGGAGGAGGATGTCGAGTTGAACATCTTCGGCAACTACGACGTCTCCGACCCGGAATTCGGCGACTGCTCGTGCGCGTGCGATGGAAAACCTGTTGCTAACGGGACCATCAACGTCACGGACGACCAAGGCGCCATGGGTGTTACATCGAGGCAGTGCGCGGCTGATGGACCGCAGGAGTGCGGGGATATGGTGACTGACGGAGTCATCGACGCGTGTCCCGGAGGAGTCGACTTCACCGCCGTTTGGTCGTACAACCAATCGTACACGGGTGCCAACTTCGACGACGGCGACGGCGATTCCACGTCCACCTATCACGGCGACTGCGAGTGTCTCTGCGAAACCGCGGTCGGGGACGGCGGGTGCTCGGGAGAGGTAGGGGTGCCAAAATGGTGCCATATCAACGTCACGGGCGACATAAGCGGCAAGGGTATTCCGGAGGACGCGTGCTCGGTCCATGGACCAGGAGTGTGTGATACATATGCCAACTACTTCTTGGCGGCAAATATGTCAGACTTGTTCCCCCAGTGCAACGGGACGAACTTCACCATCAAATGGTCGTACAACTCCACGTACACCGGGGCTGTCTGGAGTGATGACGAGGATTCCACGGGCGGCGGCGGCGGCGGAAGGAAGCTCCTATCGCATGACGACGATCAGGCGTACGAATACGATCCGGCGGAGAATTACGTCAGACTCTATCTGCAAAAGCTGACCAACGACACGTACGCGGTCAAGATGGAGATACGAAGCGGAGTCGGCACTCAACCCATGACCTTGACCGGCGATAACGTGACTGCGGACGAGTGGTACCACTTTGCGCTCGAGAGGGACGTGTCGCGCGGGACTCTCGGGTACCACCTCAACGGCATCAAGAGATCCGACTTGGACATCGGTACCGAAGCTCTCACGAACGGCAAGAACGTGAACTTGCTGTCGTCCATGCTGGATAACGGCCTCGGCATCTTCGCCGCGGGTGCCAGGTCTGTGAACTCGTCGGTGAACTTCTCCGCGAGCTTTTCGGATTTGATGATTTATTCCGACGCGGTCGGGTCCTCGTTCCCGGCGGGTCCCGGTATGTGCTCCACGCCGCGGGTCGATAACCTGATCATGTGGCTTCCCCTCGATAACATGGACGCGTCCGATCACTCGACCGTGGACGCGAGCGGGTATCACCACCGGGCGTTTGTCAGGGGCTCATTCGTGTACGAGCCGACCCCCGTCGCCACGTGGAATTACGCCGAGCACAGGTTAGTCTCCAGCTGGACGAGCCCACAGAACGACATCAAGATTGTCAAGGACCGATCCGCGGCGCCGTGCCGACCTTGGGCCGCGGAGGAGGGTTGCGACGAGCCGGTGCCTCTGGATTGCAGCTCTTGCCTGTCTTCCATGGGCTTTGACACGGGCGAGTGCGGACTGAAAGCCATCGGCGGCGAGATTAGCTTCGCAGACGGATACACCATCCATACCTTCAAGGAGAGCGGGACTTTCACGATCCTACAGCTCGGGATCAAGAACCTCGAGGTGTTCGCCGTCGGGGGTGGAGGCGGCGGCGGCAAGCTTGAAGAGATCGACGACCAGGATTCCACGGGCCTGCAGGGCTGTGAGGTGGTGTGCGAGGGGCATGGCTACGACCAGACCCAGTGTGAGGCTATCGTCGGGTGTGGGTACGACGACGGTGAATGTTGGTCTGCCGTTGGTCCCAACCCGTGCGACTCCGACCCGGGTGGAAGCATGAGTGGACCTCTCGGAGACTGCGAGTGTACGTGCAACGGCAACTCTTGGAGTCCTCAGAAGTTGGAGAGCGGTGTCACTTCAGAAATGTGTTATGATGCGTCGCAGGGGGGTGTGTTTCATTGCACAGAGTTGAGGGATGAGATGCTTACCAACGGGGCCTCCGACCCCTGCCCCGACAGCGGAACCATCTCCACGGATTGGTATGAGTACTCTGAAGGTCCAACCCCGTCGCCGGATTCGGGCTCGGGCGGCGAAGCAGAATGCCGTTGCTACTGCGGCTCAGAAAAGACCCAAGCTCAATACGCAGGGTACGTGAACGGCATCACCTCGGAACAATGCATCCAGGATGGTCCGACGTCGACTGCCTTTGGATGCCCAGGGAGCGAATCGTATTTCAGTCAAACATGTGACACGTACTATGTAGAGTATGTCGCAAACCCCGGCGGCACCACTGGACGGAAGCTCATGCAGGGCTCGGGTCCAACCCCGGCGCCGAGTCCCAGTTTTGAATCTGACAACTTCAACGTTTTTGGCGTTCAGGGTGGCGCCGGTGGGTACGCCGGTGTCGCGCTCTTTGGCGATGCGATCCCCGGCGCGCCGACGGATATGTATGAATTTGTACAAAGCAGCGGCGGCGGTCCGATGCTCGACTTTAACCTCGAGATCACCGTCGGCGAGGGTGGCGCTCCGGGAGCTAACGGGTCGAACACCGTCATACGCTGGGACGGCGGGGGCTTTTGGGGACTGCAAGGAGGTGTTGCCGGAACCAACGAATCGTATTTCGGCGCCGGCACCTCCGGGGACGGCGACACTCCCGACGGCAGACACGCCTCGTACTACACCATCCGCGGCAACCCCGAGGCGTTCTCTGGCGGCGGCGCTGGCTGCCAATATTGGGTCTATACCGACGAGTCGTACCTGCAGTGCGGGACTGCGAGCGGCACCGGCGGCGACGCCCAGGCCCAGAAGTGCTCGAATGGTGCCTGCGACGCCAGGAGTAACACCGGCGGCGGCGGCGGCGGCCTCGCTGATGCTTTCGAAGGTGAGCAGGCCGGCCGCGGCGGCTCCGGCGTGGTCATCATCCGCTACAAGGTCGACGAGGAGTGGGCGAAACATTGGCGCGACGTGGAGAAGGGCGACGACACTCCGCCGCCCGAGACTGTTCCCAAGGTTGGCATCAAGGATGGCGATTTCGCGGTGTGGAGGTCCGGCGCGGCCCTCTCCATGGACAGGTTCACGGCGGATGACGAGCACCGGCTTCCTTCGTGGGCCGAGCACGTCCTCGGGACCGTCTCGACCGACATGCGGGACATCGAGTTCATCACGGACAAGGACGTCATCGTCCGCATGTACCGCACGGAGCCGTCTTGCGACTTGTACGTCGCCGACATGGAGGGCTTCGAGGATGGACGGCGCGAGGATCTCGACTGGAACGCCTCGTTCGCGGACGGTAACCCCGTGGAGGTGTACGAGAGGCGATTCCCCAAGGGCACGCACCACCTGGACGCGAGCACGTCGTTCTATCAGTTCTTCACCCCCAGCAACTCCAACTACGACGTCTCCGACCCGGAATTCGGCGACTGCGAGTGTCTCTGCGAAACCGAAACGGGGAACAAAACGTGCTCGGGAGAGGTAGGGGTGCCAGAATTGTGCCATATCAACGTCACGGGCGACATAAGCGGCAAGGGTGTTCCGGAGGACGCGTGCTCGGTCCATGGACCAGGAGCGTGTGATATATATGCCAACGCCGCCTTGGCGGCAAATATGTCACACTTGCTCCCCCAGTGCAACGGGACGAACTTCACCACCAAATGGTCGTACAACTCCACGTACACCGGGGCTGTCTGGAGTGATGACGAGGATTCCACGGGCGGCGGCGGCGGCGGAAGGAAGCTCCTATCGCAGAACCCCGGCGACACCTACGAACCGCAGCCCGCGGCGCTTCAATCGGCTGAGATCGTCCCAGATCGACGCGTCACCGGTAGGTTCGTCAAACTGACGCAGCACAGCGGTGATTCCATGGTCGTCGCGGAGCTACACGTAATCAGGGAGAACTTCGGGAGCACTCTCTCCATTGATGCCGACTTGGCGCTGAACAAGAAGGTCACGGGCACGGAGCCCGTCGGTCGGTACGTCAGGTTGGAATCAACAGCGGAACTCCACTTCCGCGAGGTGGTCGTGTTTGACCCGATGGACCCTAGTATCAACCTGGCTCTGAACAAGCCCGTCACCTCGTCTCCTCAAAATCCTGGGCCATCGGGGGAACTCTTCCCAGAAAGTATGGTTGACGGTGACCTGGCCACGTACTTTCAAACATACGGCGGCGGCTGGTTTGAGGTTGACCTCGGCGAGGAGATGCCCATCGGGGGCATCCACATCGCGAACCTCTGCGACGGGGTGATGAGTGATCCTGGCTGGTGCAGCGATGGTAATTGGGATGCCACCATGAACAATCGCGCCCTGGGCCTGAAGGTAAAAATCCTGGACAGCGACAAGAATGTGGTGATAGAGACGGCGTCACCGACGCAGTCGAGCAGAGCGTATATTTTCGCTTGGAACTATCGTCAGTTTGGTGAGGTCATCAACCTCGACACCCAAGACGACAGCTGGAAGGGTTCACTGAATCACCAGAAACTGGTTGACGGAGATCACAGCCCGGCCCTGTTGCTCGCGGGTACGACCATCGTCGATTTGGGCGAAGAAACTGAGATAGACGGTGTCTTCATCGTTGGGGACTATGACGTCGTCGCGTCGAAGCCGAAGAGCCTCGTGACGGGATCCATGGCAGGCTTCACCTGCAGTGTCCTCAACGACGGAACCCTCAAGTGCTGGGGTTGGAATAGACATGGCCAGCTCGGGATTGGCGCAGACGGTGATGCCACGAGCAGAACCACTCCGACGGCGGTGAACCTCGGCGCCGGGCGTACCGCGAAGGTTGTGTCGCTCGGAAGTGCTCACACCTGCGCGATACTCGACGACGACACCCTCAAGTGCTGGGGCCAGGGCGTTCACATTGGGGCAGGGCTACTGGGGTACGGCGACCTAACGTCAAGAAACGCCCCCGAGGCGACGGCGGTGGTGAACCTCGGCGCCGGGCGCACGGCGAAGGCCGTGGCGGCCGGAAGTTCTCACACCTGCGCGATACTCGACGACGGCACCCTCAAGTGCTGGGGTTATAACAACTTTGGCCAGCTCGGGTACGGCGACAAAGCGTCAAGGAACGCCCCCGATGCCACGGAGGTGGTGAACCTTGGCCCCGGGCGTACCGCAAAGGCCGTGGCGGCGGGGGGTTCTTTTACGTGCGCGATACTCGACGACGGCACCATCAAGTGCTGGGGTTATGGCGCTGTCGGGGACGGCACGATCCCGACATCGCCGCCTGCGGATAGACTCACTCCGACGGCGGCGGACCTCGGCACCGGGCGCACGGCGAAGGCTTTGTCTGCCGGCGATGGTTTCGCGTGCGCGATCCTCGACGACGACACCCTCAAGTGCTGGGGTGTTCACCAAGTGTCGATTCACTCGGAGATTGACGGCACAACCGGTATTAACGCAAACACTCCGACGGCGGTGAACCTCGGCCCTGGGCGCACCGCGAAGGCCGTGTCGGGCGGGAACATGCACCAGTGCGCGATACTCGACGACGACACCCTCAAGTGCCGGGGCTATGACGGCCACGGCGCTCTCGGGCTCGGCAATCGCCCAAACAGCAGAAACACCTGGGTGGCGGTGAACCTCGGCGACAACTACGGTCGCAAGGCAAAGGCTGTGACGTGCGGATCCCAACACACGTGCGCGATGCTCGATGACGACACAGTCAAGTGCTGGGGGACGGGACAATTCGGCACGCTCGGGTACGGCGACAGTCTTGAGTACAACCCGGGCAATCCGATCCAGGACCGAGACGCTCCCGAGCCGACGGCGGTGGTGCCATACATCCCGCATCCGGACTTCACCGTCGAGATTTTAGACGCGGAACGACGCTCGACGCTGGTCACCTCTCCACCCATGACCTCCGCGGATGGCTACCTCGCCGAGTTTAACCGGGCAGGAGTCGAGAGCATCGATTGGCGGTACATCATCGACAGCGACGTCCATTCGGACTCGAGCTACGCCTGGAGCGATTTCGTCGACCAGAGCTACGACTGGAGTGGGATCAAGGATGACCCTGGCGTGTATTTCAAGGATGACCCTGGCGTGTATTTCGGGTTGCGTTCACCGCCGTGCCCGGAGAACAATCGCGTCGAGAACGGACTGTGCACACCGTGCACCAACGTGCCGCGCAATACCAACGGCGGGACCAGAGCCGCTGGAGATGATCCTGACGCCGGCGACACCTCGTGCGCGTTTCCCGACAGAACCGCACTCAAGGCCGCGGTGGACAGCTGTCTCGCCGTCGATGCCACCGGCGTGGCGTGCTGCAACCACGGCGCGAACTGCGGCGCCGCCGGGACGGCCGAGATGGCGGACTGGGACGTGTCGATGGTGACGGACATGAGCGAGCTGTTCAAGAACAAAGCATCCTTCAACGCGGATATATCGCGATGGGACGTCAGCTCGGTCACGAGCCTGTACTGGATGTTCTACGATGCCGACGCGTTCAATCAGAACATCAGTACGTGGGACGTCAGCTCGGTCACGGACATGCAGTATATGTTCCGCGGCGCCCACGCGTTCAACCAAGATATCGGCAAATGGGATACCTCGCGCGTCACGACCATGAGCACCATGTTCCAATACGCCGATGCGTTCAATCAGGATATCGCAGGCTGGGACACATCCAAGGTCACGGACATGGGTTACATGTTCAACGGCTTCACCGCGTTCAACAAGGACATCATGATGTGGGACACCTCGAAAGTCACGATCTGGACACGCATATTCGACGACAACGGCGGCGCAACCAATGCCTGGTTGACGAGGTACCATAATTGCGGGTACAGCAGCTCCCACCCCGCGTGCAGCGAGTTCACATCCTATGTGCAGTCGACCAGTGCACTCGAGGGTCCATTCGCCGCGTGGGTGCGCAAGGAAAACGCGTGCGACGCCTCTGTGGCGCCCAAGCACGGCGGCGTCGGTGACTGTACCGACACGCTGATGAGCGGACAGACGTGCACTCCCACGTGCGATGAAGGTTACGGCCTCTCTGGAGAAACGTCCTGCGTCGACCGAGTGCTGACCCGAGCTGTTTGCGTGCAGAACGTTTTCCCCGAAGACTTGGGCGACTGCGAGTGTCTGTGCTGCCAGGGTGCGAACTGCACAGTCGAGACCCAAGGGTTTGTTCCGTGCTACGTCACGCAGGCTCAGTGCAGCTGGCAGGGTCCGGCCATGTGCGAGAGGGCGCACAACTCGACGTGCAACGCGACGAACGGAACCGTCGTCACCGAGTTTGGGAAGCACATGCCCCCGCCGCCGCCGTCGCCGCCGCCCAGCCCGCCCAGCCCGCCGCCGCCGCCGGTGTACGGCTACGGCGACTGCGGGTGTTTGTGCAACGATACGCTCGTCGGAAACCTGGACGTGTGCGACGAGTCTGGGCAAAACTGCGGCCTCTCCGCCACCGCTTGCTCCGCAGTTGGCCGCCACAGGTGCGAGTCCAAGTTCAACTCGAGCTGCACGCAGAACGTCACCGTGGTCACGGAGTTCCTGCCCGACGTTTCGTACACCGGCCTGAACGCGAGCTACGGCGACTGCGAGTGCTGGTGCAACGGCACGCTCACCGGAGACCTCAACGTGTGCGACAATTACGGCCAAAATTGCGGCGTCGACACGTCCGCGTGCGACGTCGCCGGGGCTTCGCGATGCGCGCGGCGCTGCGCCAACCAGAACCCGAATTCGCTCAGTCCCTGGCCCGTCGGTCGGTACGTCAAGGTGCTTTTGGATCAGCACATCCACCTCCGTCAGGTGGTCGTGTTTGACCCGACGGACACGAGTGTCAACCTGGCTCTGAACAAGCCCGCCACGGCTGATTCTTACATAGAGAATTACGTCGCAGGAAACGTGGTTGACGGTTCCTTGGGCACGTTCTCTCACACATCCGGTGGGAACTCTTGGCTCGAGATTGACCTCGGAGACGAGATGCCCATCGGCGGCATCTACATCGCGAACCTCTGCGACGGGGTGATGAGTGATCCTCACTGGTGCAGCGATTCTTGGAACTCTGCATGGAACATGGAGAGTTGGCAATACATGAACAATCGTGTCGTTGAGGGAGGCCTGAAGGTACAAATCCTGGACGGCGACAAGAATGTGGTGACAGAGACGGCGTCGATAACGGAGTCGCGCAGAGCGTACGTCGTCAACTTCAGGGAAGGTTTCACGACTCCGACCGATACCAACTCTTGGATAGGTCTCGATGCCCAGGACAACACCTGGCAGCAGTCCAGTTGCGTCGCGCAAGCGAGCGACAAATGGGACTCGTGGGATCAGTCGACGAGCCAGTTCACCGTCCAAACGCTGTTCGTCCCCGAACCCTCTTTCACGGGCCCGGCGAAAACCATCTACGCGCGGTTCATCCGGCTCTACAAGTCGTGTTCTACAATGATCAACCTGAGCGAGCTGGCTGTGTGGCACAGCGCGTCCCCGAGCGTCAACCTCGCCGCCGGCAAGAGCGTGACGTGCTATCCGGCGTGTACGCTTAGTGGTGGTGGGGCGCTTCTGGTTGACGGGTCGACGGATACTGAAGTTGTTCACTCCTGCTATGAAGGTGACTCGGGTACCCGAGGGGATCTCGCCGAGGGTGCGTGCGCCAGTACCGTTCCAAAGTCCATCGAAATTGACCTCGGTCAGGACTACCCGATTGACGGCGTGCTCATCGTGAACAGGCTCGACGTGTGGCGTCTCCGGTCCGAGGGGCTGATGGTGGACTTCAGGGACTCGGGCAACAGCGTCGTGTTGACCACCGCGCCGATCACTCAAAGTCACATGGATAGCGCCGGCTTCATCATGGACCTACAGGCGGGCATCCCGCCCTTCGCGGCTGAGTTTGACGCGTGGAGGTACGTCCCCGAGGGTGGCATCAGCAATTCGAGTGACTTCGACTGGAAGAATACCGTCTGGTGCCAGTCCGGCGAGACCTGGAACGGCCAGGGATGCTCCGCGAACTCCAACCCGAGTACAGCCCCGGTGCCAGATTCGGGCTCGGGTTCAGGTGGAGGCACCTCCAACGAGTACGGAGACTGCAAGTGCTACTGCGATGGAAGTTATCAAGGGGACATCGACGTTCATGATGGCCAAGGCGGCTATGGTCTCACGCAGAGTTTCTGCGAGGATAACGGGCCGGCTCAGTGCCCGAACGAGGGTTTCATGTGCCCCGGCGCCAGCGGCGGCACCACGGTGAGTTGGGTGTACGACTCCACGTACACCGGGGCCAACTTTGGTGGTTCGCCGAGTGGCCCCCCGAGTGGCCCCGTCGGAGACTGCCAGTGTCTGTGCGGCAACGGCGACGCTTTCGATCCTCAATATTTCCCGAACCAGGCAGGCCCTGACCCCGGGGGTGTCACTGAAAGTGAGTGCACGAGTCAGGGTACAGTAATGTGCCATGAAATGTGGAACACGATGGTTAGCAACCCCCCCAACGTGGCCCCTTGCTCCAGTGGAAACATAGACGAGGTGTACACGGCTTGGTTTGAGGACACCGGTCCGTGAGACCCGACTCACACGGGTACTGATAGATAGTCTGCGTGTAACAGCAATTCAATTGTTTCCGTCGTGTATCGAACACCGCGCCCGCGCCGATGACAACCTCGCGAAGGCCCCGCTGTGTCCAGTTGAACAACAATCCAGCGCAGCATCAGCGAGCCTTGAAACAATTTCGTTCTGTTCGTGGAGGTGATTAAGAAAATGCCCGAAACGGAGAAGGCGCTCTTCCGCCACTGTGGAAGGACGCCGACCGGTTCGCCCCCGCCTCCGGTGAATGTTAGCCGCTTCTGGTCTGACCTCCGCCCCGTCGCTGACCTTCAACCCTCGAGTCTCCCTCGCCAGTCGCCCCGGCGGTAGACAAACCTGCACCGTCGCAATGGCAAAGGGGGGCCCGCGAATGTTCGTCGTTCGTCACGAGAAGCGTCCGGAACCCCCGAGCTTCTTCACCAGCCTCACGCCCGAGGGCTTGGCGGACTCCGAAACCAAAGTAGCACCCGACCTCGTGAGCGCGGGCGTCACCAAGGTTTACTCCTCGCCGTTCCTCAGGGTGCTGCAAACCGTCCAGCCGTTCTTGACGAAAACTGGCCTGAGGGCGTCAGTCGACTGGGCGCTATACGAACACCCCGAGCCCAACCCGGCTCCGGTCACGGCGATTCCCGCGGAGTTCCACTCGACATTTGCCATCGACGCGGACTACGTACCCTTCGTCTCGGGCGACGAGATCGCGGCGAGGAACCGCAGCTTCGAGGACGTGCACGAGAGGCTAAGAAAATTCGTCGGGCACCTGGCCGAGACGCACGGCGACGGCGACGTGCTGTTGCTGGCGACGCACCAGACCTCGGTGCACTCGCTGGTGCACCAGATGAGCGGCGCGGCGATGGAGAGCCTGGACGTGCCGATGGGTGCCGTCCTGGAGCTGGACTGGAGGAACATCGTGACCCCGGAGGGCGCTGGAGGAGGAGGCGACTGATTTGATAGAGTTGAAAACCATTTATTACATCCCGGGCTCGCGCGTCGTCACACGGCGATCTTCTTCTTCGCCAGCTCCGAGAGGTACTTCTCCGGTACCCCGCTCGCGGCGAGCTCCTCGAGCTTGCGCTGCTTGATCGCCTCCAGCCTGGCCCGCTCCGCCGTGAGGTTGGAGCGCACCCGGTCGCCCTCCTCGAGGTACTCGCGCCTCTCGCGGCGGCGCATCTCCTCGTTGTAGGCAATCTGCGACTGCAGCTCCTCCTTGTGCTGCTTGCGCATGGCGGCGAGCTGGACCGCCTGTGCGGCATCCTCCTCCTCCTTTTGCATCTGGACGTCGATGACCCTGAAGAACTCGTCGCGCTCCTGCCTAGCCTGGTCGCTGAGCTGCTTCATCTTGAGCATCTTCTGGTACTCGCGAGCCACGCGGAGGTCCTCGTTGATGGCGCGCTCACGCTCAGCCGCGGCCCTCTCCTTCTCCCTGTAAGCCCTCTCGTGCGCCTCCTGGATGCGCTGGGCCCGGAGCTCGTCCATCGCCGCGGCCGTGTCGGCGTGTTTCTCCTGCTGCGCCCTCAGCCTGGCCGTCTCGAGCTCCTTCTCTCGCGCCACCCGCTCCTTCTCAGCCTGCTCCCGCGCCTCGCGCTCGTCCCTCTCCGCGATGTACCGCGCGATGCGCTCCTCCTCCTCGCGCTCGCTCTGCACCATGAGCTTCTTACGCTCCAGCTGCGCGGCGTTCGCCTTGGAAACCTCCGCGAGAAGCTTCTGGCCAGCCTCCTTCTTGCGCCTGCCGTCGGCGTCCGCCTCGTCCTTCATGCGCTGAATCTCCGAGAGCATCAGCTTCCTGTCCATGTCGAGGAGCTCGTCCTGGAGCTCGCGCTCCTTCGTTCGTTCCGCGATCTGCTTCTGGAGAACCTCGGCGCCTTTTCGTCGGTCCAGCGCCCTCTGCGCCTCGCGAGCCTGGTAGAGGTCGAGCGCCTTGAGCCTCTCAACCTCCATCATGACGTCAAGCCTGCGCTCCTCCTCAGCCGCCTCAGCCTTGACGTGCTTCTTCTCCTCGAGCTGCGCGTCCCGGATGGTCACGCACTTGCTGTAGAGCATCATCTGGTTCATGTTCTTGACCTCGTCGAGCTGCTCGTCGAGGAGCGTCTGCGCGCGCGACTTGGTCATCTCGGCTCTCATCGCCTTGAGCTGTTCGCTCTCAGAGCCAAACTCGGATCCGACGGCGCCGCGGGTGGACTCCGTGGCGAGCATGCGCTCCTTGCGCGCCTTGGACGCCTCAGCCTCCGCGTCGTACGCCGCGCGACGCGTGCGCTTGATCTCCTCGATCTGCGCCGCGCTGAGCACGGACGCGGGCTTGCGCATCCTCTCGAGCGCCGCGCCGGTCAGCGCGAAGGGCGAGCCCGGGCCGCCGGAGCGGGACGTCCCGGAGCGGGAGGTGCCGGAGCGGGAGGTGCCCATCGCGTCGGGGATCTTCTCCACCGTGTTCGAGCTCGTGGCGCGCGTCGTGCCGGGCTTGCTGTACCCGAACAGCGACTCGTCCACCGTGCTCGTTTTGGAAATGGTCCTGTACGTGGACCGGGCCATGCGAGGCGCCTGGCGGGACGGGGAGACACGCGGGACGCGGGCGGGGGTCAGCGCCTGGACGCGGGGAATACCACGAGGGGTTGGGGGATGCGCGCGGGGACGCCGGTGTCGACGCCGGCGGGGACGGTGCCTCACGCGGAGCGGACGCAATCGCCCCCCCGATGGAGGTTAAATGCGAGGGATGAAGTTCGGGTCGGGGAAATTTGGCGCCCGGAAACGCGCCGCGCCGGGTATCGCGAGCGCGACATCGGGCGTCGACGCGCGCGGATGAGTCTACGGGGACGTGAAGCGCACCATCTTAACCTCGGACACCGCCGCTTAGCGTTCTGAGTCGCCGCGCGTATCGATCTGGGGCGAGCTCGCTTCGCGGATTTCCTTTCCTCTTTTGGCTCAGCCAAATCGAGCATCGGAGCTCGACAATCTCGAGCTGTCGCAAGAGAGCTCAGGAGCCGACACGTGTGGGCACCTCCGGGCACTTCGGTCCGGAGCATGTCAGCGGGTGGTCTGCTGCGCACGGCGATCCGATTCGGGCTCGCGGGAACCACACCCACATCGAGCCTCCTCCGCGCGTCCGCCCCGGCCGCGTCGCGTCCCGTCCTCGCCCTACGGAGCGTCGTAGCGCGCGGCGGAAGCTCATCGTCGGGAGGAAAAGGGAGCAACAAGGGGGGCAAGATGGCGGAGTTCCGCAACCCGCACAACCTGCCCGTGAAGACGTGCGTGGTGTGCAACAGGCCGTTCACCTGGCGGAAGAAGTGGGAGCGATGCTGGGACGAGGTCACCACGTGCTCCAAGAGCTGCAACGCGGCGAGGAAGAGGGAGAAGCGCGCCGACGGGGCGGAGGACGACGTGGACGTCGATCAGTCGGATAAAGGGGGCAGCGCCTCCGACGGGGAAGAGCGGGGTGGGGGCGCCGAAGAGGGACCGGACGGCGCGAGAGACGCGCGTCGGGAGCAGCGTAAGGCTGCCAAGAAGGCGGCGAAGGCTGAGAAGCGGGCGAAGCGCGGAGACGGGGAGGGCGCGGGTGACGACGGGACCAAGCCGTGCGACGGTTGCGGCAAACGGGCGGACCTGCTCATCCGCTGCCAGACGGACGCCTCGCGCAAGTGGACGATGCAGTGCGGCAAGTGCTGGAAGGTGGCGTCGGGGGGAGTCCCAGACGGCGACGCGAACCACCCGCACTACAGGTACGGGGGACTCTGGAAGAACAGGCGAGCCAGCAGGCACGTGTCCACCGCCGTTCCCGAGCTAGAAGCCCTCGAGTCGCTCCGGGTGAACTAGCACCAGAGCAGCCCAGCCGCCGTTGATATGAACCATCGAAAGACGAACCATCGAACGCCCTACTCGTGTTGACCGGCTAAAAGCTACGGCCGCGACGGTTCACGTCCGCACGCGAGTGACGGTGTGATCCGCGGCGTTTGACGGAAGCGACGCTCCGTGACTCTTGGGTCCCCGCCGCTCGGCGAAGAAGACGCCGGTGGGCACCCTGCCCTTCGCGCCGCCCCCGCCGCCGTCCCGATGCACGTTCTCCTTCCCCTCCGCCGCCTCGCGTGTCTCCTCCGCGGCGGCGTCGCCCCGGAACACGCGCGCCACCTCGACGTCCAGCCCTGGTCCCCCCCGCCTCGCGACCCGCCGCATCGACGGGGCGCCAGCCTCGCCCCCGCCGCCGCTCCGGCCCGTCATCGCCTCGCGCAGCCGCGTCGGCGGCGCGGTCCACACCTCCCCATCGTCCGTGGTGTCGCTCGCGGTGCCATCGCTGCTCAAGTCGCTCGAGTGCGTCGACGCGGCGAGCCCGCCGTTTTCCCTCTCCCCGGCGCGAAGGAACCGATCGCCGTCCGTCGCGGCTTGACCCGATCCCCAGGGCGCCTTGGCGCGCTCGATGGATCCACGCGCGGCTTCGTCGTGGCCCGTGGTGAACCCCCGGGTCCGGCCGGACTTCGTCGCGTCGCGGTACTCCCCGTACCCTCGGACCGCGGCGGCTCGTGTATGCAAGTCTCGGACCCTCGCGTGGGTGGTGGACCGCGCGTCAGCCTCTCTCAGGACCGCGCGGAAATCGAGCGGCGGGACGGACGGCCTCGCCCTCGCCGCCAGGAGCTTCGCGGCGTCCGCGTCGGCGTCGTCGTCCCCGGGCGCGCCCACGGCGGCGAGGAGGGACGGCGGGAGCGAGCGGGGCGGGAGCGGCCCCAGCGTCGGCGACCCGCGGTGGTCCTCGGGGGCGACGGGCGCACGGGTCCATGTGCGACGCCGCCCGAACACGTACTCCTCCCTGTCGACCACCGCGGTCGTCTGTGAGTTCACCCGGTGCACGGGCTGGCTGGGTCGCGGCGAGGGGGACGCGACGGGGGTCGGCGTCGGCTCTGGCTCATCCGCCTCTGGCTCATCCCGAGCGTACGCTCCGAGCGTCTGTGCCATGGCCCCTCCCGCTCCGAGCGTCACCTCCGTGGCGTACTCCGCGGGTATCGTATCCCCCGCCGCGATGAGGAAGGAGGACAGCGCGCTCGGCCTTCGTACAGGGACACCGACGGGGAACGCGTGATGGAACGGCGCGGCCGGAACCTCCTCCCCGGGCGTCCGTCGGTGTCCGCCACGAGTGTCCACGTCCGGCGGGAGCATCATCACGTCCGGCGGGAGCATCATCGGCGCCGGCGGCATCGTCCCCGTCCTGGCAGCCTCCCGTTGCATCCACTGCGTCTGGTGCTCTGTGCTCGCGTCGCGCTCGGCGAGCCATCGCGACATCTCGCCGCCGCCTCCGCCCTCCGTCGGGTCCCGAGGCTGGATGATGCCGTACCCGCGGCGTTCGATCTCGTTCTGAATCTCGCGCTCCAGCCTCGCCGCGCGCACGCGCTGCGTCGTCCGCAGGTCCCGCGCCTCCTGGTCGTGGCGGGCGAGCAGCTGGGACGTCGCGAGGGTGGATTCGGGGGCGTCGAAGGTTCGCTCCTCGGCTGAGATGCGCTCCCGTTCGCGCAGCTTGTTGGCGGCGTTGCGAGCGTCCCACGCCGCGGCGTACTCGCCGGTGGCCATCTTTATCTTAACCAGGTGGTTCAGCGCGTGGACCCTGGTGGAAACCTGCGAGATACGGAGGGACGACGAAGGCGTGAGCGAATGTCGTAACAACGAAAGGGGGTGCCGTAAAATCTCTCACCTCGTCCGCGCCTCTGACCCCCAGCGCGGCGACGCACACTGACTCACGGAGCCGCTCCAGCTCGATCGAATGTTTGACCCGGATCGCATCATCC
>Ga0302114_10000842_pt1 | contig 20776 bp, 15 predicted proteins | sample AG5_Surface_MG_FD_203107 | JGI IMG/M metagenome (GOLD analysis project Ga0302114, IMG submission 203107) | Marine microbial communities from Western Arctic Ocean, Canada - AG5_Surface | ecosystem: Environmental > Aquatic > Marine > Oceanic | place: Canada: Western Arctic Ocean | collected...
GGACCGCGAGCGTGCGGTTGGCGAGTTTCGCGATGGCGATGGCGTCGCGGAGAAGTTCGAGCTGTCTCCCCCCCGCGTCTAGGTGGTTCCCGATGCTCGGAGTCGAGTCGTCGAGGCCTCTCGTCGCTACCGTGGGGTCCCAGGTTAGAACCCGTGGTGTGCCACCCGCGTGGAACGTCGTATCGTCCCCTTCGTTCCCCCCGAGTCCAACCTGCGCGTCATCCGCGGCGGGGTCCCAAAGCCCTGTGAACAAACAAAACACGACGTCAATCTAATTGCCTATACGAGAATTGAAATAAACGTACCGGCTTCGGCGAATCGTAGTCGCTTCGCGGCGCTCGTCGATCCGTCGAACGTGTACGTCGCGTGGACACCGTACGCGCCGTTGAACGACGGAATCATCTCACTCGAAACCCTTTGCAGAAAGGCGACGTGCCCGGGCTGAAACAGCGCCACCGGCAAAACCCCTAAACCGAATACTTCGCCGTTTAATAAACCGTAACCTTCGAGCACCCTGGTTGTCGGGAACCCGTCGGGTAACGCTTTGAGCTCCAACCCGGGCCACTGGCCCTCTTTACGCACCATCGCGTTGAACACCTGCTGATCGGACGTCAACGGCGCGAACCGCCCTTCGTCCTGGTTCAGGTAATGGTCCCACGCCTTGGCGAAAGCCTTGGCGTGTTCCGTGTGCTTGAGGAACACGATCCCGGTGTTAAATATACCACCCCTGGCGTAAGAAGCGCCCTCTTTCCTGTCCGACGTCGGCGATAGGTTATCGCTGGATACCATGACGTCCGCGGCGCTGATGCCCATGCAGTCGTCCACGCCCCGGCCGTGTTTCGCGAGGAACTTCACCTGCCCCTCCGGGGACTCGCCCCCCTCCGTCTCAACCGCGGTCGCCTCCCAGCTCTCCATTTGGTTATTTGCGATTTGGTTATTTTGGTTATTCTCGTCGCCGCTCGCCTTCACCCAAGGGTGGTCGTAGCCGCACTGCAGGAACGGCCGTGGGTCCTTGGTCCACACCACGTCCACGTCGCTCATCAACACGTCGAACCCCATCCGCAGGAGCGCCCGGACCTGCGATATGCGAAGCCTGGCGAAGCCCTTCCACGACGCGGACGCGTGCGAGCTGGACCCGTCCAAGTCCGCGAATGGCAAATCGTACACAGCCGTGGGTTCACCCAGCCGTCGCAACAACTGCAGCATGTTCTTGTCAAGGGCGCCGACGACGTGGGGCACCGCGGCGTCGCGCAGGTGCGTCGCCCAGTTCACGGTGAGCGCCGCGAACTTGCTATCGGCGAATGTGATGGCCACCAGCTCGCCGCGAGGTAAACGCAGATCGTGCATGAGCGCGGCGAGGTTCCCGGCTTCCGGGTAGTCGCCCGGGTCGATGTCGTTCGCGGGCCCGTCGCGCGTGTTCACGTTCGGCGCGGTCCGCGCCTTGGCCTCCGCGACTTTGGCCTTGAGCGCGTCGCCTCCCGGCGTGACCGTCCCGCCCATCTCGAACACCGCGTGCGGGTCGTCGCCCGCGTGTTTGGCGAGGGCGTCGGTCGCAGCCTGACGCGCGGCGGCGTCGCGATGGTGCGGGCGGGAGAGGTCGAAATCGGCGCGGGGCCGGTCCGTCGCGGTATCCGTCGCGGGCGTGTGGACCGGGTCGGCGATTGGCACGCGCGCCGGGGCGGCGTCGTTCGCCCGGGCCCCCATTCGATTCACGCGTGAACCTTCGCGTCGACTCGCGCCTTCGTCGTCGCCGCCGCTGGAGAGGTAGAACCAGCCGAACAGGAGGCACACGGCCGCGCCCGCGAGCGATGCGCCGAGCTTCCCGCGCACGGGGCGCCTGGCTCGTCGCATGTCGCTGAACAACGGCTGCGGTCCCCCCCTCATCAGTGGCGCCCCGTGCCGAGGTTTCCAACCTTTCAACATTAATCTCGCCGAGACTGATGAGCAGTGCACAGGTGAGCGCGCGGACGAACGCACCGGATACGATCGCGGGAGACATGACGACCGCAGCGATGGCCGCGGCGGGTGTGACGCGAGGCTTCGCGGGGGGTCTCGTGAGGACCGGCGCGCGCGCGATGGGCGCGTCTCGCGCCCCACCGTCACCACCACCCGCCGCCGCCGCTCGTCGCCTCCAACGAAAGACATTCAGCGCGACGGCCGAGACCTCCTCGGACGCCGCCGATGTCGCCGGTACCGACCCGGACGGCGGCGACGCGCCGCACGTGCCGGTGCTCATGCGCCAGGTCCTCGACGCCTTCGACGGCCGCCAGGTGCGATGCTACGTCGACGGGACCATGGGCGCGGGCGGGCACGCCTCCGCGATCATCCGCCAGCATCCAGAGCTACGAACCTTCGTCGGATTCGACGTCGACCCGCTCGCGCACTCCATCGCGCGGCCCCGGCTCGAGGCCGCCGCCGCCGAGGCCAAGGGGGCATCCACGTCCGGGCGCGACGCCGCGGGCATCCACGGCCCGCTCGCGATCAACACGGTCCAGTCCAACTTTCGGCACATGCGCGAACGATTAGCCGAGCTGGAACTGATCGACGGCGCCGTCGACGCGATTCTGATGGACCTAGGGGTGAGCTCGATGCACCTGGACCGTCCGGAGCGCGGGTTCTCGTTCATGAACGACGGCCCGCTGGACATGCGCATGGGCCCGGGCGCCAACATGTCCGCATCGGACGTCGTCAACGGGTGGCCCGAGGAGGAACTGGCGCGAATCATTCGCGACTACGGCGAAGAGAAGCATTGGCGGCTGTTGGCCAGGCGTATATGCGAGAGACGCGGGGAGGCGCCCATCGAGACCACGCGGCAGCTCGTGGACGCGTTGGGTCGGATCCCGGGCGTCAAGAAAGGACGGAGCGGCGGGATTCACCCGGCGACGCGTACGTTTCAAGGGATTCGCATCGCGGTGAACGAAGAGTTGGCCGTCGTGGAGGAGGCCATCCCGGCGGCGATCGACGCGCTCGCGCCAGGGGGCCGGCTCGCGATCATCACTTTCCACTCGCTGGAGGATAAGATCGTCAAGAACGCGTTTCGTTTAGCGGCGGGACGGCCACAGCCGAGCGACCGGCCGTTGAGCGCGTGGGAGCCGCAGCCGGAGCTCCCGCCGAAAATCGTGAAACTCGTGACGCGCAAGCCGCTCGTCGCGGACAAGTCGGAGGTTGACGACAACGCGCGGAGCAGGAGCGCCAAGCTCAGGATATGCGAGAAGCTTTAACGTTGGTTAATTAAGTGTTTACATTCACTTCACTCCGCCTTGGGAGCCTCGGACGCACCTTCTGTACCGTTCGCGGCTGCCTCCGCCGCCTTCTTCGCCTCTTCCTCTTTACGAGCCGCTTCTTCCCGAAGCCACTGCTCCTCCTCCAGCCGCTCACGTTCCTCCTCCTCCGCCTGCAAACGCGCCGCCTCCTCCGCCTCCGCGATCTCCTTCAGCACCTGCGCCACGTCCTCGATGGCGAGTAGGTCCTCGAGCTCCTTCCGTTTGCCCTCGAACAGCGCCCGTTGTTCCTCTCGCTCCGCCTCGACGCCTTCCCGGAACGAAATCTCATTCGCCAGCTTCGTCTCCAACTGCGCCACCTTATCTCGAAGATCCGACTCCCGCGCCGCGCCCTCGCCAGCCTCCTTGATGTACCTCGCGAGCTCTGCGTCGATCGCGGCTTTCATCGCCTGGCCGCTCCCCGGGGATTCGAGCTCCCGGATCAGATGCGCGATTGCTCCGCCCTGGAGCTTCGCGAGCATCATTCGATCGCCGTGTCCCCGCGGGCGCAGATGTGAAATCTGCCCGAACCATTCCTTCAGCCCCGGGTGCAGGTGCATCTTCGGAGGTCCGCCGCTTGGATCGACGTCGAATCGCATGGTGTTGGTGCCGGGGTGCGCGGCGTCCAGTGCGGTCCAAGCGTAGGCTCCGAACGCGGGTGGAGCCGAGGGATCTTTCTCCAACCCATTAGCCATAGGTGATTGGATCGCGAACGGGGATTTCTCCGCGCGGTACGGGTCGATGATCTCGTCGTATATCACGTTCTTGAACTTGGCGTGGTCGACGTAGGTGTACGGCGCGGCTTGGTTGTCCTGCTCGGCGACGACGTCGAAGGATGCTCGGACGAACGGGTTTGGTCCCATGCCTTCGCGATTCTGTTCGTCGACGGTGAAGCGCTCGAGGTGGAAGCGCGTGGCGAGCTCGGGGGCCGCCTGCGTACCCGTGGACTCGTACGCGCGGTTCTCGGAGACGTAGTACGTCCCGTCGACGTCATCGCGCTCCAGCACCGGCTTTGTGAACGGGGGCAACGACGCGGATCCTCTCGTCTTGTTCATCGGATCGACGTAATCGAGCCCGTCCCGGTTAAGGCCCGTGTTCTCGTCGACGTGGAGGCGCATCGGGGGCGGGCGCGTCGGACTGGCCTTCACCGCCGACGCGTGCTTGGCCGCGGTGAGCTTCTCGAAATAGGTCGGCATGGTCGGTGGTCTTGACGGCCGCGCCTCCTCAGGTCTGGGCTATAAATCCAAATTGGGCAGAATAAAATGCCCTTGGCAGCCTCTGGCGCGGAGCGCGTGTAAATTTACCGCCACGCCAACACCATTCTCCAGAAGATTTCAGACGACATGTGTACATGGTAGCGATCAGTCGGGCTCGCGACACGGTGAGTGGGGCTCGCGGCACAGGAGACATGTCGCGAACCTCTCATCACGGAATGAGCGCGTACGGCATATCGCCGTCCTACGGGGCGACCGCGAGCACGTTGCCCCCCATCTTCGAGGACGAGGAAACCCCGCTTCGCCCTCACACGGGGCGGCACTACGAGAATCCATCCAAGAACTTTCAGCGGCGCCATGCCGCTATCCTCGCGGCGTTCCTCGCCCTCGCCGCCCTCGCCGGGGTGGCGCACGTTTGCGCGCGCAGCGATGCCACCGCACCGCTCCACGTCGCGTCCCCAAACATGGGAGGCCACCATCACCACTCCCCAAACCTGGGAGGCGACCACGAGAAGTCCCACAAGAACTGGCGCCCCAAGCGTGTCGCCGCATCGAACGCCGAGCAGCACATGAACGATAACGTGCCCATCTACTACGCCGCCCCGGCGGGCGAACACACCGGCAAGGTGTCGATGCTTTGTCTCTCGCCGAAGGTGATGAGCACGTCGATGGGTTTGCTGCTCCTGGCGGGGTACCACCCCGCGGAGATTGAGAAATCCAAAGAGGGCAAAAGGAGCAACGACCCAGCGGTGGTTACAAAGTACAAAGATGGCTTCAACGGCGTCGCCGCCGCTCACGACGCGCTCACCTGCCCGGCGCCCTCGCACCAAACGCTGGACAAGAAGGACCGGTACTTTTTGACCAGGGACCCACTCGACAGGCTCTACAGCGGGTACAGCGGGAAGATCCTGTGCGATAACAAGGGCGTCGACGACACCGTCGAGTGCGAGTGCGACTACGTGACGAAGTATTTGGACTCTGTGTTTTTCGACGGCGACGAGGATTCGGTGTCGAAACGGGAGATGACCGAGTCCCTCGAGTCTCTCAAGGCGGACTGGCATCGACGTAACCTCTGCAAGGAGCCCAGCTTCGGGGGATGGGTGGGATGGCTGGACCACGCGTTCACGAAGTCGCCCGCGTTCACGAAGCGGCGCATGAAATATTTGGGTGACAGCTGGTGAGTTTATTTTTATTTACATATGGGCAATTAGCCTGACAGCGTTTTGTTACAGGTTCAACCACTTCGTGCCGCAGGCGTGGCTCGGTTGCGGGTTCGAGATTGAGAGTGAACTGACGATCTTAAAGACGGAGCATCCGTCCGAGTGGTACCCGTCCTTCATCGAGAACTTGGGTTTGAAGTTCGCGCACGAGTTGGACGGGAAAACGTGGGGACGGGTCCCGGGCGGCGCCGAGCCTCGGCCGTGTTTCTACCAGTGCGGTTCGCTGTCGTGCCAAGAGATGGTGGGGGGTAAATGCCCGATCGAGCCCCCTTTGGGGCGGAAATACTCGGGGATGTACACCCCCGAGTTGAAGAAGCAGGCGTGTCGCATCTTCGCCGAGGATCTGGCGGTGTTAGGGTACGAGTGCTGAGCCCTGTTTGAGAGAAGCCCGTGTAGTGTCATTAACATTAGTCCATCTTTCCAAATTTGAGAGAAGTCCGCGTCGTATGCCGTTAGACTACGTGATGCTCATCACACGTGCCCGCAACTAACCCTTACCCCCCTTACCTCCCCTCGCACCCTGCGCCGCGCGCTCCTCACGTTTTCGCCGCAGCTCCAGCGCCCGCATCTCCCCCCTGCACTTACCGAGCAGCTCCTTGCGCACGCGCATCGCCGTCTCCACCAGCTCCGCCTTCGTGTGACCTCTCAGTCGCTCGGCCAACGCCTCGCGCACGGCGCCGTCCGCGGCGGAGATGAGCTCGGGGTTGGGATCGAAATCGTGCGGATCCTCCGGCGGCGTCGTCGGCCGTTTCACCGGCCGTTTCGTCTCATCACCCGCGTTACCCGCCGCGGCGATCGCCGCCTTGGCCTTGGCCGCGTCGTGGCCGCGTTTTCTGAAAAATTCATCGTACTCATCCGGCTCATCCGTCTGTTCCTCTTTACGCATTTGGTTCTCCAGAAACACCACTCCTTTTACCGCACGCATCACCTTGGACGTACCTGCTGACGCGTTCATCGCGTCCTTACTCTCTGCAGGCAGCTTGACCCCCAACGTCCGGTTCAACAGCGCCTGCATCGGCGTCATCACGTGGCTAGCAAAGTCGTGGCTAACCGTCTGCTTCGACCCGGCCTTGGCCTCGTTTGGGAGCTTCGGTTTGGGCGGCGCGCGCGACGACACGAGCGCCGTGGCCGTCGCCGGGCGGCGGCGAACGGTGGATGTATCCCCCGTGGTCTTCTTCGAAGCCGAATGCATCGCCGCCGACGACGACGCCGGCCGAACGGTTTTGGTTATGGTTATGGTTTTGGCAATCGCGTTTGTTTTGGCGACGAGGTCGGCGACTTCGTCCCGGTTCTCATCGTCCGACGACGACGACGACGAATCGTCCGAGTCCTTCGCGGGCATCGGCGGCGGCGGCGACGGCGGTTTCGTTTTCGACGCCAGGGTCTTCGCCTTCTTTTTATGCTCCGGCTCCTTCGCGTTCTTCGTCGGCGCCGGGCCAAAGCCGAAATCAGCCAGAGGATTAGCCCCCTTGGGCACCGTCATCTTTCCAACCTCGACCTTCTCCTCGTTCGGCGCTGGATCCCCGCTCGGTTTGGACGGCGTCTTGACCGGTGCCGTCTTGACCGCGCGGTCGATACGCGCGCGCATCGCCCGCGGGTTAGTACCCGGCCGGAGCTTCCACCGCGACACTAACAACGTGGGCGGCCGTTCGCCGACGGATTCATTCAACTGTAAAAACAAAACACGCCGTCAATCGAATTGCCCGTACAAAGATTGAAAAGCAAGAAACTCACCCGCACGGGCTCGAAGTCGCTCTCGCCCCGGGCTAAATCGCACTCGAACTTGGCGGGTGCGTCGACGCTCGCAGCATCCCCGGCTTCGTTCAGGGCGGCGGGGGAGGTATCTACCCACCCGAGGAGTAAGTCGTGGCCCGTTCGCATGCGCGCGACGCACTCTATCCTCCAGCCGACGTCCCCGTCGGGGAGCAAGTCACCTGTAAGTGTTAAACAAAACACGACGTCATTCACATTGCCAACACGAGAATTACAATAATAGACTCACCAGCCGCGAACCCGCCCTCGTCGTCCTCGTCGGTGGCGCCGCCGGACTTGACGCACGCGACGGGCACGTGCAGCGTGGGCACCCGCGCGATGTACCGCGCCCCAACCCCGACGCCCCCGTTGGCGTGCCCGGGCGCGAGCGTCGTTGGGGTTGGAATGTCGGCGCAGGTGACCAGACTGCCGTACACGGGCTGGTACCCTGTAAATAAAACACGACGTCATACTAATTGCCCAGATGAGAGTTAAAATAAACTTACCGTCGCCCACCCACCGGTTAATTCGTAGAAACACGAGCTCCAAGTCGCGGGCGCTCGGGTGCGCGATGGGCTCGAACTGCACGGCGATGTCCGCGACGTACCGCCCCGTGTCGTTGGGCGTCGGTCGTGGCCAGTGTACGGGTGTCGCGGCGAGTACTTCGATCGCGGCGCCGTCGAACGCGTCGTTGTCGGGGTTTTTGGGCCGGATCGAGTTTGAACCTGTTGAAAAAAACGACGTCAATCTATTTGCCCATACGTAAATTAAAAAAAGAAACTCACCCGGGATCGGCGGGTTCGTCACCGGGTCCCTTTGACCGCTCTTCACCAGCGCGTACTGCGCCCGCGCGTTACCCACGGGCGCGCGCACCGCCCCGTCGTCCCTCACCGGCGACTTTCGTTTCACTGCTTTGAGTTCAGATCGTTTGGGAAAGTCCGGGTCGTCGGCGACGTCGAGGGTGGGCTTTTGATTGTCTTTTGATTGTTTCGCGAATTCTTCCGCCGCGTCTTTCTGCGTCTCGAACACGGCTCGCACGAGCTCGTGGCACCTCAGCTTGGCCTCTCCGAGGTACTCGAACTCGTCTAGCCGTTCCGGGGTGAGCTTGGGACGCGTCGTGGGAGGTAGGTTCTCGTCCGCGGCGAGGTGAGCGTCGTCGGCTTCGTCGTCTTCCGGGATGCGATACACCGCGACGACGGCTTTTTTGTTTTCCAGCGATCGTTGCCCGCCGATGAGCTTGTCGATGACGACCGGGACGGCGAAGCGGACGCAATGCGCGTTGCACGCGGCGCGCGATGGTTCCGTGGATCCCGCGACGCGCCACGCGCGGTGGCGTTCGGGCGCGCGCTTCCACGCGGCGGGCATCTTGTACGGTAACGTCGGGGGCGGCACCTCGACGAGCAGGGCGCACACGAGCAACGGCGCGCGTGTGGTGAACGCGGGGTGGAGGTTGTACACGTTGACGCAGAGCTCGAGGGCGGTGGGTTGTGCGGGTGCGAACGCGTTGGCGCGAGCGTTGCGGAGGTCGAGCTCGTGCGGTGGCGCCAGGCTGGTGGGCGCGTCGGCATCACCGCGAGGGACGAGGTGGTCGTCGTCTCGATGATGTCCGTGGTGACGGGTGCCGACGTGCGAGGCGGACGGCGGGCGTTCGCGCGCGGCGAGCGGCGACGCCGCGGTCTTGAGCGCGTCCCGCCAGGACATCGCGAGGGGAGGACACGGTCGAGCGTGGATACGCCGCCTTCGCCCCGCGGCCCTCACCACGCGCCCGCGCGCTCTCGCGTGTGAGCGCCCCTCTCGGAAGAGCCGTTAGATTGCAACGGCCGGCCAAGCACTGACCTGCTGACTTGATCGAACGGGGCTGTCACGTGTGACAGACGCGGTGCCCTCATCACATCGAGACGTCGCCCGACCCTTTTCGAACGGAGCCGACGACCCAAAATGTGCTACAGGACCGAATGCGGCAAGTGCGGCAAGCCCACCTGGGTGCGTGACACCCGCCGTGCCGTCGCCCACCACGTCTCCACCGCGCGCCGCGCCGTCCCTTCAGTGCCCGCCCGAACCACGTTTTTCACACCACGTTTCTCGTCTCTGTCACGCGTGACTCACTCACCGCCTTCTCACGCACGGAACCGACGCACAGGCTGGCTGAGGCATGCACATCGAGCAGGCGCTCCGCGGCGTTCCCAAGGAGGATCGATGCGCCTGCCCGCGAGGTTCGTCGTCTTCCTGCACGATCAATTAACACGCGAAGGTGCGCGACAAGGCGCGCCCTCCACAGCCCTTCGCATCGGGACTCACACAAAACACGTTTTTCCATTCACCCCTCCAGGCTAACCACACGAGCGCACCGTCATCGGTAGCGCGCGTCGGTGTACATCACGCACCGAACACCCAGGCGCCTTGACTTTTAGGCGGAAGATGTCGCGACAGTGAAGCCCGCCCCCAAAACCCGCCATCGAGCGGCGGGGGGCACGGCCGATGACGCAGCGACGACACCGCCTCCAAACTCGAGAGCCGAAACAGCTGTAAAGAATGTAGTCCCCTAATTTACTTTTATTTCAACACGAGTTAGCAGTCGTAGCTAGAGCGACTTACTCTCACCCCAAGACGCTCGCGGCGTCTCGCGCGTTCCTCTCGCTCAACGCCGCGGCATCGTCCAACGCCCTGGACATCGGATCCCGCCGTTGACGCCGCGACGCGTCCCACGGCGCAGCCGCCGTCTGCCGCGTCAAAATCTCCTCGCTCATCCTGTAAAGATAACACGACGTCATTCTAATTGCCCATACGGAAATAATACTTGTAAAATAAACTCACATTCGGTAATCCACCCGCGTGATGCATCGCGCGGTTCGACCCGGCTCTGGCAGCGGCAACGCCTCGTTCCCGTCGGGCAGCACGTACTCCGGGTGTGCCTTTCGCACGTCGATCACCGCCTTGAGCGCCTCGCGCCTGGCGCCCTCCAAGTCCGTCACGATTCTCTTTGGATAATCGCGACCGAGAGCGACGCCCGCGGCGGCGAGACACGTCGCCGGCGCCTCCTGACGAGCGTACACGATTGGTCAGTAATTGGTTGGTGATTGGGTATTTGAGTAACTATGGAAGGGTGACTCTCGAGGGACACTACTCACCCACGGGCAGTGCACGAACTCTATGGGTAATTTCATCAACTCTGGGCACCATCGTCGGACGTATTCACCCGTCGGGTCCTGTGAACAAAACACGACGTCAGAAAAATTGCCCGTACGAAACAATAAATAAACTCACCGCGGACTTGGCGGCGAACACCGGGTGCATGACAAAGTTCCACTGGTCCATCCCGCTGTGTCCGCCGTTCTGCCACATGAACCCCTGATGTGGTGGAGACGGGGGATGATTGGTCAGTGATTGGGTGGTGATTAGGTGGTAATTGGGTATTTGGATACGGAAGGGAGACTGTTTGTACGTACCTGGATGGCGACGTCGGCGTCGACCAAAGTATCGTGGAACCACAGCTGGCCGTGGCGCCAGTCGACGTTGAGGTACTCGATCAGGAACCCGGCGACGACGTGCCGCGTGTAGTTAGGCATGTACCCTGTGACCCACAGCTCGCGCATCGCGGCGTCGACGAGCGGGTAGCCAGTCTTACCGAACTGCCAAGCTCGGAGAGAGGCGTCGTTTGAAACGACGGTTTTTCGTGATCGGTCCCACCGCACCGAACTCACCGCCACCGCCTTTGGAACCGAATCGCCGCGACCGTTCGGATCCCACGGCAACGCCCACCACTGACTCGCGTACTGCGGCCTCAACGGCTCGTCGCAGAGGTGCGGGAACCGCCATAAGGACCAATACGCGAGGTCCCGCCAAGCCAGGCGCCGCAGAAAAACAGCCGCGGATCTCGCTCGAGCGCGCCGACTTCCCGCCTGAATTTCCTTCGCCGCGTGGTACACCGTGCGCGGGGAGAGCTCGCCGTGCCGCATGTACGGGGAGATTCGCGCGGTGGTTCTTAGGTCCGCGCGGAACCTGTCAGTGATTGGTCAGTGATTGAGTGGTAATTGGGTGGTAATTGGGTAATTGGATACGGAAGGGAGACTGTTTGTACCTGTCGGTGCTCGCCTTCGGGCCCGATCCGTCGTCGTTATTACCGACGCCGCCGCCGTGCTCCGCGTACGTCCTCTTGGTCTTGGCGTCGAACCTCTCCAAACCGTCGGATAGAAACTCCCTCAGCGCCGCGTCGGCGCCGTCCTCGCCAAACACCCTGTAACAAAACACAAAACACGACGTCAGTCCAATTGCGCATACGAGAATGAAAAAAAACTCACCACGCGTCGCGTATTCCCGCGGACCAATCGATGACTTTGCCCGCGCGGCGATCCACCGGCATGCGCGCCAAACCCAGGGCGTCGATACCGACGGATTTGGGCCGATACTCCGCCGGAAGCCGTAGACGCATCGTGGGCGGCGGCGCCAACGGGCGCGGCGGCTCGCCCAGTCGAACGCACCCTCGCAAAAAAAAACGAACACTTCCGTACCCCGAGTTCCAGCACGCCTCGTCCGTCCTGTCGGGCGCCGCGTCCCACGGTTCGTACAACATCCCCGCGTTGAACGAGCGGTACCCGATGCCGATGGCGTTGAGCTTTGCCTCGCACGTTTCGTCGCGCGCGAGTTTCCACGGCTCGTACACCCGGTTGCAATACACGTCTTTCGCTCCGCATTCGCGGGCGACGGCGGCGAGCTCGTCGAACGAAGACCCGCCAATGCGGTGCCTCGCGTCACGCACGCACATCCCCCCGCCGTACCGCGAATTGATCGCGGCATTCAGCGATTGAAGCGCGTGGTGCGCCCAGTACCGGGACGCGCCGCCCATGGGCCACGCCCCGTCCTCGCTAGGGCACCACACAAAACAAGGGACGACGGGCCGACCGGTTCTCGCCGCCGCGTGAAGTGCGGGGTTATCGCGCACGCGCAGGTCCTGCCTGAACCAAACGATGATCGGTGCGTCATCGTCGGATTCATCGGCGGTCGATGACGCGTCACCGCTGGACCGTGAGTCGCCGTATGCGCGGTAGTCCACGGGGCCGAAGCCGCCGTCGACGTCGCCGGTGTTTTCAACTTCCCTCTTTTTCCGCCGAGCCCGGGCTCCCCGCGACTCCTTGCGTCGACCGTTCGACTCCTCCACTCCGTTGTGTCCACCGTCGCCATCGATACGTCTCTCGACGCCGCCGTCGTTTAGGTTTGGCGTCGTCTCTCTTCGTTTGTGGGCACCGTGTTTAGGCGCTGTGACGTATTCGGTAAAGCCGGTGATGTGCGCCCGGCACATGGGGCACGTGGTCGCGACGGCGTCGGCTCCGTTCTTGGCTACCGCGTAGAAGGACGCGTTGGTCTGCCGCCACAGCTCGAGGCACCCTACGCACAGCGAGTGTCCGCACGGGACGCACGAGACGGTCACCTTGGCGTCGAGGCAGACGGGGCAGCAGTCCTCGTCGTCGTCGTCTTCGAGGGTGAACAGTTCGCGCATCACGTCGTTTGCTTCCGAGTCTTCTTCGCCTTCGAGAGATCCTTTTGTATCGGACGACGCGAAGGATGAGTTGGACTCGACGCGATGGATGGGTGCGAGCGGGCGGAGGCTCGCGACTCGGTCCAGCCTGTGCGCCATCGCGTCCGCTTCCGCCGTCCGCGCCGCGGTTTCCTCCGCCGCGGCAGCTTCGGCGGCGTCGCGGATCCGTCGCTCGTGATGCGCTCGCAGCTCACTTTTTTTCGCCTCGTCCGGGAGCTTCCCCACGAGCGCGAGCAAGGATGTGGCGTCGCCCTCGAGGATGCTCAGCGCGAGGTCGTAGTACGCGCTCACCGGCGTCGTGCCCCGCTGGAACTCCACGCTGACCGACTGCACGATAGGGAAAAGGTGACGGGTTCGTGAGGGGCTTCGCGCTTTTTCGTCGGAGATGCGATGCGACAGATTTATACGAAGGTATCCAGGAAGATGGAGGTGACAGCGTGAGGCGACTGGTGCGCACCTGTAGGAGCCTGTACCGCTCCTCACCCAGCCGGGCCTTCAGCTGGCTCGTCACCCCCATGACGCCGGGGTACACCGCCCCACCACACACGTGCGCTACGCTAAGTAACAGGCGAGACGTCTCTACGTCGGTATTGACAAAAAGCAAAAGTGTCGAGTGACGTGGCGAGCGGAATCATCCGCTCGTCAGATCCAACACCAAACCTCGACGGCGACGCAGCGCTTGGTACTTGGCCAACTTCAGATGGTGGTATGAAGATGAAGGATGTCATACAAAACCTCAACTACACATCGCCCGAATCGACGAACAATGTAGTTAGAGCTTGCATACCACCATCTGAAGTTAGCTCACAGAAAACCACAAGCGCTGCGTCGCCGCCCAACGTCCCGCGTCAAAATGAAACCAGCCCGCCGACGGCGACACAGCGCTTGGAAGAAAGCCAACTTCAGATGGTGGGATTCGACGCGCAAGATCTAACTGCATATCGCACACCAGTAGTACGTTTGACCATATGTAGTTAGATCATGTATCCCACCATCTGAAGTTGACACCAAGAACAACCTACAAGCGCTCGTCGCCGTTTGTATTCCGCGGGTCACGTCGGGTCACGTCACCGCCGCAAACACCCAAAGTCCACCCCGACCACACCACCCCGTTCGACAGTCCCTCACTCCGGCTGCGGGAAGGCATGGATCGTGTCGCTGAACGCCGCCCACGCCAGCTCCTCCTGCGATATCCACGGCTTTCCCTCGCGATCGCACCGTCGTCGATCCGCGAGCAGCTGATCCTCCACAGCGTGGGCGCACGATTTTCCGCACGCGACGATGTTATCTTTGAACAGCTCGAGGTTATCGGTTTTTATCCCCAGCGGCTTGTCCATGCCGGTGGTGCCGTCGAGGAAGACACTCCACCGTTTCTTGACGTGATCGTACGCGTCGCGGTATCCGAGCTTGCCGTTGAGGGTGGGTTTGCCGACGAGTCCTTTAATTCGTACCCTGGGGCGTAGTAGGTGCGGCGGCGGGAAGACTCCTTGCGTGAGGCCACTCGGTCGGAGGAGTTGGTGCGTCTGGAACGCGCTGACGGACATCTGACTCCGCGCCCACTCGTCCCCGGCGTGCCCGTCGTCGTTGTACGCGGCGACGATCTCGTGCATGAGGTCGTAGAGCGCGCGCATGTCGGGCGCGCCGAAGGAGCCGAGGTCGCGTCGCACCACGGTGATGGGACCCACGGACGGAATATCGTGTATGTCCGCGAACTTCTTCTGGTGGCCGTGCATGTACTGCGGCGGGGGTAGGCCCGTGAACGGCTGCGCCATGAGGTACCCCGCGAACAAGTTCTCGCATTCGCCCGGGTTATCGCGCCTCACCGCGAGCCTCACGCCGCACAACTCCGGCACCGTAGGGATGTCCTGCTTATCGACGTTCTTCACGATATCCTCAGCCTCCGCCGCCGGTATCGCCCACGAGCGGACGTATGTCGGGGCGACGTGCGTGACCAGGACGAGCGCGCCGTCGCTGTCCCTAGCCTTGATGGACTCCGGGTCGTCCCGGATCGTCGAGAGCTCGCCAGTCTTGGCGTCGTACGCATCGTCACGACCCATCGCGAAGTGCGGTGCGTCGTCGGGCGGTCCCAGAAGTACAACCGAAGCGACTCGAGTTCAACGAAAATATTCATCTATGCGTGCGTTTTTTTATCACTTCAGCTGTCGCTATCTCTCTCGTCCGGGCTACTACTCGAGCGAGCCCTTGGCGCGGGACTGCTTGGGCCGCCCCGGCTTACGCTTCGCCGGCGTCACCTTCACGCTATCCTCCAGCGTCCCGCTCGGTTTCAGAATCGGCTCGTCGTCCTCGTCGCGGTCAACCTCGAAATCCACCTCGTCGTCCTTGGCGCTACCCCCCGGCGAAGTCATCGGTCGCGGGGGCGGCGTCTTCTTGGGCTGAAGACTCGGCCTGAACCCCTTCGGCCGACCCCTCGGTCGCTTCACCGGATTCCCGTCCGCGTCGGTCACCTGGGCGGGTGGGGTGCCGGACGATGGAACCGCCGGCGGCGCGTCGGGCGCCAACGGATCGGTGAACCCTAAACCCTGGTTAACACCCTGGTTAACGTTATTCGCGACGGGGCTGGAAAGATACCCAGGTCCCGCCGCGGCCGTCTTGCCCTTGGGGCGGCCCGGCCCGCGCTTCACGGGTACCGAACCGTCGCTTCGCGGTTCAGCCCCGGATGGATCCGTCCGTTCACCACCCGGGGTTTTGTTCTTGGTACTCCCCTTCGGTCGGCCGCGGCCGCGCTTCTCGGGCTGAGTAGTTGCGGCGGTTGGATTTTGGGATCGAATCGCGACCGGGGACTCCCGTGGTACCATCGCCGCGATGGGCGTGTCGTCGTCGCTGCTGTCCAACGACGTCCCACCGCGCGCCTCACCCACCGTCACCACCCCCGCGGTCAACTGAAGCACGCGGTCGACAGCCGCGGCCGCAGCCGGCGGCTCGCGATCGACGGCTTCCCCGGGCGACGATGGCTTGATTCGCTTGTTGTCCGTGGAGGTCTTGTTCTTGGACCCCTTCGGTCTGCCCCGCCCGCGCTTGACCCCCGAGCCCACGTCGCCACCCTGCCCGGGCGTCACCTTCGTACCCGCGGGTCCCACCGCGGGTTCCACCGCGGGTGCCGGCGCTGGCTCGACGGCGACGGGCGCCGTGGGCGCGGATCCATCCGCGCTCTCCTTCGCGCCAGGAAGCGCCGAGGCTTCCTTGGACCGCGAACCCTTTGAACCCTTAGCCTTCCCTTTCGAACCCTTGAAAGGTCCCGCGGTTTCACCCGACCCCCGTCCCTCCCCCGCGCGCTCCCCCGTGCCCTTGGACACTCCGTGAACACCACCCGCGGGTCTCGCTCCGTCGATGTACGGCGCCGCCCGCCCTTTCACCGTCTGATCCTCCGGGTTACCGGGGTTGCGGTAATCCTTACCCCAAACCTCGCGCGTCTTTCCGGCGTCGTCCGCGAAAACCACGCTCTGCAACGCTCCGTCGTACACCATCCGCCCTGGGTCGCAGTAGCTCGGCAGGACCACCACGGGTGACCCGTCCGCGCCGCACTTCTGCAACGCGAGCACCGGGGAGAAGAGCACGCCGCGGCACTTGACCCCGTCCACGACGCAGTCCAGAAAGTACCCCGCTTCGAACCCGCCGGTGATTTTGCCATCTTCAAACTTTTGGCCGAGTAAGGCGCGGTCGGCGCCGAAGCCCGGCGGTCCTCCCATCGCGGACGCGAACGGCGGCTGGGCATCGAGGCCAACCCCCGCCCCAGGCTGCTCCTCGACGTTATTCAACCCGAGGGGCTTGCGGGAGTAGTCCACGTCCATGATCGCGGCGGCTAAGCCAGCGTCGGCGTCGGCTCCGGCGTTGGCATTGGCGTTTTCATCGTCGCCGTCAAACTTCAAAACTCGCGTGGTGGTGTGCGGGGTTTTCCCGGCGGCGTGCGCCGCCGCGCGCGCCGCCTCTTCCGTGCCCGGGTCCGCGGTGCTCCCGTTGAGCTTGTGCGTGACGTCGAGGGTTATGTCGGCTTCGCCGCCTGATTTTTCAACCGCGGCTTGTTCGAAAAAGTGGAGCTTGGGTTCGGGGTCCATGGCTTCCCACGCCGCCTGCACGGCGTCGTCGGACTCATCCTTGGACATCATGCGTCGCCACGCGCAGAAGAGGTCGAACGCGGCGGTCTCGAGCTCCGGGTCCTCCTGAGCCTCGACGACCTTCTCCGCCGGGGTCTTGGCTCCGATGGACGGTGCGACGGGCGCGGGCGCGACGGCCGGGGTGTCCTTGATGACCTCCAGCCCCGCCGACGCCCACGCGTCGCCCGCCTCCTGGAACCGGCCCTTCAGCGACGGCGGCGTGGGACCGACGGACAGCGTGGAGCGCCTGTGGTGCTTCCCCTCGCTCCCGCGGCTGTCGTTCACGCGCGTCGACGGAACGTCGATTTCCATCGACAATATATTTCCTTCGGCGGCGACGTCGATCTCGGGCTCGACACCCGGGCGCACCACCCGGAAGTCGTCCTCGTCCTCGTCCTCGTCCTCTTCGTCGATGTCCGCGGCGGCAGCCTCCGCCTCGGCCAACGCGGCCTCCTCCTTGAGCCGCGCGGCTCGTTCCGCGGCGGCGGCGGCGGCGGCTTCGGCCTCCTCCGCCTCTCGAAGAGCCCTCGCGTTTTCTTCCCCGTCCCCCCCGTCGTCGTCTTCAACATCGGAGGCGTCGCTTTGCGAGTCAAGGGAGTCGTCGCCCATCGACCCCTCGGACACGACCCGTACCCCCGGCGCGGCGATGGGCTTGACGGCATCCGGCGCGAGCCAATGCGCCTCCGGGACGTGCGCGTCGTTCGGCGGTTTCGCGCCTCGGCCTCTGCCTCGTCCCCTTCCACCCCTCGCCCCCCGGCCGCCTCTGCCCCGGCCGCCCCGACCGCCAACCTCCACCGCAGCCTCCTCGGGCATCTCCGAGTCCGGCGACGGCGTCGTCTCCTCGGCGACGGGCTCGATCGGCTTCGTCGCGGTGTCCGGTCCGCTTCGGTGCCGCCGCGGCTTGATCACCGTCGGCGGTAGGTCCTCCGTCTGCGTCGAACCCGCGGGTGCGGCGAGCGACGGTGACTTGCCCGGCGAAGACGCGGCGTGTATCTTGGCGCGTTTGTGACTTGTGGATGCGATGTGCGCCACCGCGGCTTCGATCTTGTCGCCGTGCGCGGCGATCCCGGCGTCGACGTTCGCGGCTTCCTCGGCGCCAAACTCAAAGTCGGTGGACGCCTCCGGAGACGGCGTACGCGTCGTCTCGTCGGCTTCCGGAAGCTTCTCGACGCCAGCCGCCGCCTTGGGTGAGGGTGACGACGCGTTCAATCCAGTCGTCACCGCGTTGTTGCCCGCGGCGGGGCTCGTTTTCTTGTCGTTGGATTGGTCGATCCATCGAAGGCCCTTGAGCGCGGTGAGCCTCGCGCCCTGGTCCCCGCCGTCCTCGGTGTTTATGTCCAAGGAGGTGTTGTGCCCGTCCGCTGTTGGCGGCGGGGGCTCGAGGCCGGCGAGCGTCCGCCCGCGGCCGGCCGGCTTCTTCGAGGCTGGCTGCTCCCGCGCCGCGCCAATCTCGACGTTTTCAACCTCCTCGATATTTTCAACCGCCTCAATGCTTTCAACCGGGCCGAACACCGCCCCGCGTTCCCGCGCGTGTTCCGCGGCGTTCGCGGTGAGGTACACGTTGACGCCGTCGTGAAAACTGGCGAGCGCGTTGGTATCGGTGAACCCGCCGAAAGAACGAAGCGCGCCCGCGATGTACACACAGCTGTGCGCGCATCGAGCCGGCGCCTTGGTCCATCGTTCGCGATCGACCCGATTCGGCGCCTTACTCCGGCCGTGCGTGTACTCCATTCCCCCGGCGGGATCCGATAACAGCGTCCATCGCTCGCGCTCGAACGAGAACGCCCAGACGTCGCTCAACACCTGGCCATCCACGCCGCACCCGCCCTGGATCACCATGCACGGCGAATCCTCCGCGATTTCAAAGTGTTCACCGCACCACGGCTCCAGCTCGCCGCAAGGCACGACGCACGTCGCGTGCCCGAAGCGACCGGGCGGCCACACGGGAGCCTTGTCGTTTTGCCTCTTATGCGGTATCGTCGACGACGTCCACGCGCACGTGTCGACGTCGTATCTCCACATGTCGTTCAGGACGCCCCCCGACTCGGTCGAGTCGTCGCCGCCGTCGCAGCCGCCGAAGATCCAAACCTCCCCGCGCTTACCTCCGTACGCAGCCTCCGTCGGCTTATCCCCGGTCTTATCGTCACTGGTGCCCTTGTCGTTCGGGGAGGTGAGATTGGCGCTTTTGCTCTGCTTCGGGTCCAGCTGGCGGACCATGTTTCCGAGGAAGGTCCATCGTTCGTTTTCTCGAACCGACGGAGGGACAAACGCTGCGCCCATCGCCTCCCTCGCGCCGGGCCGTGGTGCGTCCGGCGCCACCTCGGGCGACCGCTCCCATCGCGCGTCGACGTTCTTACCGCTCCACCCCGACGACACCGCGGCGGTGGAGTGCAGCTCGAGGATCCACGCGTCTCCGAGGTGCGTCCCATCCGCGCCTCGGCCGCCAAAGACGAAGGCTCGGTTGGACGCGACGGGGACGAACGCGTGGCCGCCGCGTGGGGTCGGTGACGTGCCGCCGAGGGGTTTGAGCGCGCGCCATTTCATGTTGCCGTCGATGAGGAACGCGTCGCCGAGGGGTTCGCCCTCCTCGCCCGGGACGTTCGTCGCGTTGGTCGCATCCTGCGCGAAGCCCCCGTAGACGACGTGCGCGATCGACGCGCCGCGCTTCACCGCGGCGACGCCCGCGGATTCGCGCGCGCGCGGGTGCTCGCCCGTGGACTGGACCCTCCGGCGCTTACCGCTGGGATCGACGGGCAGCACGAGGATCTCCCGCTCGTCCGCGCAAGGCGCGCCGCCCCACACGCAGACCGCCTCCTCGGTTCTCGGGTTGTTCGGCGCTTCGGGCAATGCCCACGCGCACGCGCCCCATCGCGCGGCGTAGGAGCCCGACGAGGATCGCCCCCACGGGTTGGACTCCTCGGGGCGCACGCCGGACTCGACGGCACCGCCGGAGACGGGCACTCGCATGAGGAGCGTGGAGCGCGCCGTCTCGATCTGCGCGTCGGGGGTTCCCGCCGATTCTCCGATTTCTCGGTCCTTCCAATTTTTTAACCTGTCATGTTCAGCCAAGAGTCAAGCGAGAAGCTCGGCGCTAACAGCAGTGCTAAAGGGCGAGCGTTGGTTCGATGCGTTTTAAGGGCACGTGGTCCTTACATTACAAGCGTGTCGAGAGGTCCCTAAGCCGCGGTGTGTGATGCACGCGTCGGCGTCGGGCGCCTCGATCGACCGCGAAAGGAGAGAGAGAAGGCTAACTACGCAATCATTGCCGGGCAAAAACCGTTGTGGAAACCTCCTCAAGTCGACTCAGTCAGACTGGATGGGCGTACCGTTTAGTACTCCTCATCCTCGCCGTCGCCCTCAGCGGACTCGGCGCCAACCTCTTCGTAGTCCTTCTCGAGGGCGGCGAGATCCTCGCGAGCCTCGGAGAACTCGCCCTCCTCCATACCCTCACCGACGTACCAGTGGACGAAGGCGCGCTTGGCGTACATGAGGTCAAACTTGTGGTCGAGGCGGGAGAACACCTCCGCGATGGCGGTGGAGTTGGAGATCATGCAGACGGCGCGCTGCACCTTGGCGAGGTCACCGCCGGGGACGACGGTGGGGGGCTGGTAGTTGATACCGCACTTGAAGCCGGTGGGGCACCAGTCGACGAACTGGATGGTGCGCTTGGTCTTGATGGTCGCGA